>Ga0268276_1003317_pt1 | contig 12634 bp, 12 predicted proteins | sample saktaG_4_FD_190145 | JGI IMG/M metagenome (GOLD analysis project Ga0268276, IMG submission 190145) | Saline water microbial communities from Sakinaw Lake, British Columbia, Canada - sak_2010_1_5_45m | ecosystem: Environmental > Aquatic > Non-marine Saline and Alkaline > Saline ...
AATGAAGAGTATACAATCCGCGTCGATGGTATCTTTTAGCAGCGAATTTCCCGATTTGGCCTTGAAAGAGGCGTTACGTGTAATTGCTAAAAAGAGGAGTGATATACCGGACGGTCAATATTTGCTTTTGGACTCTTATTGCGATGATCCGGATTGCGATTGCCGCAGAGTAATGATAAACGTAATATCAAAAGACGCGCCTAACAATATATTGGCGACTATAAATTATGGATGGGAAAGTGTAGAATTTTATAAAGAATTCATGTATGGTAATGATGAAAACGCCAAGTATGCCGCAGGCGCGGCGCTGGACATCTTAAATTTTCAGTCTGATTTAGCGCCGGCATTTTTGAAAATATTTGAGCAAACTTTGACCCAAGTCTACATCGAAACACTTAAGAATCATTATAAAATGTTTAAGCAGGCTATCAGGGAGAAGCAAACCGTGAGGAGCGAGGAAAAAAATAAGTATGGCAGAAAAATAGGAAAGAATGAACCCTGTCCATGCGGAAGCAATAAGAAATACAAAAGGTGCTGCGGGATCCTTCCTGACTGCAATAAATAAATGAAGAAAATAAAATTAGAGAATGTTGACATAGGTTTAGAAGAGAGGTTGAAAGACAAAGAGTTTAAGCGGCTGTATGAACTTGAGTGCGTAAAGGTCGCGTTGGCGCAGAGGATTCCCGCGAAACTTTTGCAGAATTTGGTTTACCGTTCCGGACATCTTAAGGCGACCATAAACGAAGGCGTTGCGGCGCTTAAGCCCTATGCGAAAGATCTGGAGGCCATTCATATACGAATCGATTATCCAGATCCATCCACCTGGCGAAAGAAAAAATATTGGCATATTTCAAGAGAAGAAATCTGCTCGCGGCTGGATGAGTGGATATTTAAGCATCTTGTCGAACAGAATGAATATGCTGCCTACTTAGAACGGTATCGTCCTGCCAAAGCGCGAGGCGGGATTAAGGACATTGATGAGCATATTATGAATATGCATTATCGCCCGCAGGCAATAAAGATATTACGCCGTAAGAAATTCTTCAATCTGGCACGCTGGACAAAGAAACGCGTTTGCATGGAATATCACCGACGCTCCAATCTGTATTGGAAAAACGGAGATGAGCACAGATTTGATTATCGTAATCCTGTTGAAAGTTTTTTTATTCGAAGGAATGGCGATGATAAAGAGGTGATTGGCATTGGTGGCCCCGCGGGTTCCGGCCAGCGTGAGATGTGCACTTTCTTTACCGCGGTGTTCCATATATTGGGTAGAACCGCGCGGATCCCGCACTATTTGTTGGAATATAGCGGATTTAACGAATATGAGTATATCGGGCGTAGATACCGCACGGTATTAACATCGGGTTTCGGGAGCAATTTTGATTTAGACAAACGCCTCTACGGGGAAATTCAGAAGAAGGGTTTATATTGGGAATAAGAAAAAATGCATAAGCAGACGACCCCTATTATCCATATTATAGGCTTACCGGGTGCAGGGAAGACGGCATTAGCTCGAGGGTTGAGCAAGGTATTAAAAGTGCCGATGATCCGTATTGGTTACCACAGGGCGCGTTTTTCACAGACGCCCATCGGTGAGGCCGATGCATGGGTTGCGTTATTTCGGAAGCTATCACGGCGCAGGTGGAAGAATTGTATACTTGAGACCACGGGATTAAATTGCAGAGAAGCATTCTTGAAAGCGGCATTGCCTTTTGAAAATATGTTTACAATAAAGTTGGAAGCATCGCGGAAGACGCTTTACCGGCGAATCGGGAAAAAGAAGAAGAAAGAACAAGGCGGCAGGTGGCTTTACAGCACAAACTACAGAGATAAGTATGAATTTGTCCGGAAACTCTTCAAACACTTTCGTAAAATTCCCGCAGACTGTTATATTGATACCAATCGACTAACCAAGGTAGCGGTTTATCGGCAGGCAGTCAAAGAAATAGACGCTTTTAGAGATCGTTATTCTCTGATTCAAAATGGATCACGGTAATTCATGGATACAGCGAGTGAAATCAAGCTTCTTAAAGCCAGAGTAGCATTATTAGAGACAGAGAAAAAGCACTTAATCCAAAAATTAGCTGGTCTAGAAAAGCGAAAATCCGAGACACCTTATAATATATTATGCTCACGTATTAACACTCCTATAGTTCCCGCAGAAAACAGATCCGGTTTTCCTGCCGAGCAAAAAATACAGTTATTAAGAAATATCTTCCGAGGCCGTGAAGATGTTCACGCTCGTTACTGGATAAGCAAAAAGACAGGTAAGAGAGGTTATAGCCCCGTTTGCAAGAATGAATGGATACGCAATATTTGTAAGAAACCCACCATTAAATGTTCCGTATGTCCCAATAGAGAACTTTCTCCACTGACCGATGATGTTATCAAAAAGCATTTAGAAGGCGTCTGTAGTATTGGTATTTATCCTATGCTATCGGATGAGGCCTGCTATTTTTTAGCCATTGATTTTGACGGCGAAGGCTGGATTAATAATATTGACGCATTTAAAGAGACCTGCTCTCAGAAAAGTGTACCTGTGGCCATAGAAAGATCGAAATCCGGTAATGGAGCGCATGCTTGGATCTTTTTTGAAGAAAAAATCCCAGCGGCATTGGCAAGAAAATTAGGTAGTTTCATTATCACGGAAACCATGTCAAGGCGATATCAACTTACTATGAAAAGCTATGATAGGTTATTTCCTAATCAGGATACATTGCCCAAGGGCGGCTTTGGGAACTTAATAGCATTGCCTTTTCAGAAAGACGCGGTGAGTCGAGGCAATAGTGTCTTTATAGACGACAACAACAATCCCTACCTTGATCAGTGGGAGTTTTTGTCAAACACAAGGAAGATGACACTTTTAGAGATCGAGAGAATCTCCCATGAGGCTTTTGTAAACTGGCAAATTCTAGGCGTAAGAATGAGCCCAACAGACGAAAATGATCCTCCATGGATGATGTTGCCTTCAGGAAAGAAGCGATTTAAGCCGGTCATAAAAGATTTGCCACGCGAAATTCAATTAGTCGTTGCCAATAAAATATATATAAAAGTCGATAGCTTACCATCAATACTTCTTAACCAAATTAAACGGCTCGCGGCATTTCAAAATCCCGAGTTTTATAAAAGGCAAAATATGAGGTTGTCAACGGCTATAACACCGAGAGTTATATGTTGCTCGGAAATTTCAGATGGATATCTTTCATTGCCAAGGGGGTGCTTGGACGATCTATCTTATTTAATGGAAGAATACAGCATAAAGATAATGCTAAAGGACGAAAGGATATTGGGTGATAAAACCAACTTTAAATTTTTCGGTACTCTGAATAGGGAGCAGAAATCAGCTGCCAGAAAAATATTAAAAAAAGATATCGGGGTTTTCGTTGCTCCTCCGGGATCCGGCAAAACAATTGTTAGCATTTATGCTATAGCAAAGATAAGGACAAGTACGCTGATTTTAGTACATCGTAAACCGCTTATAGAGCAATGGCGTATGCGGCTTAGCTCGTTCTTGGGACTAGACTTAAAAGATATTGGACAAATAGGTGGTGGTAAAAACAATCCGAACGGAATGTTGGATATAGCCATGATACAAAGCATGGAACGAAAAGGTACGGTAGATGACAGAATAGCCGATTACGGATTTGTTATAGTAGATGAGTGTCATCATGTATCCGCAGTTTCTTTTGAAAGAGTCTTAATGCAGGCTAAAGCAAAATATATACTGGGGCTTACGGCAACTCCGTATCGTCGCGATGGCCATCAGCCAATTATTCACATGCAATGCGGCCCAATAAGCTACCGCATGAAGGCCAAAGATATAAATCAGGAAATCTCCGCATTTACTGTGGTACCAAGATTTACAGAATTTGTTTGCGAATGGTCCGAACGTACTAATATTTATGATGTTTGGCCAAAACTGGTAAATGATGAAAATAGAAATAATTTGATAGTCGAAGATATTATACATGCCATTGATGCCGGTAGATTTCCTATTATTCTTACTGAGCGCAGAGAGCATCTCGAACTATTAGCCGACATGCTTAAGGATAAGGCCGAATACCTAGCCGTTCTCCATGGCGGAGTAAAAACAAAGAATCGGAAAGAGATATTACAAGAGCTTGCTCGTTCTTCACAAGATAAGAAGAAAGCGATTCTAGCTACAGGCGCGTATATAGGAGAAGGATTTGATGACCCGAGACTAGATACGCTTTTTATAACGATGCCTATTTCATTTAAAGGGAAGCTGATTCAGTATGCTGGGAGGCTTCATCGCGATTATCCTGGCAAAAAGGATGTGCAAATTTACGACTATGTAGACAAAGAAGTGTCGGTGCTTTGGAATATGCATCAAAAGAGATTGAAAATATATAAAAATATCGGATATTTTGTAAAAGAAGGATAGACGGAATGGGTACTAATAATCATGCGGAGATCTTACGGTGCCATCATTCAACGCTATCCGAAAATTTCTTTATCAGAAGAAAGGCGTTTGATCTCAGAGGCTCAAAAGGGCTCAAAGAAAAGCAGGGACGAGATTATTTTTCGCCATATGGGTTTTTTGAAATTCAGAATTCGCAGAATAGTATTTCCTAGTTTGGTTCACCGCTTTGAAGATGATTTGATCGGCGATGCTATACTAATCATTTATAAAAAGATCGAAAGTTATGACCTTAGTTACCGTGATAAACAAGGAAACCCTCATCCCGTTAAGTTCATATCTTATATTTGGAAACGAATAGATGGGTTTATAATCGATTCCTTAAAGAAAGAAATGACCCATTCGACAGGCTCAGGGTTAATTGCAGCGGAGAGATTTAAAATTGGCAAATAGCCCAAAAAGCCGCCACCACATCTCTATAATTCATTGAATACGACCAGACCCTTACTACAGTTTTTACCTTCCATTTTCGCTTAGCCTGTGTTATATTCTGTTTCGGAGAAGAATCTGATGATTAAAAGTATATCAAAATTAATTGGAGCAGCTGAGTCAACGGTTATCGAATGGAAACCATCCCTTTCGCAGATCAATGAAATCATTGAAAGTATTACGGCATTCTCGAATACAGACGGCGGCAGGGTTTTTATTGGTGTTTCCAAGGACGGCAAGATCATCGGTGTTTCTATCGGAAAAGATACTATTGAGAACCTCACCAATCGTATTGCTCAACATACAGAACCAAAGATTCATCCGCACGTTACTGTTACGAAGATCGACAGCAAAGAAGTCATTATTATTGATGTTAAGGAATCTCATGACAAACTGGTTTTGGCCAACGGCAAACCGTATATCCGAGTAGGGAAATCCACCCGGCAGATGAGTAAGGACGATTATGAGAATCGTATCCTCGAGAAACATAAGGACAAATTGCAGTTTGATACGCAAATCTGCAAGGGCGCAAAGTTAAAGGATATAGATAGTAATAAGGTTAAATGGTTTATGAAAAAAGCTCTTGAGGAGCGAAGGCTTACCATTCCGGAAAAGGTTTCAACTAAAGAAGCATTGGAATATTTGAAAGTCCTGCATAGTGGGAAACCTAACAATACGGCTATTTTACTATTTGGTAAGGATCCGCAGAAGTTTTTCGTTCAAGCGAAAATAAGAGCTGGTCGAATCAAGGGAACGGAAGGGCATGACTTTCTTGATATGAAGGTTTTAGAAGGAACTATTCCCGAAATTCGTGAGAACGCATTGAGATTTATCGCTGAATATATCAAGAAAGCAGTTTTCTTTGACGCGAATCAGCGGTATGACAAATGGGAGTATCCATTAAGAGCGCTTGAAGAGGCGCTTAATAACGCGTTGGCTCATAGAGATTATTTTTCAAATGCTGACATTCAGTTGGCCGTATACGATGATCGCATAGAAATTTGGAATCCCGGAGAATTATCTAAACAGCTTACGCCGGAGCAATTGAAGGTGAAACACAGATCAATTCCGCGCAATCCATTCCTTGCGGACAGGCTCTATCTGATTAAATATATCGAGCGCTGGGGTAGAGGAACCAACCGAATTGTGGATGAGATGCGACAGGATAATTTGCCGGATCCGATATTCGCGAACAATTCCGGCGGCTTCGAAATTACTTTGATGGGCCCAGGCAAAAGTTTTGAAAAGGCTATTGATGATCAGAAGCTTCATAAATTAAATTTGAATGATCGGCAAAAAAAGGCAATGGGGTTTATTAAGCAGCGTGGAGAGATTTCGCGCAAGCAATATGTTGATTTAGCGGGTATCTCTGTGAGGCAGGCAAACAGGGATTTAAACGACCTCATCGACAAGAAAGTTATTGCGTCTCTAGGGAGCGGTCGAAGTTTAAAATATAAGTTGCGGGAATAGCCAAAACTATGGCACGATTATGGCACGATTATGGCACGATTAAGTGCGATGTTCACTAAGTCTGTGTCAGAATAATTCTTTCTTTACAGACATAAGAAAATTGGGTATAATCAATTTTCACTTTGACGATTTAAGGCGTACGTCAATGGACACAATTTGGGCACAAAAGGATATTCTCTAAAAAATCTTAAAGTTTTGAAATATCGCAACTCTTTGAAAATACAGCAGTTACATTCGTGGGCCTGTAGCTCAGTTTGGTAGAGCAGGAGACTCATAATCTCTTGGTCCAAGGTTCAAGTCCTTGCGGGCCCACCATGTACCACTCTCGAAAACAGAGAGGCAGAGAAAGGGTCTGACCCAACGCGTATATTGCTACGTGAATGGGTCTGACCCTTTTGTGTTATTCTTCGACGACAAAGTCATGTAAAGGGGTCTGACCCAGAGCGTAGTTTCACTTCAGAAGGGTCTGACCCCATTTATGTACCGCGACGGTGGTAATGCTGAAATTTAACTAAAAACTCCTCTCGCTGCCTCTCCCTATCTCTGGTTTACTCTTTGAGTGGTTTAGTGCTTTTCTCATCAGATACGGGCATATTTCGAGATATTATCACAGCCAAAATAATGACTAAACCACTTATTCTTAAAATCAGATCTTTTTCTTTTCTTTATCAATCCTTCTTAAAATAACTTCTCGTGATACCACAAAATCTCGGGCCAATAACTCAACGATCCTATCCATAGCGACGGCCTCATTTTTAATACCCAGAGCCTTGATCTGTTTAGAATGAAATTTTACCCTTTTCTCTAGATGATGGCTCGGAACGAGGACTAATCCAGCGAATTGATTTGCTTGCCACTCAAGCCAAGACCATTCATTTTCCGGGAATGTCTCCATGAAATTCTTCCAATCTCCGGTCGTATTGAATCCGCGATGCCTATAAACACCTTCATGCATAATGGCATGGCCTACCTCATGGGCGAGGGTAAAGCGATATCGTCCCTGCCTGTGTTTATACACATATTCGTCCACGGAAATGTTTGACAGATCCGATGATATAAAACCGTCGATTTCTATTATTTCGTGGAGTCCGGGAATAGGGATGATATCAATACCGAGCTTAAATTCCACTATCTCTTCGATGGGAGTAGGGTAGACATCCTTCGGGTGGTATTTATGCAGGAAATCTGCCGCTACTTTCTCTATATGATCGTGGTTTTTATAAGGAACGAAAACGTCATCCACTCTTATGATTCCTTGATTAATTTTATCAGCTTATCAAGCTTCTCTTTTGTTATCTTTTTTCCTCTGATGGTGCGGAATAAGAAAGGCATCCTAGCTACGATTTCCTTTTCTCTGAGCTCCTTTGGCAATCGGCCTGATTCCGCCGCTGCCCGATCAAAGAATTCATACCACTCATCCGACGCTTCTTTCAATTTGAGATGATGAGCGTATTTTTTCAGTATCTCATCTTTGGGCGGCGGTAGTACGCCTCTCTCGACCTTACTTAAATTCCCGGGATCGATGCCATGATCTTCGCAGAATTTGCGTAGTGTTAAACCCAGCTTTATCCTTCTTTCCTTAAAATATGAGCCGAATGTTTTCCGTTCATTCATTTCAATCACCCCCTTGTCTATATTAAGTATACCATGTAGTAATAAAAATACAACACATAAATACTAAATATTTATTTTCTAACATTGGAAGCGGAAGGGACTACTGCAAGAGTTTCAACTCTCTAAAACTTACCTCTGATTTTAGAAAATCCTTGCTACTTATGGCCAATGATTATATAATAGGCGAACGAATTTAAGAGATAAGGTTATGGGGAGAGGTTATTCGCCCCACCACTAAACGATTTCGCTTCGCGGAATTTTCCGCAAGTGTACAAAAGAAAATTTTGCCTCCGGGCCCAAAAAGTGCGGTATTGCTTTTTGGCCCTCCGGCCGCTACAACTAAACAAGGGCGGGCTAATCGCCAAAATCGTTTTAAGGAAAACCTAAATCGGTTTCGCTTCGCGGAATTTCCTATGTGTAAGCAAAAGGAAATTTTCCTTAATATTCCTTTCCCTTATGTTGAAGCGGCAAGGAAAAATAGGTAAGGAGCTTTTATACCGGGCGGTTAGCTTCCCGCCATGGCGATTAAATGATCGGGGCGGGACCCCGTCGTAATTCTGTAAAATAGTCGCAGGCGGGGCGATTCACGAAAATTATAGTGAAATGTTGGACACGTGGCTCAGCTGGTTAGAGCGTTGCGTTCACATCGCAGAGGTCACAGGTTCGAATCCTGTCGTGTCCACCATTAATCTGAATGGAATCGATAGGGTTGTTACCATAAAGAAAGCATATGGCAGATCTTGAAGAACAACTGAAGCTATTGGTTGAGTTGCAGTCTCTCGATACCCGGATATTGAGGATCGAGCGCGATCTCGAGTCGATACCCCAGGAGCTTAAAAAGATGGACGACGCTTTTGAAGAGAAGAAGAGTGACCTTAAAAAGCTGGAAGATTCTCTCAAAGCGCTCCAGATGAAGCGTAAGGAGAAGGAGATGGACCTTGAGATTAAGGAAGGTTCGATAAAGAAGTTCCAGTCCCAGCTTTATCAGATCAAGACGAATAAGGAGTACGCAGCGCTGGAGGGCGAGATAGCGAGGACCAAGGCCGATAATTCATTGATCGAAGAAGAGATATTGAAGATATTCGACCAGATGGATCTCGAGAACCAGAAGATATCCAAAGAGAAGGATCACCTGAAGATCGAAGAAGGCAAGCTGAACGAGCAGAAGAAGAAGTTCGATGAGGAGGTCGGCCGCATAAAAGCGGAGGCCGAGGGACTCAACGCACAGAGAACCGCCTTAGCCGCAAAGGTCGATAAGGCAGTGCTTGCCAAATACAACAGGATAATCAGGAGTAAAGACGGATTGGCCGTTGTCCCCGTAGCGGGCGATTCCTGCCAGGGGTGCTTTAGGATACTGCCTTCACAGGTGATACACGAGATAAGAACGAAGAAAGAGCTTGTCTGCTGCGGAAGCTGCGCGCGGATACTTTACATTGAAGAATAAAAAAATTGAGATCTATGTAGATGGCGGTTCAAGAGGGAACCCCGGCCCGTCCGGTGTGGGGGTGGTGATCCTGGACTCAAGCGGCAAGAGGTTGAAAGAGATCTCAAGGTACATCGGAGAAGCTACTAATAATATAGCCGAATATAACGCGCTCCTTTACGGATTGGAAGAAGCGTTGATGATGAGGACCGACGAAATAGTTGTAAACCTCGACAGCGAGCTTGTGGCCAAACAGCTGACGGGCGATTACCGGGTCAAGGACCCGGGGCTGAAACCGCTCTTTGAGCGAGCGATGAATATGCTGAAGAGTTTCAAAGATTTTGAGATAAGGCATATTAAACGCGAGAAGAACAAGGAAGCGGACAAGCTGGTAAATAGAGCGATAAACTTAGCGAGTTTGGTATAGATTTTTAGCAGACCGGATGGTCGCTTCGCCGGTTTTTAGGGCGGAGAGGAAAGTCCGAGCTCCATGGAGCAGCGTAACGGCCAACGGCCGTCCGTCGCAAGACGAGGATCAGAGGACAGAGACGAGTCCTGTACCACTAAAATACCTTTGGTATTTTTCGGGTACAGGGGTGAGACGACCAATCTCTACGCGGAGCAAGATCAAATAGGTCCCGATTTAAGGGTTGCTCGCCCTTACTGTAAATACATCAGTATCGGGACGGGTAAGGTCGCTCGATCGCCGGAGTAATCCGGCGGCTAGATAGATGACCATCTCGCATCGTGTCGAAAGGCGCGGTGCAAGACAAAACTCGGCTTACAGGTCCGCTAAAATAAAGAGGCGCTTCGAAAGAGGCGCCTCTTTATTATTCTTCAGAGATGGCGGACCTTGCGAGGGCCGCCTTTCGCGGGCGTCCCGCCATATTAGGCATATGGTGGGACTCGACAAAATTTTTACAAAAATTTAACTTCTTTCAGGAATTTAAATTTTTAGCTATACCGCCACAATGTGTAAAAATTTTGTAACGCCGCTTCAGGCGTTTCCCTCGCAAGGTCCGCCCGATGTAACAAATCAAATAAAACTTTTCTGTTCTAGAATAATAGGGGTCAGGCGTTTTTAGGTAGGTATCTGACGCTTATTGAACAGGCGGGCCTCGCGGGGCGTTGCCGAAGCGGCGTTACAAATTTTGATACATTATGGCAATCTAGAAAGGCCGGACAAACTGCTCAAGCTATGGATGGTTTGCAGGTTGGACGGACATCAAAATTTGTCTGAATAAATTGGTATGCCTAATCCAATTTATGTCCACTGAGGCAACGCCCCGCGAGGCCTCAGCCTGTGATTGAAATATCCCGAGAATTTTCAGGCAGGACCCGCAATCAATTAAGCATAGAAACAGAAAAGTTTTTAATAACCAATACGCTTGACAAGGGTGGGGGTGTAGTGTATACTTTGTAATACTGAGTGGTTAAAAGTGGTGTAAAGTGGAGGATTCAAGGTCATGTTCTACGGTGAGCATGAACATACTATAGATAAAAAGGGACGTATCATAATCCCGTCGAGATTCCGTGAATTTTTCAAGGAATACGATATAAAGAGATGCTATATAACAAGAGGCCTGGATAAGTGCCTCTTTCTCTTTACGGAGGACGAGTGGAAAGCCCAGGAGTCCAAGTTCAAATCGATGCCTTTTACGAATTCGGAATCTAGAAAGTTCAACAGGCTCTACTTCTCGGGCGCGACCCAGGTTGAGTGCGACACGCAGGGGAGGATATTGCTGCCGAAGTACCTGAAGGACTTTGCGGATATAAAACGAGATATCATGATAATAGGTGTTTCGAACAGGATCGAGATATGGGCCAAGGAGATGTGGCGGGATTATTACGAGAGCTCGAAAGGTTCTTTCGAGGAGATAGCAGAAAAGTTGATGGCCCGGGAAGAGTAATATTAAGGAGGTGGTCTTCATGAGTCCGAGGTATCGTAGATCGATAAAGAAGGTGAAGCTCTATGACGCCAGCATGGATTGCTTTATCGAGAGGATGAGGAAGGTCAGGGCGCTCAATGGTGATCCCGCGCTCTGCGGCATGGATGGCGACGCGTTAAAGAAATTTTCTTTCCATAGGGTGGAACTGCTGACTAAGCTCTTATAATACCGGAGTTATATCTAGTTGTGCATCAAAGTGTGTTGCTGAATAAAGCCGTAGGTTATCTGAACCTTTCAAAAGGCTCCTTTGTGGTCGACGCAACGATCGGCGGCGGAGGGCATTCGGAGGAGATACTTAAGAAGATACTCCCCGGAGGAAGGCTCATAGGCATTGACGCCGATCGAGGTGCGCTCTCCATAGCAAGTGACAGGCTGAAGAGTTTCAGCGGTTCTTTCACTCTGGTCAATGATAACTTCAGGAATATCGACAGGATACTCAAAAAGGAGAATATAAAGAACGTAGATGCCGTGCTGCTGGATATCGGGATCTCGTCGTATCAGCTCGATGACGCGTCGAGAGGATTCAGTATAAGGTCCGATGCCGCTCTCGATATGAGAATGGACAGAAACTCGCCGCTCACTGCATATGACGTCGTTAATAAATACAAGGAAGAAAAGCTCTCCGAGATAATAGAGAAGTTCGGGGAAGAGCGGTTCCATAAGAGGATCGCGAGATTCATAAAAGATGCGCGCCAGCATAAGCGTATCGAGACGACAGGAGAGCTTGCAGATATAGTGAAGAGGGCCGTTGGTTATAAGTACAGGAATCTGAAGATACATCCGGCAACACGCACTTTCCAGGCTATAAGGATATTTGTAAATGACGAGCTTGGCGCGCTTGAAGATGCCTTGAAGAGCGCGATATTCTGGCTCAATACGGGAGGGAGGATAGCGGTCATATCCTTCCACTCGCTCGAGGACAGGATAGTAAAGAATATGTTTAAGGGGTATTCCAAATTAGGAGTCTTAAAAATTATAACAAAAAAACCCTTGATTCCTGAGCGTGAGGAGGTCATAGGAAATCCCCGCTCAAGGAGCGCTAAATTAAGGGTCGCGGAAAGGATCGAGCAGCAATCATGAGGTTTTTTAGATACATTGTAATGTTGGGTCTGATCACCTTTACCGCTTTGGTATATGTCCACCAGCAGGTCGAACTGGTAAAGTTAAGTTACGAAATAGACTGTAAAGAGAAGAAGCTCAAAGAGTTGCTTGACCGCAAAGGTATACTCCGATATAATATATCCAACTTGGAATCGCCCTCCCGTTTGGAGAAGGTTCTTTTGGAGAGGAAAGTGTCGGTATCCT
>Ga0268276_1003318_pt1 | contig 12634 bp, 11 predicted proteins | sample saktaG_4_FD_190145 | JGI IMG/M metagenome (GOLD analysis project Ga0268276, IMG submission 190145) | Saline water microbial communities from Sakinaw Lake, British Columbia, Canada - sak_2010_1_5_45m | ecosystem: Environmental > Aquatic > Non-marine Saline and Alkaline > Saline ...
GTTCACAAATCTGCTGCAAACGCTCTGATTTTGCGTCCATGCCAACCTGTTCAAAATCCCGAATCAGGTATTTCACACTGGCTTTTTCAATACCACCCTCAAGTACATACGGATGTAAATATCCTTCCCGTTTTTCCGTCGTTTCCGGTGATGGGTCGGCATTCAACTCCATAATAATATCTGACACGATCTTGATCGCATTGACGAGTTTGTTTTTCGCGTATCCCGGATGCACATTGATGCCGTGAACCGTAAATATCGCCGCTGCAGCATTGAAGGTTTCATTTTCAATCTCGCCTACGGTTTCACCGTCCACTGTATAGGCATAGTCGGCACCGAATTTCTTCACATCGAAGAATTTCGTTCCGGCACCCACCTCTTCATCGGGCGTAAAACCGATTCGAAGCGTTCCGTGTTTTACTTCAGGATGTATAACCAGATATTCCAGCAGTGTCATGATTTCCGCAATACCGGCCTTGTTATCAGCGCCGAGCAATGTCGTTCCATCAGAAGTGATAATATCATGACTGATATGATCTTTCAACGCCGGATTTTCGTCGAAATGCAGTACCTGTTCCGAATCACCTGGCAATACAATATCGCCACCGTCGTAATTTTTATGAATAATGGGTTTAACATTGGCTCCGCTAACTTCAGGCGAAGTATCCACATGGGCAATCAAACCGATTACCGGAACTTTTTTATTTTCCTCCATATTCAGATTTGAAGGTAAAGTTGCAGTTACATAGCCGTATTGGTCCATTGCAGCGTCTTTAAGCCCTATTTCCTTCAGTTCTTCGACCAGCAATTTCAGTAAATCCTTCTGTTTATCGGTGCTGGGATATTTATCTTCAAACTCCTCTTTGGACTGTGTATCGATTTTAACATAACGAAAAAAACGGTCGGTCATTGTGCTGTTCATGGCTTTTCCTTTGCTTTATATTGTATTATTGAGTGTTGAGTGTTAAATGCGGCTGAAAAACAGTACTTTTTCATCGTTGATAAAATAGCAATTATTCCGTTAAATGTGTACTGTAAAACCGTTGAAAAGAGAATTTTTTTAATCGAAAGAATTCCCCGATGCTTGCGTCGGGGTAGTTCACTATGATAACTTTCGTAATATACTGTAAAAACAATACCAATACTTTTGGTATATAATTTGTGTTTATTCCTATATTCGATAAAATGTAAATGGAAATAATTATGCCAAGTACCATATAAACCCAATTTTGTAATCCGGACGTAAATGCACCCCCATTTATCCGGATATCCAAATGACCAAAAAAGAAATGGTGAAGAGTAAATAAAACTTAATCAAAAGGAGGGAAAAATGAAATCAGGACCAAAATGAAAACCCTGCACAAAAGTAACGGCTTCTGTGCGGGGAGAATCCAAATCTGCTTGTTAAATAAAACTTGCAGATTCAGAAACGATAAGTAAAATTATGAAAGAGGAAATTGACATGCAAATATGTGTAACCGGAATATTAAAACTGGACCGTCATGATATTTAAAATCCCCAAAAAAGTTATCCGATTATTGCTCGTATTATCTATATGTATGTATTCCTGTAAAGAATGTCCGACAGAGAACCCTCAGAATGGTGAAGATACGACAATCAGTCTGAACCTCATTCATCGGGATTGCATATCAGCCCTGATTCAGGTAGAAATGAATGTAGACAGTACTCAACTGAATACGTTCTTACTAAAGAACGACGTTGACACGCTTGGAGAGTATCATTTTCATGGAAGTGATACAGCACTTACAATCTCCAATCTGGAACCATCTACGGATTACTCATTTCTTGTAGTATCACCCGTAAATAAAAACAAAAGTATTCGCTCTGATACGGTTATGTTTCGAACAATGGATTTGAGTAACAAACAATTCACTGCTGAAACGTTTCGATATAACACGGTTTTTATGGTAATGCGGGATGCCTGGATATTTGATGAGAATAATATATGGGTAATTGGAACTTTTGATTTGGATACTGATGGAGATGGATATGAGGAACCTTATAATTTTTCCATTTTCAATGGAAATGAGTGGCAACCTAAGCTTATAGAGCTAATTGGTAACTGGGGTTCGGATATTATTGCATTTTCAGAAGATGATATTTGGGTTCTTGAATGCTCTCCAATAAATATTATGAGTGATTTTATTGGAGAAAGATATAGACTATATAATCAAGGAATAATTCCAGATACAATTTGTCTGCAGGCGATGTATTCAATATCACCAAGTGATATTTACTTTGCTGGTCCATCAGGGTCTCTGGTTCATTATGATGGTGAAGAATTCAGTGCCCTGGATTCGGGGACAGATTTTGATATTGTTAATATTGATGGTGATGAATATGGCAATATGGCTTATGTTGCCCGTAATCCCCATAATTCACAGGAAACGCAAGTAATGATATTGAAAAATGGCAAATGGCAGGAACTACTGCACTCATATTCGGTCACAGGCAATTTATCTGAAGGTGATTATGGATACTTGAATTGCCTCGATGTATTTGATGGTTTTGTATATATCGTTACATTCAATCATTTGGTACGTTATCATTTTGAGACCGGGAATATTTCAAGAATATACGGTCGTCAAAGCGGCATTGAAATGTTTATTTTAGACCATAATGATATTATGATCTTTACCAGTTACGGTAGTTCCTTTTTCTATAATGGTAAGACCTTTACAGAGATCAGTGACGGGACGCCGGATACGTATTATTACAGTGGTCATTATAACGGTCAAATGGGATGTATTGCCGGGGATCATATTTGCATTGTCAGACAACAGTAAAATGGAGCATGACAATGAAGAAATATAGTGTTTTAATCGAAAGAATTCCCCGATGGTTGCGTAAGGGTAGTTCATTTCGGAAATTAAATTAGACTGCTGTATTCTTGCCATACTTTTGGTAAATTAAGTAGGTATTTGAATGTGCGGACACTTTAAAACGTTAAAAACGGGAATTATGTTATGACGATTGAAGAAAATTTAAATCTTGAATCTGAACTGGAGCAATTTAAAAACGAAAAAGAAAAAATCCGTAATCTCGTCGGACAAATCGGTGGAAAAGGTTCTGAAAACCAAGACTTGATCGTTAATATGGCTTTTTTGGCAATCATCATTGGCTTGTTTATATTCGATATATTACGGCATCTGTTCCATATCAATTTACCATTGCCTCCTCTTTTCTCTATTGAAGTAGGCGTTTTACTAGTGTCAATTAAAATTATCTGGATGATCTATAAACAGACCAAAGTGGAACACTTTCAGTTCTGGATTCTCAACTCTATTGAATTTCGCCTCAATAATCTGTCAAAGCAGATGAACGAGCTTGATCAGAAACTGGATAAAAAATAGTTACAAAAATCGGAGAAAATATGATAAGCCAAAAATTTCCGTCATTGACAATCATTCAGCATCCCCTGATTCAGACAAAACTCACCACCCTGCGGGATGTAAAAACCGATAATTACCTTTTCAGATCCCTTTTAAATCAGATCGCTTCTCTGATGGTTTACGAAGTGTTCCGAAATACAGAAACCGTAGAAGTCGAAGTCTCGACTCCCCTGGAAATGACTGCCGGTCATAAATTGGCAAAGGAAATAACCCTCGTCCCAATCCTGCGGGCCGGACTGGGAATGGTCAGCGGTATTCAACAACTAATTCCCAGGGCGCGAGTTGGTCATATTGGATTGTACCGGGATAAAAATACGCTTGAACCAGTTGAATATTATACAAAATTTCCGCCCAATATCGCCCAAACCAAAGTTATTCTTATTGATCCAATGCTGGCTACCGGCGGCAGCGCCTCGGCAGCGTTGTCATTCATCAAAAAAAGAGGTGTTAAAGATATTAGTTTTGTGTGTCTGGTAGCCGCTCCGGAAGGTGTAGAGCGAATCGTAGCCGATCATCCCGAAGTTCCGATTTTTACATCGGCGCTTGACCGTGAATTAAATGATCATGCCTATATTCTGCCCGGCCTTGGTGATGCTGGCGACAGGATTTACGGAACCGAATAAATCAAATTAATGAGGTTAACATGGACGATCAAAAAACCTATATCTGCCCCAAATGTGGCAATCCTCAGTACGAAGCTTCAGAAATTCGCACGACCGGCAGTTTCCTGGCAAAAATATTTGATGTTCAGAATGTCAAATTTACGGCCGTCACCTGCACTCGTTGTCGCTTTACTGAACTGTATAAGGCCGATAGCAATACACTGGGAAATATCCTGGACTTTTTCACCAATTGATTGGAAATAAAATGAAACAACATCTATCAGTTGCGATATTATTAGTCGGCGTCGGTCTGTTTTCTTTTTCCTGTGAGCAAAAATCACTGCTTCCCGACGGAAACTGGATCAAAGTCGCCGATAATCTGAATTTCCCGGAAGGCCCAAGCTGGGATGGTCAGTCGGCACTGTATGTTTCCAATTGTTATAGCGACTGGATAACGAAAATTCACGATGGAATTGCCGATACTTTCCTGGTCCAATCCGAAAATATTCCCGAATTCAACCGGACCAACGGTCTTCTGTTTCACAATAATATTCTCTATGCCTGTGATTTCGGAAATAAGGCTATCCTGAAAATCGATGCAAATAAAAACGTAACCATTCTCAGTACCGGCACATCCGAACGTCCCTTACAGCGCCCTAATGATCTGGCTATGGGACCAGACGGTTATCTCTACGTGACAGATCCTTTACATTATGACAAAAATAATCCCGACGGTGCCGTATATAAAATCGATCCTAAAACCGGTGAAACTTGCATAGCAATTAAAAATCTCGCTTTTCCCAACGGTATCGCGTTCTCACCGGATGAACAGTCGTTGTTTGTTTGCGAATCGGCGTTCAATCGTGTTTTAAAGTATCCGTTTTATAATGGCGAAATTGGACCGGATCGAAGTGTATTTATCGAATTGTCTGGCGGTGATCCTGACGGGATCGCCTTTGATAAAAGGGGCAATCTCTACATTGCTCATTTTGGCGGCGGGGCTGTTTACATAGTCCATCCCTCCGGCAAAACCGCCTGTTATCTGAAAACTCCGGGAAAGAAGCCGACAAACCTGGAATTTGGCGGTAAAAACCTGAAGACACTGTATCTGACTGAAGTTGAAACCAATGCCGTCTACAAACTGAAAACGAAGATAAAAGGATTACCGCTTTTTAAATAAATTACACTATGTCAAACCAAGGACAAACTATGATCAAAAATGTTCCGGAAATGCTTTTCAATACTGTCAAGCAGCATCCCCAAAACATTGCGCTGAAAATTAAAAAAGGTGAGTCTTATCAAACCTTTACTTATCTTGAATTGGGAGAACAGGTTAAAATACTGGCCAGCGGCCTCGCTAAACTTGGTTTGAATACCGGCGATAAAGTCGCTATCCTGTCCAACAACCGCCCGGAATGGCCCATTAGTGACTTTGCCATTTTCTGTTTGAGAGGTATAACAGTTCCGATATATCAGACTCTCCCGCCCAATCAGATCGAATACATCCTGAAGGACTCCGAAACACGGGCTATTTTCGTTGAAAACCAGGAACAGTTCGACAAAATCCAAGAAATCGATACCACCCTCCCAAACCTGGAATTTATCATTAGTTTTGACGTGATCGAATCTGATATTCGCAAGGTAACCTGTTACAATGAGTTGCTGAGTCTTGGAAAAGATTATCGGACAGATCATCCCGATTTCATTCAGAAAAACATCGATACAATCGATCCTGAAGATATTTGCAGTTTTGTTTACACGTCTGGTACGACCGGCGCCCCTAAAGGGGTCATGCTGCACCATCGCGGATTTGTCCACGACATTATCCATTCCGAAACTCAGCTGAACCTGCAATCCACGGATACGTTTTTATCATTTCTACCACTCAGTCACCTCTATGAACGGTTGGCGGGTCACTGGTGTCCCATGTATGTCGGCGCAACAATTCATTATGCTCAAAGTATTGCTACAGTGATTGACGATCTGAAAGACGCCCGCCCGAATGTCATTGTCAGCGTGCCCCGGATTTTTGAAAAAATCGCTGCTAAAGTCCAGGACCAGGTTGAGCAAAGTTCCAAAACCAAACAGGCTATTTTTAACTGGGCCCAGAAAACCGGAAAGCAATATCATGCTGATAAAATTGATGACAAACTGGGCCTGTGGACGAAAAGCCGCTATCGAATTGCCGAGCGGCTGGTTTTTCGGAAAATCAAAGAAATAATGGGCGGAAATATGCGCTATCCCATTGCCGGCGGCGCTCCGTTATCCATTGAAACACTGAAGTTTTTCGAAGCTCTCGATATGCAAATTATTGAGGGTTACGGAATGACCGAGGCTCACCTGATCATTACCCTGACTCCCTTTGGGAAGTCCCACTACGGTTCCTGTGGCCAGCCAATTGAGGGAGTTGAGGTAAAAATTGCCGATGATGGAGAAGTTCTGGTTAAAGGTCCTACGCTCATGGCCGGCTATTTCAAGCGCCCGGATTTAAGCAGGGAAGCCATTGATGAGGACGGTTGGCTTCACACCGGTGATATTGGCCATCTGGATAATGAAAATTACCTCTATCTCACGGATCGGAAGAAGAACATTCTTGTTACTTCCGGTGGAAAAAATGTTCCGGCCGCCCCAATCGAGAATATTTTGAAAAAAAGTAAATACATCGAAGATGTCTGTCTGGTCGGAAATTTCCGAAAATTTATCAGTGCACTGATCGTTCCGAATTATGAAGCCCTGCATTTATGGGCCACGTTTCGGGAATTAAAAGCCAAGACCGACGCGGAACTTATCGCCCTGCCCGAGGTCATTGAATTGTATGAAAATACTATTGAAAAGCTGCAGAGTAATCTGGCACGCTTTGAAAAAGTAAAGAAATTCATATTAATGCCAAACAGTTTGACGGTCGAAAACGGTGAACTGACTCCAAGCCTGAAAATCAAGCGAACGGTTATTGAGCAAAAATTCAGGAACGAAATCGAGGCACTGTATATTGACGCTGAACCCAACAAAACAGAAAATTAACAAGAAGGATATTTTATGCCTGATTATGAAAAAATAACGACTCTCCAAAATGAAATCCAGGCCGCTGCTCTGGAATCAGAATTAAAAACACGCAACATCCCACATTTCATCCGCTCGTATCACGATACGGTGTATGATGGAATCTATCAGCAAACCAAGGGTTGGGGAATTGTGGAAGCGCCAATTGAGTTCAAAGATAATATTCTGGAAATCCTGAACGATCTGGATAAATAACAGAGCGATGTCCCATAGTCACAAGCATATCCATCATCATCAGCATGAAACCCGTATCATCGGGCTGGCATTTTTCCTGAATCTGTTTTTCACGATTCTGGAAATCATCGGCGGTTTTTTCACGAACAGTATTGCAATAATGTCTGATGCACTCCACGATTTCGGTGACAGCCTGGCGCTTGGATTATCGTACCTTCTTCAAAAACTGTCAAACAAAGGCAGCGATCAAAAATATTCTTACGGTTACCGCCGCTATTCTATTCTGGCCGCAGTTATCAATAGTATTATTCTGTTAACCGGTTCAGTTTTTATCATCAGGGCAGCCATTCCACGATTGCTTCACCCGGTCAGACCCCATGCCGAAGGTATGATCCTGTTTGCAATTCTCGGTATTATTGTCAATGGTGCTGCTGTTCTGCAATTACGCAAAGGAAAAACCATCAATATCCGGGTTGTCAGTCTGCATCTGCTTGAGGACGTTCTTGGCTGGTTTGCAGTACTGCTTGTCAGTATCGTTCTTCTTTTCACCGATTTTTACATCCTGGATCCGATTTTATCCATTGTCATCAGCGTTTATATTGTCTATCATGTTATCGTAAATGTAAAAAATTCGCTCAATGTGTTTCTGCAGGTCGTCCCGGAAGAAGTGGATACCGTGGCTTTAGAAGGAAAATTCAGACAGATCAAAAAAGTCCAATCGGTACATCATACGCATGTCTGGACATTGGACGGTGTTAATCATGTTTTAACAACTCATGTTGTCGTCGATCAGGATACTTCTCAAGCGGAAGCCGTTACCATTAAATCGGAATTAAAGCACATCGCTTACGATATGCATTGCGAACATGTCACATTGGAGATTGAATATTCCGATGATGACTGCAGTATGAATCACGAACACTGCGATCATGATTGATATTTCTAAGCCATGCATAGCACGGCTATACGCCTACAGATAATTATTCATATTTTAGCGTTTTGGCTGGATTGAGAAAAGCAGCCCGAATCGAATGATATGCGACCGTTATAAACGCAAACAGCAATGCAATCAAACCGGTAACAAGAAAATCCATGATTCGGATATTAACCCGATAAGCAAAATTCTGCAGCCAGTTCCGCATAGGGAAAATTACCAGCGGTAAGGCAATCAAATTTGCAACCAGTACCCATTTTATAAAATCTATCGATAGCAAGCGTATAATTCCGCTTACAGATGCACCCAGAGTTTTACGAATCCCAATCTCTTTTGTCCGGTTTTCAACTGTAAATAGTGCCAGACCAAAAAGCCCAAGACAGGCAATAAGCATCGCTAGTAAACTGAAATAGCCGAATAGTTGCATCATCCGTTGTTCGTTTTTATACAAATTATTCAATCTTTCATCAAGAAAACTATAATTGAAATTATTGCCAAACTGAAAATCTCGCCAGGTTTGTTCTATTCCCCGGATTGTAGCCGGAATGTTTTCGGAGTTGATTCGGATCGCCATCGTTCTGCCCCAGTTGACAATATAGGTAATCATCGGTTTGATCGGCACATGCAGTGATTCATAATGAATATCCCGCATCACACCAATCACAGTTCCTTCACGACCTTTTCCCCAAATCCGGGCATCAATCGCTTCAGCGGGATCAGTCCATCCAAAACGTTTCACTGCTGTTTCGTTCAGCAAAAATGCTTCAGTCTGATCAGTGGCATATTCTTCCGAAAACGCCCGACCAGCAATAATGTCGATTCCATAGGTTTTAAAGAAATCAAAACCAACCCTGTTATGGGGCATTTGAAATGGATTATTCAAACGCTGACCGTCGACTTCTATTGAATACCCGGGGCAATCGCCCAATTGGCCGGATGGTGATCGATGCGTTACAGTCACCGATTGAACCGCCGGATTTTTTAACAACTCTTTTTTAAATTCATCGTATTGGGTACGGATATCCTGGGATAAGGTAACCAATATGATATTTTCCCGGTCAAAACCGAGATGAGCATTCTGGATGAACTGTAACTGCCGGAAAATAATGCTTACACAGATCATCAGTGCGATGGAAATTGTAAATTGTAAAATAACCAATGCCTTCCGTAGCGCCACCCCTTTTTTACCGCGTGTAATTTCACCACGTAATATTCGTGACGGCCGGAACGATGCCAGGTAAAAAGCCGGATAAGCTCCCGCAATAATACCAACAAGACAAAACATCGCAATTATAATGAGCATATAATGCGGATTTAATAAAATATTCAGATGCAAATTGCGTCCAACAAAGCTATTAAAGACAGGCGTCACCAGATAAACCAGCAGGATTGCGATGACAGTGGCAATCAAAGAAATGAACAGAGATTCACTTAACAGCTGACTGATCAGAGCATTTTTTTGCGCACCGGTGACTTTCCGAATTCCAATCTCTTTAGCCCTTTTCATCGCCCGGGCTGTGGATAGGTTTATGAAGTTAATGGATGCGATAAGTAAAATAAAAATGCCTAACAGAATAAATAAACGGACATAACGGATATCGCTGTTTGGTTCAACTTCCCCCATCAGTTTTCCATTTAAATGGATATCAGTTACTTTCATTAGGGACAACCCGGAAAACTCACCCGGTTTGATTATTTTTCCTTCGGAGTCCTTCCAATCACCAAGATGACGATTCAGAAAGTCAGGAATTTTTTGTGACATTTCCTCCACACTTGCGCTTTTGATAAGTTTCAGATAAACAAGGGTAACATTATCACTGAAATTCCGTGAACCATGGAAATAATCGTTTTCACCCTCTCCCTGAAGACCTTTAAGTGTGAGATAGGATGCCAGAAAGTCATAATGAATGTGAGAATTATCAGGAACATCTCGAATGACACCAGTAACTTTCAAATTGTACTGACCATCCAGCAAAATGGATTTACCGATTGCGGTTTCCGATCCAAAATATTTCTGTTGCATGGATTCGGTCAGGACTACTGTGTTCGGATGAACCAGTACAGATTGGGAATTTCCCTCCACAAAGGGAATTGTGAAAATATCAAATATCTCATTCTCAGCAAAATAAAAACGCTGTTCCGAAAAGGATTTTTCATCGACAGAAACAGTTGAACCACCAGTTCCAAAGAGCCGGGCGATAGACTCGATTTCCGGAAAGTCATTTTTCAACAACGGCACAAACGACGGCGCGCAGGAAGCGTATCCCCAGGTCTTGGCGCCGTTCTTATCTTTCCCAACCCGGCTGACTCGGTAGATACGGTCCTGGTATTCATGGTACTTGTCAAAGCTCAGATCATCCACAACAAATAACATAATCAGTATAGAAAACATCAACCCAATCGCCAACCCGGAAATATTGATAATGGAAAAAACCGGATTCCGGCGAATATTCCGAATGGCGATTTTTAGGTAGCTGCTAAACATTCTTTTCTTCACTGTCAACCCAGCCGTCAAGCAAATGAATCGTCCGCTGACCGTAACTGGCATTTTTTTCGGAGTGAGTCACCTGTATAATGGTTGTGCCCTCTTTATTCAGTTTTGTAAACAGTTCCATGATCTCCTCGCCCTGCGCGGAATTCAGATTTCCTGTCGGCTCATCAGCCAAAATCAGATTTGGTTCAATGATCAGGGCTCGGGCCACACCTACCAACTGTTGCTGTCCGCCGGACAACTGATTGGGAAAAAGATCCTTTTTGGCAACAATGCTAAATTTATCGAGCATTTCGGCGACTTTACCCTTACGCTCATCCTTTTTAATCTTTTTATATAGTAATGGTGTTTCGAGATTTTCAAGAACCGTGAGATCGTCGATTAAGTGATACTGCTGAAACACGAACCCGATATTTTTATGATGCAATTCGGCCCGTCGGCGTTCCGGCAATTTCTGGGTCTCCTGATCAAGAAAATGATACTCTCCTTCTGAGGCAGAATCCAGCATTCCTAAAATGTATAATAACGTGGATTTGCCAGCCCCGGAAGGTCCCATGATTGTTACGAATTCACCTTTTTCAATATCCAAGTTGATATTCCGAAGTACATAGGTACGACCGGCGCCAGTTTCATAAAATTTGGTAATATCCTGCAGTTTAATCATCACCTACTCCTTTGTTAATTCCTATAATGATAGGACGATATTCGTTTAAAAAAGTTGTCGCTGGTATTACTTTCGGGATTTAGATCCTGTCTCAAAACCCCAGAATTTTTCCTTAAAATCCGAAAGCAGTTCCCGGGCCTGTTTCAGCTGGTAATCTGGCACAAACAATCGCATGGGTGTATTCCCTCGACGGGACATGATCCGGTATTCACCTTCATGATGAAGTGGAATCCCTTCTGATTCCAGCAACGATTTTACAAAAACCACATCACCCTCATTAAATGTAGAAAGCAGCTCGATAAAATTGAAATCAGGTTCTGTTTCCGGTCCGCCTTGTTCTGCGGAATTAATTGGATCAAGGTTTTCCACTAAATCAATAATGCAATCGGCACATCTAGTAAAACCCTCACGATATTCCGCTTTGCATTTTGGACAAAACATGTCAACTCCTATATCATCATCCGTAATTTTAGTTTACAGAATGAATATAGCAGTTTGGCCAATATACCGAAAGTATTTATATCCGGGAAAATGTCAGATATGTTGCACAATTTTCCGAAAGTGAAACCCGTAAATCGCCATGGTAATGGCTATCGGGAATTTCCGTGGATACTGGATCAGAGTATGAAAGAATAGGCGCCAGTAATAGCGTCGCCCTTTTTCAAAGACACCCAGTTTCCAGATTGACTTAAACAATGCCCCAATATCATTGAGATGTAATTTTTCTTTACCCTTTACCGGCAATTTGTACTCCTGCAGGAATGTCTTTACCCGCTCATAATAATTCGGCTGGGCATAAATAAACCGCAACAGTGAAACATAACCGTTCATCAGTAGTTTGTAATTCATTTTCGGTATAAAATTAATGGAAGCTTCAACATTATTACCGTTGAAAATATCAACGATTCGATTTTCCTTTTTAAGACGTTCGTAAAGGCGTGTACCGGTCGGTGCATTCAGCAGTCCCACCATGGCCGTGACAACCCCGCTATTCTGAATTAAATTGATCTGGGCTTCGAAGATATCCTGAGAATCATTATCAAAACCGATAATAAAACCACCTGAAACACGCAGCCCTTTCTGATGCAGCCTTTTCACCGAATTGACAATATCCCGGTTAATATTTTGATATTTACCGCATTCCGCGAGGCTGTCTTTGTTCGGAGTTTCGATGCCAATGAAAATGTGGCTGAAGCCGACATCTACCATCAGGTCAATGAGTGCCTCGTCATCGCATATATCCAGTGATGTTTCCGTGGTAAAGGAAAATGGGTAGTTCCGTTTTTCCGCCCATTC
>Ga0268276_1003320_pt1 | contig 12625 bp, 14 predicted proteins | sample saktaG_4_FD_190145 | JGI IMG/M metagenome (GOLD analysis project Ga0268276, IMG submission 190145) | Saline water microbial communities from Sakinaw Lake, British Columbia, Canada - sak_2010_1_5_45m | ecosystem: Environmental > Aquatic > Non-marine Saline and Alkaline > Saline ...
TCCGTCGTCTCTATCTTCTTCTCGCCCCGGCGTTCCACTATCGCTCTAGCTATTCTTCTATAAAAACGTTCTTCCCCGAGATCCTTTATTATTCCTGAAAGCTCATCTTCGCGCAGCCTGTTCACCAGGTCCTTTGCGCTTATCTTAAGGCCCGGATCCATGCGCATATCGAGCGGGCCGGGATTTCGTATACTGAAACCCCGCGCCGCCTCATCCATCTGGTACGAAGATATCCCGATATCGAATAGCGCGGCGTCGACCTTCGCTACCCCTTCGCGATCCAGCGCCTCACCGAGACGCCTGAAGTTCGTATTCACCAATTTAAAAGAACCGGTAAATTCTTTAAGTAACCCGCGCGCCCTCTCTACCGCCTCGGGATCGGCGTCGAAACCCAGAAGCATCCCTCCGGGAGTTATCCTCTTGAGTATCTCTTTCGAATGCCCGCCGCCGCCCAATGTGGCGTCCAGTACCGTCTCACCCGGTCTTAGGTCCAGAAAATCGAGAACCTCTTCAAGCATGACCGGCCGGTGCATCTTAGTACAGGCTGCCGGGCCTGCTGAAGGGAAGCATTCTTAATACCAGCGTATCTATGCCGATATAATCGGGCTCACAGTGCAGCGCCCTTACTTTCTTGAGCCGCTCTAAAGATGCATCGATGTTCGTTATAAATGCGTCGCCTTTCCTGCTCTTATTCGCATACTTCGAAATCATAAGCCTCGCACCTCATCCTTCCTGCAGCATCAGGTTTTGCGCTACGTCCTCAAAAGATTCCTTGGAATTAGCGTAGTACTCGCCCCAGGAGTCCTTTGACCATATCTCCATCCTATTGGACACCCCTATGATGACCACGTCCCTCTTTATGACCGCGTAATCCTTCAGATATTTCGGTATCAGTATCCTGCCCTGCTTATCGCATTCTATCTGGGCTGCTCCGGAAAAGTAGAGCCTGTTGAATTTTCTCGATTCCGGCTTCGTAAAAGGCATCGCCTTGAACTTCGCTTCCTGTATCTTCCATTCGTTCTCCGTGAACATGAAGAGACACTTGTCAAGGCCTCTGGTTATATAGAGCTTATCTATATCATACTCTTTGAATGACTCCCTGAACTTCGAGGGTATGATCAGCCTGCCCTTATTGTCTATAGTATGCGCGTGTTCGCCGTAGAACATGAGTCACTCCCCTTTACACCACTTCATACCACCTTGTGCATAAAGTATACACGAGCCCCTCCACTTTGTCAAGTCAATGCCTTTATTAGTAATTTTCTGGCGGGATTTTGTTAACCCGATGTCAACACCGGGTGTTGACATAACAGGTTAGTGCTATTACCAAAAGAAAGGGGTAGCGCTTTAAAGCGCTACCCCTTATTAACAGCAGGACCTGTAAGCCGAGTTTTGTCTATCCCGCGCTTTCCTCAAATAGTTGTCTACCTGAAGAAATTACGGAACGAGGCGATCATCTATCTGGAACGCGGATTGCTCCGCGCCCTCAAGCGACCTTACCCGACCGGACATCCGATGTGTACGGATAGAAGCGAGCAGCTTCTGGTCCTTCGACGCGGCCGCTTTCGCGGCCTTGCTCAGGATCATCCTGAGCGAAGTCAAAGGATGGTTCCGGTCCTATTTGGTCTTGCTCCGCGTAGAGATTACCTCGTTTCACCCCCGCGCTTTTATGCGCGGGACTCGTCTCTGTGGCTCTGCCCCCGGACCACTGGTCCGGGGTGGTCGGGGCTTTGTCCAGAATCAGAGATTCTGGATGGTTGGGCGTTTCAAGAGAAACGCCCAAACCTAAAAAACCCAGACCTATCCTCGCCTTTCGACGGACGGCAGTTAGCCGCTACGCTGCTCCATGGAGCTCGGACTTTCCTCCAAATCTGCGAAGCAGATTTGATGCTGAGGCAGCGTTAAGCAATGCGCCCTATGGAAGCATTGTAGCTGCCGAAGCACCTTCGTTTCACAGATTCAGCGATCACCCGGTCCTGCTTAGAAAATTTTTGTGAAAACTGGATTTTCCGCAGAAAATCCGTCCCGGATCGGAAGAGAGCCGATCCGGGAAACATTAAACGCCCGATAAATTGATTGCCTTGTTAGCGAGCTTATCCGCTTCTTTATTCTTGGAGCGGTCTATATGTTTTATCTCGAACGACTTGAAATCTTTCAGGATTTCGAGCGTTTGCCGGAAGAGCTCTTTCATCCCATCATCCTTCACCCGGTAATCGCCGTTAAGCTGTTTCACCACGAGCTCGCTGTCCATGAATACCGTTATCTCTTCCGCGCCCAGGCCGCCGGCGGCTTTGAGCCCGCGGATCAGGGCGCTGTACTCGGCGATATTATTTGTGGCCTCGCCTATGTACTCGGACAGCTCCTTCAGTATCTTTTTGCGATGATCCTTTATCACGACGCCTATACCGGCCGGGCCGGGATTTCCCCTGCAGCATCCATCTGTATACAGAGTTAGTTTTTTTTCCATGTCATCTTTCCCGTCCGCGATTCTATAGTTGACTTGCGGCGGGACCCCGCCGCCATGTCTATCTCACTCCTCAGGCGGGGCAATGTACAATAACCTCGCGCAGCTGTCGCAGACGACAAGTCCTTCATACATCTTTATTTCGTTTACCACCTGAGGCGGCAATATCCTGAAGCAGCCCTGACAGGCTTCGTTCGATATCGGGACTATCGCAAGGCCGTCCTTGTTCTTAAGGAGCCTTTCGTATTTTGACAGGTTCTTCGGGTCCACCCTGGCCGCCAGCTCGGAGCGCTTCGCCATGACCCCATCCAGTTCGGACTTCACGGAAACGGCCCGCGCCTCGAGCACCTTCTTCTCTTCCCCGAGCTTTCCCTCTTCCGTCTTGACGACCTCTTTTTCTGTCGATATCTCTTTATTCTTCGCGTCTATGGCGTCGAATATCTTTATTATATCCTCTTCTATGATGGAACCGTCGGCCTTCGTGCGCCCTATCTCGTCCTGCAGCGCGGAATATTCCTTGTTTGTCTTTATCTGGTTGAGCTGGGCCTGATACTTTCTTATGCTGCCCTCTTTGGCTTCCAGCTCGCCTTCCTTCTCCTTGCGCTTAAGGACTAAGGACCTGGAATCATCCTCCAGCTTCTTCAGGTTTGCCGTCTTTGCCTGAAACTCCGCCTCCATATCCTTGATCGTAACAGGAACCGACTCGATCTCCTCCTCCATCCTGCGGATGTGAGTATCGAGCTCCTGCAGCTCGACGAGCAGCTTAACCTGTTCTTCTATTTGAGTCATAATTGTTTTCCGGTATATGGTCCGCCTTCGCATTCAACGCGCTGTAGGCTGAGTGCTTCGGCGGACTCATCCGCCGAAGCCTTCTGCCGCCCAACTGCTAATGGCGAAGGCGGATGGTGGACGCGACAGGACTCGAACCTGTGACCCCTGCGATGTGAACGCAGTGCTCCAACCGACTGAGCTACGCGTCCTAAAGCCCTGAATAAACCCTTTAAATTTGTGAATTTCATTATATAATTATTGGCCATAAGTAGCAAGGATTTTTTATCCTTCAACCCTTCGATCCTGAGCGATATAACTCAGGGTCGTCCCGAGCTTTGCCGAGGGACGACAGGCTCAGGATAGACCCTAAGCGAAGTTGAATGGTCTAAAATCAGAGAGGCGAGTTTTAGAGAGGTATTCGGACATATCTAAAGGCGCGAACCATGTCCGGTCATTTTAATTACAAAAAGCCGTAACTCTTTGCAGTGCAAATTGATGCAAAATGTCCACCTGCTAAGGCGGACATTTACCTATCTGGCTTTATATACCTTAATTTTGCTGGCATTACAACGCAAAAATCTTTTGAAATTACGCGGTGGATTTGGTGTTTTCTCATTTCGCTATTACGCATGCAAAGCTTTTATAACAGCCCGTGGGTTAACCTCGGCTACCTTAAGCAGCGCCAGCGCTGGACCATCGGGTCTCCTGCGGCCTTGCTCCCAATTTTGCAAAGTATCAATACTAACCCCGATCATATGAGCAAAGGTCGCCTGAGACGCATGAAGCTTCAAGCGGATACTCCTGACCATAACGGGATTAAACTTAGTAACACGCCCTGCCTTAAGCGAACCCGCGTGTATTTTTCTGGCCTGACTAATGCTAGCTAATAAACCCTCAAATTCCTTATTTTTCATAGCACACCATCCTTTACATACTCTCTTAGTGCTTTTAGCTGCTTACGCGTCAGATCCGCCTGTCCTGACTTCTTGTATGGATACAAAAGGTATATTTTTTGATCTCGCGCATATACATAGTATATAACCCTAATCCCACCGCTTTTACCTTTGCCGGAAGCTCTCCATCGCAATTTCCGTATCCCGCCGCCTCCGGGGATGACCGGACCCGCCTCAGGATTAATTGCTAACAACCATTGCATCTCGCTATATTCATCATCAGATAGAATGCCGATTATCTTCTTGGTAAAAATAGGCGTTTCTACAAGTTCCATATACCTCCTACATAACAAGTATACGTCATTGACGTACACTTGTCAAGTATTTCTTTTCTTTTAAATCTGCTGATACTGCCTTGACTTATGGCAGTTAGTATGGCCTATATGACATGTGATTCGGTGCGGCCTGAGCGTAGTCGAAGGCCTTGCTCACCACATCCTGAGCAAGCAAAAAAACCTCTCTAGATAAACTGGAGAGGTTTTTTCGCGCGTCGAAGGATGGTGGGCCCACAAGGATTTTCACATCGCGACAGCACTCGATAGATGTCGCTCTCCATAAGGGAAACCCAATGGTTTCCCTTATGGCGTCCCGCCTCAATTCGTCATAGCTTTGGGGCGGGACTGTCATCCCTTCCTTTGCAGTAAAGCTATTCTCTTTAGGGGAAAGCAGGGTGCTTTCCCCTAAAACCCCTTTTCCCGTTCAAATCCTTGTGGGCCCATTCAACAAAAAGGCCTTTCCAGCAAATAACGCCGGAAAGGCCTTTCAACATGGTGGGCCCACAAGGATTTGAACCTTGGACCAAGAGATTATGAGTCTCCTGCTCTGCCAGGCTGAGCTATAGGCCCCCAGGAAATTTCTCCGAAATTTCCGGTCCTGCAGCGATACAATATTTTCCAAATTATCTCTTGAGAATTTGGAAAATAAAAGAGCGCTGCAGGATAATAATTTCTCTCAAAAAAATTAAATTCTACAGAGTGATCACAGAACTCACTGCATAAACTTAGATAAAGGCCTCGCTGTCACCCCTTCCTACGGCACATATTAGCCGTATGTGTCAGTCGGCAGCCTTATCTGTTTACTGCTACGCGAGCGGAAAGCCATTATACGCAATTTGCACTGGATTGTAAAGTCGATTTTACGCGAAGGCTTATTCCGCGGCGCCGGTTGCCAGGAAGTTCTTCAGCTTTCTGGAGCGGGTCGGATGCCTGAGTTTCCTGAGAGCCTTGGCCTCGATCTGCCTTACGCGCTCCCTTGTAACTTTAAATACCGCGCCAACCTCTTCGAGGGTCCTCGGATAGCCGTCCCCTATGCCGAACCTCAGCCTTAAGACCTTCTTTTCGCGTTCGGTCAGCGTCCCCAGGACACCGTCCATCTGCTCCTTGAGCATCGAATACGCGGTCGCGTTGGCCGGAGAAACAGCCCTCTTATCTTCTATAAAATCCCCGAAATGAGTATCCCCCTCGTCCCCTATAGGGGTCTGCAGGCTTATCGGTTCCTGCGCGATCTTTAAGATGCCCCTTACCTTATCAACAGGCATCCTCATCTTATGCGCTATCTCCTCCGGCGTGGGCTCCTTGCCGTTTTGCTGAACGAGCGCCCTGGACGCCTTTATAAGCTTATTGATAGTCTCGGTCATATGCACCGGTATCCTGATGGTCCTTGACTGGTCGGCTATCGAACGCGTTATCGCCTGCCTTATCCACCATGTCGCGTACGTCGAGAACTTGTAACCGCGCTTGTATTCGAATTTATCGACCGCCTTCATAAGGCCTATATTGCCTTCCTGTATCAGGTCGAGGAACGACAGCCCCCTGTTTGTATATTTTTTCGCTATGCTTACCACAAGCCTGAGGTTGGCCCCCACGAGCTCTTTCTTGGCCTTGTTGAACTTTATCTCCGTGGACCTGACCAGCTTGAAATGCTCCCTTATGTTCTCAATAGACTCCCCGAACTCTATCTCGATGTGCCTCTTTCTCTTCGAAAGTCTATTTACCTCTTCCCTGTTCCTGTTCTTCCTGACCACGGTAAGCCGGGCGTCCACTTTTGAATATTCTTCCAGGTGTCTTTCCGCGGACTTGGCTATCTCCTCGATTATATTCATGGCGAGGTTCATCTCTTTGATGAGCCTTGCTATAGTCGAATGGCTCCTGGTCTTCTTCAAACTGTTATATATCCGCAGGAATCTCTTCTTTATCCTGGCCCCTTTTATCTTCGGGTTCGCGTTTATGAACTCCTCGGCGTTGATATCTTTTGTCGCTATCTCGCTGGCCACCTCCATGGCCTTGGTCTTCGCCAGCCTGAACCTCAGAATGGCCTCGCGGTATTTGGCCTCTTCGCATTTTATGCGCTCCGCTATCTCTATCTCTTCCTTGCGGGTAAGAAGGGATATCTGCCCCATCTGCCTTAAGTACATCTTCACGGGGTCGTCTATGTGGGTGAATTTCGCGGACTCCTCTTTCTCCACGGCCTTCTCCTCTTTCTCCTCGGCCCTCTCCTCCGCCTTCCCTTCTTCAACGGACACCTTGATGGCATCCTCATCGCTGTCGACCAGCTTTATATTCTCGTCCCCGAGGATCCCGAGTATCTCGTCTATCTCATCGGAAGAGACGATACTGACCGGCAGTATATTATTCACCTCTTCAAAAGTAAGGTGCCCCTTCTCCTTGCCCAGCGCTATGAGCTCGGTTATCTCTTTGGACCTCTTCTTGCCCGCACCGGACACCGGCGCCTGGATTACGGCGGGTTTTTTGCCGCCTCCGGAAACACCGCCGCCCAAAGCCCCGGCTGCCGGCGCGGCTTTTCCTGCCGGACGCCTGGCCGGGCGCTCCGCTATCTTTATCCCGGCGCGGATCTTTTTCTTCTTTATGTTTTTCATAATGTTGTTTGGGGCTTCGGCACTTTTACAAGATCGTTATACGCGGAAACGAGCTTCTTTACCGTCTCTTCATCGTGTCTGGTATGCGCCATCTTTATATCCTGCTGGATGGCGTCGAGTTTGTCCTTCATATTGTCCTTCTTTATCTTGGCTATACAATCCGAGAGCGCTTTATCGTTATCCGTTATGGTTTCCACTATGCTGGCGGCTTCGGATACGAGCTTTACGCCTTCGGGGCTTTCGGACAGTTCCGTAATAAGCCTGACCGCCGTAACCTCAATATTCTTGTCGTGCAGGCCGAAGACCACCGAAATGACATCCCGGACGGAGGAGTCTCTCAGCTCATCGAGCGCGAGCCGGGATCTTATATCGTCTATGTACTTCCCTCCCTCGAGCATCAGCGCCAGGAGCATCATCTCCGCGCCCTTATTGGTCTTCTTCATCTCGGCCGGCGCGGGCGCGTATTTGGCCTCGTAGCTTTCGGTCTTGACCTTTTTAAGCTCCGAGCGTATGGCTTCCTCGTCTACGGAAAGCCTCTCCGCCAGTTTCTTTACGAGCTCGGATCTGAATACCGCGTTATTTATCCTCGATATGGTCGGCAGCATGGCCGCCACGATAGCCGTCTTGCCGTTCGTCGAGCTGATATCGAACCTGGACTTCAGCTTATCTAGCTTATACTCGAATATGTTCTTAGCGCTCTTGACCTTTTTAAGGAAATCCTCGGCGCCGAACTTCCTTATGTAGCTGTCCGGATCCAGCCCCTCGGATAATTCCGCTATATATACGTTGACGTCCTCGCTTATGAAAAGGTCCAGATTCCTCAGGGAGGCCGTCTCCCCGGCCTCGTCCGGGTCGTACACCATTATCACGGTGTTCGTATAACGCTTCAAAAGTTTTATCTGGTCGGTCGTAAGCGAGGTCCCGAGCGTCGCTATTATATTCCTCACTCCCGACTGGTAGGGTATTATGAAGTCGAGATACCCCTCCACGATCAGGGCGAACTTCTCTTTCTTTATATGGTCTTTCGAGAAATTCAGCCCGTAAAGATTCTTGCCTTTCGAGTAGATCACCGTCTCCGGTGAATTTAAATATTTCGGGAGGCTCGAATCCAGCACCCTGGCCCCGAAACCCAGGACCCTGCCCCTCAAATCCATTATAGGGAAGATCGCCCTGTTACGGAACCTGTCGTAATGGCCGCCCTTATCGTTGGGGATGACGAGTCCGGCCCTCTCGAGGATTTTCGGTTCGACGGACTTCGACCTGAAAAAATTTAAGAGCGCCTCCCAGGAGTCCGGCGCATAACCGATCCTGAAATCCTTAAGGCTCGCCGGGCCTATGCCTCTCGAGGCGAGATACTCCCCGGTCGCCGGTTTGTTCTCAAGCGAGCTCTGAAAGAACCGGCACGCCAGGTCGTTTATTTCGTACAGCTTCTCCGCGAAAGAGTCATCGGCTCCCCGGCGCCCCTGCCTGGGCAGCTTCACCCCCGCCTTTTCGGCGAGAAGCTCGACGGCCTCCGGGAACTGCACATTCTCGTACTTCATGACGAACGAGAATACGTTGCCGCCGGCTCCGCATCCGAAGCAGTGGAATATCTGCTTGTCAGGGCTTACCACGAAGGACGGGGTCTTCTCGCTATGAAAGGGGCAGGTCGTCTTATAATTCCTGCCCAATTTTTTCAAGGTTATATAACGCGACAATACCTCGACTATATCCGACTTAGCCTGAATCTCCTCGATCAATAATTGCGGTATCGCCACTTATCTTTTAATCCTCACGAAGCCCGACGCGGGTATTATATCCAGCTTGCCGAACTTTTCAATATCGTCCAAAAGAAGGTTAAGCCCGAGTGAATCGCTGGCTATATGGCCCGCTATCACGACGTTTATATGTTCGTCCTTTGCGCTCTTGAAATGCTCCTCGCTTAAATGCATCGCGACTATGGTGCCGACCCCGGCCTGCGAAAGGCGGGGAAATATCTTCTTCGGCCCTTCCGTGCCGCCCGTCATGTCGACGAATACACGGCCGGTCTTTTTATCCGGCGCCCCTATCAGGAGCCTCGGCCCGGCGTTCTTTTTAAGCCCGTCCGCATACTCGGGTATCCCCTTAAGGATCGACAGCACGTTGGAAAGCCTGGCGGGCTTCTTCCTGTCAAAAAGCCTCTGCAGATAATCAGCCACATGATTATCGGCCGGCGTATGGACGCACATGAAAGGTATATCTAAAAGGCGCGCTATATCGACCGCCCTGAAGTGGTTGGCCGGGGCCACCGCCCTCTCGACCTCCCCCATCCTGTCCTTAAGAAGCGCGGTGCCGATATCTTTCGGTATTCCGCACTTGGCAAGCATCGCCACCTGCAGCTTCATAACGTCATAGAATTTCGCCCAGGCGGCTCCTTCCGGATGATGCGCCATTACAAGATCCACCTGCATCCCGCGCTCTATCAGCCTGTCGGCCGCGATTATCTCCGGGGCCTCCATATCTATACCTACCATGACCGTGCTTACTTCGCGCCGTGGATCTCCGTAAAGTATCCTGGTATCGGCATAGGGATTGGCAAAGGATTCCTTATCAAAGGCTTTTCTGTCGGGCCCTTTGGATTTATTATATTCCTTCCTTGCGGCCGCAAACTCTTCTTTTATCCCGGAAACTCCGCGGGGGTCCTTTCCCATGCCCTTCTTTACGGCAAGCCTGTAGATATCGGATAATCTCATTTTTTCCCTCCGGATTTATTATCGTCTTTGTTGAATACCTTTTCCCATTCAGGCCTGTCGTCGGCTGCCTTATTACCGTTTGCTGGAGCGCCCTTTTCCGAAATAATACTCTTTACCATATCTTCGTAACCGGCGCCTATCCCCGGTATAGCCCGGTATATGGCCGGGCCTATGCGTAAAAAGAACATGCCGCTAGAGGACTTATCTTCTATGGACCGCTGTAGATAATTAAGCGGTACGAGCGCCAGAAATATGAGCACCATGCTCGCGCAGACGGCGCCTCTGAACGCGCCTACAAGCATCCCGCCGGCCTTCTCGATCAGCGGATGCCATGTGACCTTTATGATCGCGTCAACGAGCACCCTGAGGAGCTTCAGGGCCAGGCCCGATACCAGAACTATCGCGAGAAAACCGGCCAGGTTACAGATAGACACCGGTATTACGGCTATCCACGAATTCAGCGCGGAGCCCAGTTTGCCGTAAAAATACAGCGCCAAAATCAATTTTAATATCGAACCGAATAGAGGGAATATATCGCGGCTGAGCCCATCCTGGAAAGATACGTAAACCGTTCTCAGCATTATAATTACGACAAGAAGATCTACCCAATTAGCCTTTGCCATCACATCCATACGCGCCCTTTCAAAAAGAACTCAAAGTATATCATACATATACGACATTGTCAATACAGCCCACAAAAAAAGAGGCCCCTTTTTAACAATCCCCCTTGTTAAAGGACCTCTCTGTGCCTACTACCGGCTAAATCTGATGCAGCCTGGATCTGATAAAACGGGACTCGACCGACGTCATATCCCTGTTTATCTCGTTATAAAGCTTCTTGGCCTTCCTGTACTCAAAAAATCTTGAGACCTTCTTTCCGACGACATTGTAAAGCCTTCGTGTAGCTATATAAGGCATATCCGCACCCTCCTTTATCCTTCGAATCACTCAAGATAAAGCCCTGAGCCTGTCGAAGGGCTATTTTGTTATGACATTTCTTTCAAACCGCGCCTTGAAATAGTGCAAAAACCCTATCGTGTATACGGTCATGTTAACGACGGCAAAAAATTCCCCCTCTATCCTGCAGATCACCCTATCCTCGTTCATGGCGTCGCTATGCTCCTTCAATATATGAAAACGCCTGGTATTGGGCGAGCTTCCCGCTCCCTGCGACGCTATCCATTTGTCCAGGGTATTATCGTCGCTGAGACGATCGACCCGCCTTATAAAATAAAAACATCTCCTCTCAGTCTTCGCTATAACTCCGTCTCTCTCGAAGACTTCCTTGAGGACGATGTCCTTCTTCCGGGAAGTTAATGAGGTCAGGTTCTTAAAGATAACTTCTCTCATATATCACCTGTTAGTAATTACTTATTAAAACTTTTTAATTAACCTACAAAAAAATAAACTTCCTTTTTATTAATTACACTAGTAAGTATACTCTAGTATAGACTTTTGTCAAGGTGCAGGAATTAACTTTTTGATATCTTAATTTTATTCTCTTGTCCTTTTAATAATCTATCAATATTATCTTTGTGTTTATAAATACTTAATCCGCATATAACTATGCTGAACAAAACCGTATATATAGGAGTATTCAAAAACACCGCTATTATAGGAAACGCCACTAACGCAATGATGGACGCCAGCGACACGTAACTTGACAGTATAAATACAACCACCCAGATAGCTACCGACGGCCAAAGGACATTAGGCGCCAGGGCGAACCCGACGCCTATAGTGGTGGCAACCCCTTTGCCTCCCTTAAAACGCAGGAAGACCGACCACACATGGCCGGACACTACCACCAGCGCCAGCAGGCCTCGATAAAAATCATAGTTGAGATTGACGCCGTATCCGTAGAAAAAATCCCCGACTATGGTAACGGCGAAAGCGCCCTTGAACATATCGACCAACAGCGTTATGAGCGCCGGCATCCTGCCCACTGTTCTTAGTACGTTGGTGGCCCCCGCATTACCGGATCCGGACTTACGTATGTCGGTGCCCTTGATCGATCTTGTGACTACATAGCTGGTTGGAAAAGAGCCTATTATATAGGACGATATCGCGGCAGCCGATAATGCCAGTATACCGACTATCATTTATGCCGCCCCCTTCCCGACGCGGTGGTTATCGTTAAAGAGCCTCGACCCCTTGACCACATAATCTATTCCGGAGGCTATCGTGAGCGTGACGGCGATGTTCCAAATGACCGCGGAATAGTCGAATTGCACCAGCACGCTTACTATGGTCATCATCTGGAAGAATGTCGTTATCTTACCTGTTATGCTGGGGGATACCTCAAGCGACCCTTTTATCATGTAGATCATTATCGACCCGAGCACGATTATGACGTCCCTGGATATGACGATTATCATCACATAGGGCGGTATCGTGATCAGTTCCTTCAGGTTAACTATAGAGAGCGTTATGTACGCGCTCATCAGGAGGAGTTTGTCGGCAACGGGATCGAGTATGGTCCCGAGTTCCGTCTTTTGCTCGAGCGTCCTGGCTATGAAACCGTCCGCCGCGTCCGATATGATGGCCAGCATGAATATCCCTAGCGCCACGCCCAGCCTCGAATATATTATCGCGGCTATAAAAAAAGGTATCAGTATTATCCTGGCTATCGATATCTTATTGGCCAGATTCATCCCGTTAAAACCCTCCATTTTATTCCGTTAGAGGCGTAGACTTTTCTGTAGTTTCTAACGGGATTCATTTTATGGTCTTCATCCTGTGTATGGGCCAGTATATTACGATGACCTTGCCTATCATATTCTTTTTAGGCACAAAGCCCCAATAGCGCGAATCGCGCGAGCTTGAGCTGTTATCGCCCAGGGCATAATAG
>Ga0268276_1003321_pt1 | contig 12622 bp, 13 predicted proteins | sample saktaG_4_FD_190145 | JGI IMG/M metagenome (GOLD analysis project Ga0268276, IMG submission 190145) | Saline water microbial communities from Sakinaw Lake, British Columbia, Canada - sak_2010_1_5_45m | ecosystem: Environmental > Aquatic > Non-marine Saline and Alkaline > Saline ...
TTGCTTCTCCTTCCGAGCTAATTTCCAAATTTATTGAGTGTTTTGTTATTGAGTAGCTTTCAGAAAAAGCCATTGGCACAAGAATCAATAAAAGCATCGCAATTATCATTAGTTTTTTTATTTGCATAACATATAACCATTTATTATATTATTAATCCTTTTCTTTAAGGAAAAGTTTTGTTTTTGACGAAATAATGGGGTCGTTTTGTTTTTTTCAAGATAGCTTTAAATCCTTTGGGATATATACTACTATAATGGTTGAGCTTCAGTATTTTGGTCATTCCTTTTTTCAACTGAAAGATGCTAATTCGACCATTCTTATTGACCCTGTTTTTGATTCTTCAAAAACTGATATGAAAAAACAGGCAAAGATTCCTACAAAACCATCTAATTTGAAAAAAATTTCTTTAATTCTTATTACGAATGAAACAGCTGAGCACTTTGATAAAACCGCTGTTCAGGAAATTGCTTTGAGAGATAATTCAATTGTTGTTGGGCATGATGTGGTTTTGCAAAAACTAAATATTCCAAGGACTCAAAAAGCAACAATTTATTCAAACGGGGAAGTAAATTTGCGCGGAGTAAAAGTAAAATCAACAACTGCGCATTTTCCAAAAAGTTTCTATCCTTTAGGTTATTTAGTTGAGATGACTGGCAAAAAAATCTATCATGCTGGTGTAACTTCGCTTCACGACTCTTTTGAAAAAATTCCTTCAGATATTGCGCTTTTGCCAATTAGTTCACGCACAATGGATGTTGTTGATGCTGTTCGTGCAACAAAAATTTTAAAACCGAGAATAGTTATCCCTATGCAATATGATATTTTTGAGCAAAAAAAGTTTGATCCTAAGGATTTTAAACGAAGGATTGGTGAAAGTGTTTTAAAAACCGAAACAGTTATTTTGTCGCCAGGGCAGAAATTTAAATTAGATTGATTTTGGTGGTATTTTTACTTAGATTAATTTTGTGATTTATTTTTGGAGTGGTTTTAATGGATTTGTTTTGGGAGTTGCTGATAATCATTGCAGCAATTGTTTTAATCCTGGTTCTATTTGAATTCGGGATGAGACAGAAGCGAAAAGATTTGACTTGGCTGCAAAAATATTTTGATCCTAAGCACTGAAATTGTTTTTTCGGGTGTGAAGTTTTTTGAAATTTCCTCTCTCGCTCAAAAACAATATAATTATTTACACCCTATAGATAGAATACATATTTAGGTGATTTTATGGTTCATGTTCTTCCAGAATTAGCTTATGCGTACAATTCGCTTGAGCCTTTTATTGATGAAGCAACAATGCGTATTCATCACGATAAGCATCATCAAGCTTATGTCGACAAATTTAATGCTGCAGTAAAAGCCACTCCGCTTGAAGAGAAAAGTGTTGAAGAATTATTAAAAGATATTGACGACCTTCCTGAATCGGTAAAATCAGCAATAAAGAATAATGGAGGGGGTCATTATAATCATTCTTTTTTTTGGCCTTTGTTGAAAAAAGACGTTCCTGCTAAAGGTCTTGTTGTGGACGCAATCATAAAGAAATTTGGTTCTTTTGACGTTTTTAAAAAACAGTTTTCTAGTGAGGCCTTAACCCAATTTGGTTCTGGCTGGGCTTGGCTTGTTTTAAATGAAAAAAAAGAATTAGAACTAATGAAGACAGCTAATCAGGACACTCCTATTAGTGTTGGAAAAGTTCCTTTGTTGTGTATTGATGTGTGGGAGCACGCTTATTATTTAAGATATCAAAATAAAAGAGCTGATTACATTGAAGCGTTTTTTAACATTATTAACTGGGGCAAAGTAAACGAGTTATACCTTGCTGTTATGAAATAAGTTTTCAAAAAAGCGTTATAGAAAAGAATATATTCGCGTTTGCGTTAGTTTGTTTCATGATTGAAGTATTTTTCTTAGTGCTAATTGTAGTAGTTCTTTTTTTAGTATTTTTCTTTATTTTTGGAAAAGATAATTATGAAGCAAGAGCTTTTGTTTTGGAAAGCGATTTGGCCGCTGAAAAAGAAAAATTGAAAATTGCCGAGCGTAAGTTTCTTCGCGGTAAAATAAAGAAAGATGTTTTTGATTCATTATTGGACGAGTTAGAATCAGAAATCACTGAAAAAGAACTTGATTTGTACGGGTTAAGGAAAAAGGAAGACATTTCCATTAAAGAAAAATTAAGTGCTTTACTTGAAAAACTTAATAAGCCCACTGGGTTGAAAAAGTCAAAAATTGAAAAGTTGCTTAAAGAGTCAGAGCTTATTCGCTTTGAACTTGGTTTGCTTGAAGTAAAATTAATGAAGAGACAGATAACCGAAAATGTATTTCAAAAACTTGTTGGAAAAAAAGAAAAAGAAATGATACAGATTGAATCCGAGATAGTTCGGTTAATGGCTGACAAAAAATAAATGGCAAATAAGAATTGGCTTTTTTTAAATTGTTATTGTTTCCAGCTCTTTTGCAACAATTGCGTTGTCAAATCCCCTTTTTGCATCTTGGAGTATTTCTTTTTCGTCAGAATTTCTTGCGCTGAAATGGAACAGCACTAACTTTTTTACTTGTGCCTTTTTTGCGATTTGCCCGGCCTCAAATGCTGTTGTGTGCTTTGTTTCTATTGCTTTTTCTTTTTGTGTTTCAAGAAAAGCCGCTTCGTGAATTAATAGCTCGGCTTTTTTTGCTGCATCAATAGTTTCTTTTACAGGCCGTGTATCAGCAGCGATAACTATTTTTCTTCCCTCTCTTTTTTTGCTATAATCCATCACATCTTTTTGAGTAAATGTTTTTCCCTCAACTTTTACTTTCTCTCCCGCGGCAAGTTTTGCATATAATGGGCCTACTGGGATTCCTAACTTTTCCGCTTTTTTTCTGTTAAATTCCCCAACTTTATCATTTTCTTTGAAAACAAATCCAAAGCAAGTCACTTCGTGCTTCAGCGGGAATGCCTTTACTTCAAAAAAATCATTTTTCATTATTAACCCTTTTTTTATTTCTTTAAATTCAATTTCAAAGCATGGTTTTACTACTTCGCGTAGCATCTTTATTATTTTTTCTTTTCCTCCTTTTGGAGAAAAGATAGTTAGTTTTTCTTTGCGTTGATTTAGCGTCATTGTGCATATCCATCCAAACAAACCCAAAAAGTGATCCGCATGCATGTGCGAGATAAAAACATTATTTGTTTTCATTAAGGAGTGTTCTGATTGCATTAGTTGTCTTTGAGTTCCTTCAGGGCAGTCAAATAATAATAGTTCTCCTCTGTAGGAGAGCGCAACGCTCGCAAAATTTTTGTCTTTTTGAGGAACGCTTCCACTTGTTCCTAAAAAAGTTACTTTTATTTGTTCCATACAAATCAGTAGTTTTGTTTTAGCTTAGAAAATCTTTGCTCGAATACCTTTTTAACCCTTTTTTATCGATTTATTGTCATGCCTGTTAAGAGGAAATCTTCCAAAAAAAAGAGATCTGTTCTTTCAAATAAAAAAGTTAGCGAAGCTCTCGCTCAAGAAAATAAATCAGATGATGTTTTTGGATTGAGTTTTAACAGTACTGCTGATATTGAGGTTCCTAAAGGGCTTGTTGGTCAGGTTATTGGCCAAGATAAGAGTGTAGAAATTATTAGAAAAGCCGCTGCGCAGAAAAGAAATGTTTTGCTTGTTGGAGTACCTGGTACAGGAAAATCTTTGCTAGCTCAAGCAATGAGTGAAATTCTTCCTGTTCAGCAGTTACAAGATGTGTTGATTTATCCTAACTATGACGACGCTAATAATCCGAAAGTGCGCGTAGTGAAAGCTAATGAAGGAAAAAAGATTCTTGATGCAGAAAGACTTGAGTCAAGAAAAGCAGAGGACTCTATGAGATTAATTTCTTTTTTGATTCCTCTTGTTTGGATGGTTCTTGCTGGTTTATTTTGGCAGTGGGGCTGGTATAGTGATATTATTTTTTCTGCGCTTTTAGTTATTGGAGCTTTTTTATTAATTGGTTTAGCATTAGGCGGGCAAATGAGAACCAAAGAAGGTGTTGCTACTCCGAAGTTACTTGTTAATAATTTAGGAAAAAAAGTTGCTCCTTTTTTTGAAGCTACTGGCGCAAGAGCAGGGGCATTACTTGGTGATGTTAGACACGATCCGCTCCAGTGCCATTATGGTTTCAATAATTTATACATTTTGAAAGGAAAAAAATTAATTTCAAAACCTTTTGCTGAACTTTGGGATGAAATGATTGTAAAATATAAAAGCGAAATTGTAAAAAATGAAAAAGGTTATGAAGCAATAATGCTTCCTGCTAAAGAAAAAATTTTTACTCTTGGAGAAAAAGAAGGAAAAGTTGTTTTGTCAAGAATTCTTTCTCTGAACAGAAAACCTTTTGATGGAGAATTAACTGAAATTGAAGCTAAAGGTAAAAAAATTGCTTTAACTCCAGAGCACAAAGTAATTACAAAAGCTGGAGATAAACAAGCAAAGAAAGTTTCTCCTAATGACTCTTTATTTCAACTTTCTCAATCCAAAGCAACAGCTTAATTTCTTTTTCCTTTAGGCTTTGCTTTTTTCTTTTCAAACCTAAAGACCACCTCCACCGAATTTTTTCTTACGCCTGCGCGGCGCTCGGCTTAAACCTTTCCTTTCGCTTTTAGCGAAAGTCGCCTGCGGGCTAAAGGTTTTAATGCCTCCGCCGCGCCAAGCCGTCTTCAGAAAAAATTCGTTTTACTGGAGGTGGTCAAAATGGTTTTTTCTTTAGAAAATTTCGCAAAGCCAACAACGGAAGAAATTAAGCAAGTAAAATGGATTGCTAAAAACAATCCAAATGATTTGGATTCGAGAGAGCTTTGGGTTCTCGAAAATCAATCTTCTTTTATCGAAGATGATTTCGATGAGGTGATTAATTATGAATGAAATACCTGCGGCATTACCGGCATTTCACTCCCGAAGCGATTATAAAGCTCCAGAAATGGGTTCTATAATGGAAAGCAAAATTCTTGTTTCTGAACAAGACTTAATAAATACTTATTCAAAAGAAGATCAATTTTCTTGTCAGAAATATTTTGAATACAAAAAGCTTGTTCAAGAAAATCCAACTTTTGGATATAAGAAAGCGGCTAAGCTTCTTGGTGTGAAACAAGGTTCAACAAGATGGTGGCACACAGAAGGAGAAAAGAAAGCAATTCCCAATCCATTGAAAGTTGTTCAAAAGTTAAAAGAAGCAGGATTGCTTCCTTTTACTGAAAATCACAAAGATGCAAAAATAATTTTTAATATTCTTGGAACTCTTTTTGGTGATGGTGGAATTGATTGTCGTTTTAACACAGTCGCTTTTATTTCTTCAGATATACGAGACATTGACTTGTGGCAGGAAGATTTACTAAAAATATTTTCTTTCGCTGTTGGAAAAACACAAATTGTTGAAGGTGGAGAATATGGTCACTCGTATAATTTTCGTTGTTATGATCGGGCAGTTATTCGTTTTTTTGCAGCACTTGGTTCGCCAGTCGGGAATAAAGTTTCAAAAAAATATTTTTTACCAAAATGGATTTTTGATTCTTCAGAAGAATTAAGAATAGCTTTTCTTGACGGATTGCTCGCTTCTGAAGTTTCAGTTCCTCGCTTCAGAGGTGACTCGCGTTGGGCTTGGACAAAAAGATTCTGTGATTTTTCTTTAGGTTTAAGCAAAATAGATGCGTTGGAAAAAGAACACAGAGCATATCTTGGAGAGGTAAAACGACTTTGTGGCACGGTTGATTTAACCACAACGCCAAATTTAAGAAAAGAATTATGTAAACCCACTTATCGAAAAGACGGGCACGTTAGTTACAATTACAGAATTTTTTTTCAAACTCATCATGAAAAAGTTCTTGCATTTAATGAAAAGTTTGATTTGAAATATGCACAAGACAAAAAAGAAAGATTAAAACAACAAGTCCAGTTAGCAAAAGAGCATAAAGCGTTAAAGCGGATTTACTAGAAAACCGTTTTTTTTTTTTGAAAGTTAGTTTTTTATAGTTGTTTTGTTGTTGTTTTGGTTATGCGAAGAATTAATTTTAAGGCTCAGGGTACGATTGAGTATTTGTTGATTATTGGTGTTGTTGTTGTTTTGTCTTTGGTTGTTGTTGGTATTTTAACTGGTTTTTTTGGTACTGGCAGTGAGGTTGGTGATAATTCCACTCAATTAAAGAATTGGTCTAATACTCTTGCCTTGACTGAGACTAGTGTTACTCCTGATGGTAATTATTTGGTTCGTTTGGTGAATAATTCTAGTGATCCTATTACTATTAGTAATGTAAATATTGGTGGTGAGGACGCAAATTATTCTGAAGATTTGTTTATGGGTAGTGGACAGAATTTTGTTGTTAGCAGTAGTGATATTTGTAATGAGGGTGGTAGGTTGGCTAGTACGGTTGTTATCACTTATGTTACTAAATTTGGTTTGGTTAAAACTGAGAGGTATCCGGCTAGTACTTTTTTTGAGTGCCAGAATTATTCTGTGAGTTTGTTGGCTAATCAGTGTCCTAGTACTTCTCCAGATTCTATTTGTGTTCCTAGTGCGGATTCGGATTTGAATGCAAAAAATATTTCTAGTAATGTTAGTATTTTTGGTGTTACGGGTTATTTGGGTTTGCATTCGGGTCAGACTAAGTGTACTGCTTGGAATGGTAGTACTTGGGTTAATGCGACTACTTGTAGTGATGTGAATGTTCCTGCAAATCAGAATGCGGCAGTGGATAATGACAGGAACATGTTTGTGAACGGGCGATTTATTGCATATACTAATCCTTACGGGGATGGGAATAATTTTGTTGAAGATACTTGGAATAATTTGTTGTGGTGGAAGGGACAATCTTCATCTACTATGGATTGGAATTCAGCTATGAGTTATTGTAATAATTTTAGTGCTGGTGGTTTTAGTGATTGGAGGTTGGCTACTGTTGCTGAGGCTTTTAGTACTTTTGATTATAGTGGGCCTAGTGCGAGTAGTTATGTTTGTGTGCAAGAATTTTCGCCGTGTTTTACAAATTATATTTGGACGAATACGAGTCTTCCTTGGTCGCCTACCACTGCATACGGTTACTTTCCGTACGCTGGCGTCATCTACAGCTATGGTAAGACTACTACCTACTTTGCCCGTTGTGTTCGTTTGGAAAGCTGATGATTTGATGATTTCGTGTTTAAGAGTTTTATGTGAGTATGATGAAAAAATAGTGCCCGTTAGGGCACGCGATTTTTTTCGAAAATATTTTTGAGGAGTTTTTTTTAATGGCAAAGTATGATTATCTTCCTATTTACAAAAAGTCTCTTGATTTGTGTATTTATTTTGAGAAACTAGTTAAAGGTTTTTCTCGTTATGATAAGTATGTTCTTGGAACTGATTTGAGGAATAAGAGTAGGCAAATCGCTTGTCAAATAATGCGGACAAATTCTTTGCCTAACAAAAAAGAATCTTTACAAGAATTAGTTGCTTTGGTAGAAGAATTAAAACTTGTTGTTCGGTTGTGTAAAGAAGTTGGCGTTTTCAAAAAATTTTCTTCTTATGAGTATTCTTCTAATTTAGTAGTTGATTTAGCAAAACAATCTCAAGCATGGCTTAACAGCCAAAAATAAAAGAGACAAAACCATGTATTCAACAATCTCTCTTAAAGGGTTATTCTCATTAACAAAGTTAGTGAGGCAAAGCGAAAGCTTTGTATTAACAGAACGGCTCAGAATTTCTTTCCTCGGGAAGAAAGCGTTAATAGCATGTTTCTTTTTGATGCGAACAACCCATGTGGTGAAAAAAACTGCTAACACTCTAGGGTGTTAGCTATGAATAGTTCGTACACAACGAGTCTTCCTTGGTCGCCTACCAATGCATACAATTACAATCCGAACAATGGCAACATCAACAACAATAATAAGACTAATAACAACTATGCCCGTTGTGTTCGTTTGGAAAAAGAAAAAACCTCGGCTCTGTTTGAGTTCCAAAACATTTACAATAGTTATATTAATTGCAGAAAAGGAAAGCGTAGTACAATAAATGCTTTAAAATTCGAAGAAAACCTTGAACAAAACCTGCGAGAAATATACTATTCGTTAAATAATAGGACTTATGAGCCGGGGCGTTCTGTTTGTTTTACGGTTTTAAAACCAAAACCGAGAGAAATTTTTGCAGCAGATTTTAGGGATAGAATAGTTCATCATTTGATTGTAAGTGAGTTGGAAAAGGTGTTTGAACCGATTTTTTTAAATGATAGTTTTGCGTGTAGAAAACAAAAAGGAACGCATAAAGCAGTAAAACATTTGCAAAGAAATATGCGAAAAATAATGGGAAGTAATTCTGGTAGAAAAAGAGCTTTTTATTTACAATTAGATATACAAAATTTTTTTATGAGTATTGATAAGCAAATATTGTTTTCATTAATAGAAACAAGAGTTTCTAATTATGATGCTTGGAGTGGTGATTTTAAGTGTGATTTGCTTTGGATTTCCAAAAAAATTATTTTTCATGATCCTACAAATAATTATCACCAAAAATCCAAAAAATGGGTTAGTGAGCTAGTTCCAAAACACAAATCCTTAATTAATGTTGAAAAAGGTAAAGGTCTTCCTATCGGTAATCACACGAGCCAATTTTTTGCAAACGTTTATTTGAATGAATTAGATCAATTTGTGAAAAAAAAATTAAAATGCGAGTATTATGTGCGCTACGTTGATGATTTTATTTTATTATCAAAATCAAAAGAAGAATTATTGGGTTGTTTTTGGGAAATAAAATATTTTTTAGAAACAAATTTATTATTAAAATTAAAAAACGAGGCAAAATTATTACCGATAACTAATGGTATAGATTTTTTAGGATACATTACTAAACCATGGAGTGTTTTTGTTAGAAAAAGAGTTTTATATAATTTCAAAAAAACACTTTTGATAGCAAATAAAGAACTTTTAGAAAGCAAGATTTTTTTCTTTGAAAAGAATTCAATGAAAGAAAAGTCTTTTCGTTCTTCTTTTAGTTCTTATTTGGGTCACTTTAAGCACGCAAACAGTTTTAGGCTAAAACAACAAATAATCATAGAGTTTCCTTTCACAAAAATGTGCTTTTGACTTTGCAAAGTGGTGATTTAGTTTCTCTTCAAATAGGTATTTAATTGTTTTCCAAAACGTATTGGTTATGGTGTTAAATAAAACTAAATCTGTGCCTGCTAAGAGTTCTAAGATAATTACCTCAAAAGTTTCTTCTTCAAAACCTTCACTTAAACTTAACAAGTCAGTCTCAGAATTTCATCCGAAAATCTCTAAGCGTCAGCATAAAGGTTACGTTTATAATGTTACAACCGAAACAGGAAACCTCTTCGTTGAAGACATTTTAGTGCATAACAGCGGCGGTCTTGGTACTCCTCCTCATTTGAGAGTTGAGCCGGGTATGATTCACAAAGCTTCTGGCGGTGTATTATTTATTGATGAAATTGCTACTTTGACGCATAAATCTCAGCAAGAACTCCTAACAGCGATGCAAGAAAAAAAGTATTCTATTACTGGCCAGAGTGAAAATTCTTCTGGAGCAATGACTCGAACGGAGCCTGTTCCTTGTGATTTTGTTTTAATTGCTGCTGGAAATTATAGTGATTTAGATAAAGTACATCCTGCGTTAAGAAGCAGAATTCGCGGTTATGGTTATGAAGTTTATATGAATACTGAAATGGATGATAGCATTGATGGTAGAAGAAAGATTGCTCAATTTGTTGCCCAAGAAGTTTTGAAGGATGCAAAGATTCCTCACTTTTTGCGCGAAGCTGTTGAAGAAATTGTTTTTGAAGCACGAAGAAGAGCTGAGCGAAAAGGAAAGTTAACTTTAAAGTTGCGTGACCTTGGCGGATTAGTTAGAGCTGCTGGGGACGTTGCTAAAGAAAAAGGTAATGTTTTTGTTACACGGCAAGATATTTTTGAAGCAAGAATTAGTGCTCGTACTTTAGAAGCGCAAATGGTTGACAAAGCAATTGAAATGAAAAAAGATTACGAAGTTTATTTGAACAAAGGAAGCGCTGTTGGCAGAGTAAATGGTTTAGCGGTTTTTGGTGATGGTTCTGCGGGAAGCATAATTCCTATTGAAGCAAGTGTTGCTCCGCCTAGTTCAAAAAATTCTTCAAAAGTTATTGCTACTGGAAAATTAGGGGAAATAGCTAAAGAAGCTGTTGAGAATGTTTCAGCAATTTTCAAAAAGATTTCAGGGGTGTTTGCAAAAGATATTCACATTCAGTTCTTACAAACTTACGAAGGGGTTGAGGGCGACTCAGCTAGTGTTTCAATTGCTACAGCAGTTATTTCTTCTATAGAAAATATTCCTGTGAGGCAAGAACTAGCAATGACTGGTTCGCTTTCTGTTCGCGGAGAGGTGCTTCCTGTGGGTGGAGTTTCTTCAAAAATCGGCGCAGCAATAAAAGCGGGTTTTAGAGAAGTTATTGTTCCAAGAAGCAATTTGAATGATATTGTTTTGTCAAAAGAAGATTTGCTTAAAGTAAAAATAATTCCTGTGAATAACTTAGTCGAGGTATTAGCAGTTGCTTTGGTTGATTGCAAAGAAAAAAAGAAATTACTTGCCGAGCTAAGAAAGATAATTCGTTCAGAAAATAAATCCTCAATTATTAGTAAAATAATTCCAAAAGTAGTTGCCTGAAATAAACCTTTTTTTCAAGTTACTTATTCTCATTATAAATTATTTTTCTCGATTTTTGTTTTATTCTTTTCGGCAATACTTTCTTAAGATGTTTTAGTTTTTTTGTGTCATGCCTGATGAGTTAATTGATTTACTTGATGAGCACGGTAATAAGATAGGAAAAACTGTTATGAAGAGCGAAGCACACCAAAAATGTTTGTGGCATTCAGTTATTCAATTGTGGATATTCACTTCGAAGGGGGATGTGATTTTGCAAATTAGAGCAAACAATGTTGATTTTGGCGGAACTCTTGAAATATCCTCTTCTGGCCATGTTGGGTTTGGTGAAAGCCCTGAGGGTGCCGCAGTTCGTGAGGCAAAGGAAGAAGTTGGGCTTAATTTGAATAGGAAATTGTTGAAAAAAGTTGGTGTGATAAAAAGCGAGCCTTCTTTTCAAGGGGCTGGAATTTTTGCTCACATAAATCATATCTTTTTGTACAATCTGTTTTCCGAACCAAATCTAAAAAATAGTTCTGAAGTTTCTGGCCATAGACTCATTTCTTTTCAGCAGCTAAAAAAAGAGTTGCTTGATGTTGTGCTGCGGGAAAAGTATGTTCCAAATTTCGCGTTGTGGGAGAAAAGCTTAGATTTAGTCGAAAAAAATATTTAACTAGGCAGTTATAATTATTCTTCCTTGTTTTACATCAACTTGTTTTAATGTTTTTTCTGTTGTTTTTTCTTTTTCATCTTTTATTGTTATTGATTGTTTTTTCTTATCTATTGCTGAAACTCTTCCTAAGTAATTTCCCTCTTCGTCAAGGACATTTAACCCCATAAGGGCTTTTGTTACTCTACTTGTTACATCAAATAATTTGCTTATCCTCATTGTTATAACCAATAAAATCAAGCCCATCATTATGTTCAATGGGAACCACTCAATCCCAGCTTGTCTTAAAAAAACTAAAGTTCCTGCATCAATAATTGCCCATATAGCGACTATTGAAGATGCTTGCACGAAATATTTTCCTATTTTGTTTACTTTCTTCAAATAAAATGCATCAACTATTTTTCCAGCTATGACTAAAAGTACTGCTAGTGCAAAAAATGGGTAAGTTATTCTCGCTGCTGAGATAACATCAATTGTTACATCGATAAATTCTGATGAAATTAATTGAAAGTAAGCTAGCCACAATCCAAATAAAGGGGAGAGCATTGCAGCCACATAAAGTAAAACACTTATTCGCTGATTTGCCAGTGAAACAGAAAGTAATCTTAAATAATCAAATATTCTTTCTTCTATTCCAAATCCTTTCAATATTAAATAAGTTCCAAGTATAAGTGCCATTGCTTGGATAGAATATAATCCTAAAGCAAAATAAGCCACTAGCATTATTCCAGGGACTCCCAAGACCAGTCTTGAAATGCTAGGGTCTTTTAGTGCTTCTTTTAGTGTGTAAAAAGTTGATTCAACCGCTCTTGCTTGTTTTATTACTATTTGTTCTGTTGAGATTATTTTTGCTCTTGATTGGAGCAGAGGAATTACTTGGTTGTCCTCTTCCCCGTCAGTAACTAATATCCATCCGTCAATTAAGTACTCTTTTTGCAATTCATCAAGTTGCCTTGTTATTTCTTTATCTGACTTTAATCCTAATTTGTCTTGGCCTGTTAAGGTAACTATTTCAACATTTTTGAATTCTTTTCTCGCTTCTTCTAATTTTTTTAACCCTGCAAACATGGTGTTTGCATCGCTCTCTTCAGGGTCAGTTAGGATTAGTTTTTCTGCGGCTTTTAGATTTGCCTCTTTTCCAAGTACCGGACCCTTTATTTTGGTTTTTTTGCCAAGGTCATTATCGCGGTCAACGCACACTACAAATACTTTTTTCTTCATAAAAATTCCTTTATTTTATACTAATTGGATTCTTTGCCCAATATATTACTTTTTGTGTTATCGCTTTTTCTATTATTACCTCTTCTTTATAATCAATTATATTAAGTTCTTTATATTAAGTATATAAT
>Ga0268276_1003323_pt1 | contig 12621 bp, 5 predicted proteins | sample saktaG_4_FD_190145 | JGI IMG/M metagenome (GOLD analysis project Ga0268276, IMG submission 190145) | Saline water microbial communities from Sakinaw Lake, British Columbia, Canada - sak_2010_1_5_45m | ecosystem: Environmental > Aquatic > Non-marine Saline and Alkaline > Saline ...
CCTGGGCGAACGCGGAGGCCCTCCAGCCGTTGGACTTGAGGTCGAAACCATAGGAGTAGGCGAAGGTCATGTACCGGTAATCCTGGTACACATAACTGTACCCGTAGTAGTTGTCCGTGTAATTGAAGCCGCCCGAATAGTCCTGCTTCATATCATCGGTGCCTCTCATGAACTCGACGCCGACCTTGAAGTCATGGGAGCCCTTCAGGAAATCGTCCGCGTGGTGGGTCAGTGTCGCCGAGGCGTTGACCTGGGCCGACAGGTTCTCGCTCCAGCTCCCGCTGTTCCCCGAATAGAGCCCCGTGCTCCAGTCGTAGTGTTGGGGAACGTCCCTGCCCTGGTTCGGGAACTGCTCCCAATATCCGTGGAAATAACCCAACTTGACCTCGGCGAAGGTGTTCTCGGTGAAGGTGTGGAGGAAATTGAGGCCCATGGGTACGGCCGGACCTGCTTGCTTGGCCGTGGCCTCCGCCGGACGGTTGATGCTCAAGCCGAAGTTGCCCATGTTCCAGTATTCATATTCCGCGAACGCCGAGAGCCTGTTGTTCTTGTCGATCTGGAAGGTCAGCTTGGCGAAGCCCTTGGGGATCTGCGAGGTCTCCCGGCCCAGGACGGAGCCTTCCTGCGAAGCCGTGATCTCCGTTTGCTGCCGGATCGTCCCCCCGGAAACGTAGAACCAGAGTTTGTCTTTGATGATCGGCCCCCCGAGGCCGGCGTGGAGATCGGCGTACTGCTTGCGCGGCGGCGACTCGAACAGCGAATAGAGAGGGTCGCCGGAGGCGAAGTTCTTCTCATTCCAGCCGAACGGGGAATACGAGAGAGAGACCAGGCCTTCAAAGGTGTTCCCGCCGCTCTTGGTGATCAGGTTCAGCATCGCGCCGGTGAAATTCCCGTACTCCGCGTTGGCGCCCGAACCCGAGACCTTGGCCTCCTCAATGATATCGAGGTCCGGGTACTGCCAGTCTTCGCCGCTGCCGACATAGGTCAGGAGGCTCTGGCCGTCGATCTGCCACTGGTTGCTGACGGCGGACGCGGCGCCCATGGCGCTGCCGTCGACGACCCCGGGAGCCAGGTTGATCAGGTCGGTCGAGCTCTTCCAGCGCATCTGCTGGCCGACGTTCTGAAGCGTCTGCAAGTCCAGGTTCGTCGAATTCATCTGGCTGTCCTTGATATCGACCACCGGGGCGGCGCCTGTGACCGTGACCTCCTGAGACAGCTTGCCGATCGTGAGGACCAGGTCGACCGTGAGGGTCTCTCCGACGAAGACCTTGATATCGGCCCTTTTGGCGGTGTCAAACCCTTGGAGCGACGCCTCGAGGGTGTACGTTCCCCGGAGGATGGTGGCAAACCTGAACCTCCCCTCGGCATTCGTGAGCTTGGCCTGGGCGCCTCCGATCTGGTCGGGAGAGGTTAGCTTGACCTGGGCTCCGGGAAGAGGGGCTCCCTGATCATCGGTGACTTTCCCCCCGATGGCGCCCGTCGTTCCGCTTTGGGCCAGGGAAAGTCCCGAGAGGAAAAGCAGCATCGAGACAAGAGCGATGCCGTAACGGAGCTTCGTCATCATCATGGTTCCCCTCCTCGTCAATGGAATCTCGATAAGCCCTTTTTTCATGAAACCTAACCACCGGGCACTTTTGGGCTCTCCTGATCTCATGTCCCGCATGATTCTTTTTTTAATAGTATAGTCGAAAATATGCCCGGAGTCCAGCAAAATTTTCATTCTCTTTTCTCGGAGATCATAGACAACTTTTTATCCGTCCGCTATTCCGTTATAATAGGCGACTCCGAAAGCTGCTGGCACAAAGAATGACCAGGCGATTCCGACGCTCTGTGCTGCCGGGCATCCTGGCGGGGATGGCCGCTGTCGCGGCGCTCTTCTACCTCCTCCCGGGTAAATGGAACATCCTGGGAAACAGGAAGCCGGCGTCCGAGGTCGGCCGCTGGATCGCCCCTCTCAAACCCTCCGACCTCAACCTCCTGCTCATCACCCTCGATACGACCCGGGCCGACCACATCGGATGCTACGGCTATCCGATGATCCGGACGCCGAACATCGACGGCCTGGCCGCAGAAGGGATCTTATTCCAAAATGCCACCTCGCAATGCCCGCTGACCTTGCCCTCGCATTCGTCGATGTTTACGGGGACCTATCCTTTCTTCCATGGTGTCAGGGACAACGGCGGATTCTACCTCGAGGATGCCCAGGAAACCCTGGCCGAGGTCGTCCGTCAGGCCGGTTGGGCCACCAGCGCGTTTATCGGCGCCTTCGTGCTGGATTCCCGATGGGGCGTCAGCCAGGGCTTTGACTATTATTACGACAATTTCGATTTCGCCAAGTACAAAAAGATCAGCCTGGATTCCGTCCAGAGGGAGGGCGGCGAGGTCGTCAAGGCCTTTTTTGAGTGGTTCGACAAGAACGAGCCGCAGAAGTTTTTCAGCTGGATCCACCTCTATGACCCCCACGCCCCGTATGAGCCTCCCGAGCCATTCCGGGCTCAATATGTGGGACAGGAATACGGCCTCTACGACGGCGAGATCGCCTATGCGGATTCCCTGGTCGGCCGGGTCCTGGAGTATCTCCGCGGAAAAGACCAGCTTGAGAAGACGGTCGTGGTCGTCGTCGGAGACCACGGGGAGAGCCTTGGCGAGCACCAGGAGAGCGCCCACGGGTTTTTCATCTATGACGCCACCGTCTCCGTCCCATTGATCATCCGCATCCCATCAACCGAGCTCCGGGGAAAAAAGATCGCCGCCCAAGTCCAGAACATCGACATCATGCCCACTGTCTGCGAGCTCCTCGGCCTTCCCGTCCCCAAAGCGGTCCAGGGACAGAGCCTTCTTGGGCTGATCGCCGGCCAGCCGCCGAAACGGGAACGCCTGGCTTACAGCGAGAGCTTCTATCCCCGCTACCATTACGGCTGGAGCGAACTCAAAGGCTTGAGAACGTCGAGATACAAGTTCATCAAGGCGCCCCGGCCGGAGCTTTACGACCTGGTCCTGGACCCCCGCGAAAAAGACAACCTGTTTGGCCGGAACAGCTCCCTGGCCGAGGAATTCGCCCGGCAGCTGGAAACTCTGGAAAAGAAGGCGTCGTGGAAGGGAACCGGAGAGAAGGGCCCGCAGCAGCTGGATGATGATACCCGGGAGAAGTTGATGGCCCTGGGCTACATCGGCGGATTCACCTCCGAGGCGAAGCTGAACCGGTCCGGCGTCCTGGGCGACCCCAAGGACAAGATCATCCTCTATAACAAGATCAAGATGGCCGAGGGAGCTTCCTCGGATAGGGAATACGATGACGCCCTGGCGAGACTGGATGAAGTGATCCGGGAAGATCCGGGGATCATGGAAGCCCGCCAGGTCCGGGCCAATATCTATTTGCAGCTCGACCGCCCCGAGGATGCCGTGGCGGAGTGCCAGGAAGCGTTGAAGATCGATCCGGAATACAACGCGGCTATTTTCACCCTGGCCCAGGCCTACAAGAGACTCAAAAGGTACGATGAGGCCATCGCCGGTTTCAACCGGGCTCTGCAGCTCGACCCGCGAGACCCCAAGCCGTACGTCAACTTGGGTGAGATCTATCTCGGGACCAAAGACCTGGACCAGGCCATCGCCAGTTTCGAACAGGCCATTTCCATCGACCCCGAACACGGCTCGCTGGCTCATAACAGCCTGGGTGCCGCCTTCCTGGAAAAAAAGATGTTGGGGCGGGCGGAGCAGGAAATCCTCAAGGCCCTGGAGATGAGGCCGCGCATCCCCGACGCCCATTATAACCTCGGGCTCCTCTATGAGGAGAAAGGGGATATCGAGAGGGCGATCGAGGAATACAAAAAAGAAATTGAGATCCATCCCGCTGCCCACCCCGCCCATTTTAACCTGGCGATCCTCTACGGGAAGACGGGGCGGCTGCGTGAGGGGATCCAAGAGCTCCAAAGAGCGATCGATGCCGACGAGAGCTTTGCCCGGGCCTATCTTTTTCTAGCCAAAGCCCACCTCGACCTGAATGAAAACTTCGCGGAAGCGATCCGGCTGGCCAAGAAGGGGCTCGAGCTCGAACCCGAGGCCGAGTCCGCGCCTCTCGGGCATTACGTCCTGGCCGATATCTACGACCGGCTTGGAAGGCGGGCCGAGTACTCGGCCGAGCTCGAGAAGGGCCGGGTGCTCGAACGAAAAATCAAGGGATCAAAAGGCAGTTAGGCGGCTTTCTGCTCCAATTTTTTGGCTCTTTCCCAATAGACTTTGGCTTTGTCTTTTTCTCCCAGCGAAAAATAGATGGCCCCGAGCGCGTTGTTGGCCTCCGCGGTGTCGCCGAATTTCCGGACCTCTTCGAAATAGAAGGCGGCCTGGCCGAGCTTCTTGAGCTCTAACGAAGAGTTGCCGAGGAGGATCAGGACAGGATAGTTTTTTTCCACCGGATCTCTCTCCAGGAGCTCGACCACCCGGGCAAAGTCCTTATGGAGATAGTAAGCCCGGGCGATGACGGGGAGAGTTGTGCCGTTCCAGAGGTTGGGGGGGAGCTTTTCGAAGGACTCCAAAGCCTTTCCCACCCGGCCCGCGTCGAGGTATTCTTGCCCTACCGCAAAGGGCAGCATGGTCAGAGAAGAGAGCGGTTCGGTTCGTTCGAATACCAGGGGTTTTTCGAATTCGAAGGATAATACGGATAGGGTTCGCCGAAAAACCTCCGTTCCCTTTATCTTGACCACGAAGTCGTAATTTCCGGGAGCCATGCCCGCCAGCGGCTGTCGGAATACAAAGACATCTCCCTGCTTGGAGACGTCCCGGATTTCGATCGCAGGGCCCTCCTTATCCCGGTCCACAAGGAACAGCTCCGGCGGATCGTCAGCCCGGATCAACCCTTCCAAGGAATCCCGGCGCGAGAAGATCGACCGCGGGTCGAGAAGGACCTTGAACGGACCCAGGCTGAAGGGCGGCAGCGATCGGGGATCTTTCTCCTTGACCTGGTAGCCGATCACGAGAGACGGGGTTCCCTCGTTCACGACGATATCCTGCTCTACGATAAAAAACTCTTCGCTGGTTTTGTTGGTGTAGGTCAGCCGGATCCGGAACTCGCCCTCGATCAGAGGGGCAAAGTCGCTGAAGACGAGCTTCTTCCGGCGCATGGCCTCGACCTTGGGCTCATCGAGCCGGAGGCGGATCTCCTTTTCTTGCTGGTGGATCGTCTTTCCCGCTTTGTCCTCGACCCGCAGATGAAAAACGAGATACGCGGTTTCAAAACCATCCTTGGTTCGAGCCGTCGAGATCCTGTCGGGCATGAGGGAGTAGCTGAGAAATTTCACGCCTTGATTTTCGGTCATAAAAACCGCCGCCTTTCCGGCGATCTCTTTGGTGGAATAGCTGACATCGATGGTCCCGGGCGGGGAGCCGAAGTATTGGAGATAGCTTTTTTCCACTTCCCTCTCCGGCAGGGAGAAGATCATGCCGATCGTCTGCCCCGACGAGTTGAGGCTCGTGGGAAAGGCGCTATCGGCTTCGTCGGGCACGACCGAGAGCGTAGCTTTGGCCAGCTCGGGGTAGCTCGCTTGGATCGTTCGGTAGACTCCGCGCGGGGAGATGCGGCCACCCTTCATGCTCGGTGATAGGATCTCAAAGGCCGAGTTCATACCGGGGTAATACAGCTTGTATTCGCCGGCGGCGTCCTGTCTGTAGAACAGGAGGTACATCATGGGAGGCAGCCCGCTCCGGCTTTCGCCCCGGTAGATCCAGAGCTCGCAGTCCACCACTTTGTCCGATCCCGAGAATTCCTGAACCTCGGCTGGCTTTCCGAGGATGATATAGATCCGACCCCGGTCGGTTTGGGCGCCCTCCAGGCGGTTCTCGGCATATCTCAGGCGGCCATAGAACTCGGTCATGAATTCATTTTCAGGAGTCCCGGGCGTGGCGTCACGGACTTTCCAGAAAAAGGATTGGAATTTCTTCCGCTCCTCCTCGGCCTGCAGGCTTTTGAAAACAGCCCGCTCGGTCTTGGTCATTATCGGTTCGACCTCGCCCAGCCAATTCTTCCAATAGTCGGGCGTCACCTGCGACGGTACGAGAAGGCTCCGGAAGGACAGAACACCGATGAGCAACGCGAACGATGTGCGGCGGGCCAACATGTGCATATTCTACTACAAAGCAGAAAGCCAGCGATGCGAATTCAGAGGGACTGCCCTCAGGGGACTGATGCAGTCCCCCGAGGACTGCCCCGCTGGGGACTGCCCTGTAGGGGACTGTCCCCTTTTTGATGTCCTCCAATCGGGGTGTCCTCATTACAGGACGGGAGTTCCGCTTCCCCATGGGAGACCCTGCCTGGCACGATAGTTGCTTAAGATTAGGGTTGGAAGGAGAAAGACGATGAGAAAACTCACAATACTCGCCATCGCTTTCATCGTTTCGATCCCGTTAGGCCTCATGGCCCAGGACGAAGGATTCTACCCTTACAGCTATGCCCGCCTGAGCTACGTCAACGGCGCGGTCTTTGTCCAGAGGACGTCCGACCTGGGCTATGAAAAGGGCGAAGTGAACCTGGCTCTCGTCCAGGGCGACAAGATGGGGACCGAAGCCGGCCAGGCCGAGGTCCACTTCGGCCGCCGCAACTACCTCCGCCTCGCCGACAACACCAAGGTGGAATTCGCGGTCCTTCCCCAGGAAGGGGACGAGCGCATCCAGATCCATATCACCGAAGGAAGCGCCTACCTCAGGGTGAGCTATCTCGCCACTGACAAGGGCATCGAAGTCCATACCCCCGACGCATCGTTCTACGTTCTCGAAGAAGGGCTCTACAGGTTCGACGTAAGACTGGACCGGGAAACCGAGGTCTTCGTCCGCGAGGGCAGCCTGGAGGCGGCCGGCGAAGAGGGTTCGGTCATGGTCCGGGAGAAGGAGACCCTGACGGTCTCGGACGGCCGGCTCTCCGGCGACCCGGAATATTTCTATTCCCGCGACGACAACTTCGATGACTGGAACGGTTCCCGGGACGCCCAGCTCTCCCAGCGGAGCGAACGGCAGAACCTTCCCTCCGACCTCGAAGAATATGAAGAAGAGCTCGACCAGAACGGCCAATGGGTCTACGAGCGGCCTTACGGCAACGTCTGGGTGCCCAACGTCTCCTACGCCGACTGGCGGCCCTACCTCTACGGCCGCTGGGTCTGGTATCCCGTCATCGGCTGGAACTGGGTCTCCTCCGAGTCTTGGGGCTGGTCCGTCTACCACTACGGCCGCTGGCATTGGCGCTTCGGCCTCGGCTGGTACTGGATCCCCCAGAATCATTGGGGGCCGGCCTGGGTGCATTGGTGGTCGGACAGCAGCTACATCGGCTGGTGCCCCCTCAGCTGGTACAACCGGCCCGTCGTCATCGTCGGCAACCACTTCTACGATAGGGATTACGGCCGCGATTTCTCCGCCCATAACCGGGCCCTGTCCGTCATCCGCCGCGACCACCTCCAGTCTCCCGACATCGCCCGGCGCCAGGTCGGGTCCGGCGAACGCGACCGCATCGACAGGGTGGCCCTCAAGGCCGATCAGCCCAGGATCCGGCCGGCCGTGGATAACGCCCGGCCCCAGGCCGTCGAGGCCAGGCGGGCGCTGGCGGTCCGGTCCGGCAGCCGCAGCGCCGTGAAGTCTTTGCCGCCGGCTAATTCCGTATCCTCCTCGCGTCTGCGGCAGGGCGCAGTTTCGCAGGGCGCCCGGACGAGAGACCGCGGCGCGTCCGTGTCCGACCCGAACCGGAACGCCGTTTCGCGGCCGGCCATCAAGGATCCCGAAACGGGCAGCCGGGTCATCCGGTCCTACCCCAGCCAGGGGGTTTCCGGGAACCGCAATGAGAACGGCGCTTCCGAGAACCGCCGGGCCGGCGTCGCCGCGCCGGTCCGCCGGAGCGGGTCCGAGGTTAAGGAAAACCCCTCCCGGGTCGCCCCTTCACAAAAGCAGGCTTCGGCCTCTCCCAAGTCCGACTCCAAGCAGGACCAGCAGAAAGCCAAGAAGAACGAAAGCGAATCCAAGGGCGCCGTCATCAAGAAAGGGGAGACCATCAAGAACTACCCGTCGAGCGCGCGGTCCGAGTCCGCAGCCCTGAGGCCGCGGGCGACGGCTGCGGCGAGGGAGGCCCGGCAGGAATCCGGCCGGGCCTCCGCCGTTTATCCATCCCGGTCTAACCGGACGAATTCGTTAGGTTCTTCCAACTCGCGGACCTACACCGGCTCGCCGAGCCGCTCTTTCGAGACGTCCCGCGCCCGGGTCGCGACTCCCTCCTATTCGTCCAGGTCGTCAGTCTCACGGGAGACCCGGACGCCACAGCTGAGCAGCCCCTCGTACTCGACCTCCCGCTCTTCCTCCGTCCGGACGAGCTCCCCGTCTTACTCCCGCCCCAGCTCCGTCCGCTCCTCCTCGGCGTCGCCCTCGAGGAGCGCCTACTCGTCCCCGTCCCGCAGCTCCTCGCCCTCGCCGTCCTATTCTCAGCCCCGGAGCTCCTATTCCGCCCCGTCCCGTTCGAGCGGTTCTTCCGGCCGCAGTATCAGCGCGCCGAGGCCGAGCGGTTCCTCTTCCGGACGCTCCTCGAGCGTGGCCAGGTCGGGCGGGTCGTCCTCAGGCCGCTCTTCTTCGTCAAGCCGGTCGAGCTCCTCTTCCTCCCGGTCCTCGAGCTCTTCGTCCAAGTCCGGCGGCGTTAAAAGGAAGGGTTGACCGAATCCGGACCTCCATTTTTTTCTTTACTTTTCTAGGCCGCGGTGGTATAAACTTATCCTCGTTCGGGAATAGGTTTCCCGGCGCGATAAGACCGCCTATCCGGCCTGCGGGGACGGGCGATCGTTCGACACATGGAGGTGCTTCCGATGAGTTCAGCGAAAAAAACCGGTATTTTCTTCTTGAGCCTGGCCGTGCTCGTCGCCCTGGGCGGCGCCGTGGCCTGTCAGAAGAAAGCGGCCGAAGGACAGGCCGCCGAGGTCCAGAAGGCGGTCAACGAGTTCGACGGAACGGTCCGGGCGGCCTTGGGCCGGTACATGTACCTTTCGACGGCCCAGGGGTTCGACATCGTCCTGCCCGGCTTCGACGCGGCAACGCTCGTGGGCAAGAACGTCAAGATCAAGGGCAATCTGCTCACCGACCACCCGCCGATCTTCCTGGCCGACAGCGTCGAACTCAAGGACGCGTCGGGCGCCGGCTCGAACGTCTACACGCGAAGCCTGGAGTTCCAGCCGGAGGATTTCGTCGAATTCAAGTCCCGCGAAGCCGTCCCGGCCCTGGCCATCACCGGCGTCGCCAAGCCCGAGGAGTGGGAGGGCAAGGCCCAAGGCAAGGTTTACGGGAAGCTCCAGAAGGGCGACGTGACCTATATCGTCCTTTCCGACGGCAAAGGTAAGGAAACGGCCAAGATCATCGTCGACTCCGTCACTTCATACTCCAACTATTACCTGAACAAACTGAAACTCTTCGACAATTTTTGGTTCTACGTGAACGTCAAGGACAGCGTCGACAAGAAGATCCGTCCGAAGACCAAGGAGATCTTCCACGCCGACGTCGTCGGTGCCGGCCTTTTCTGAGTATTTTTAAAGCGAGAGACCAGGGACGGCTCTTCGGGGCCGTCCCTTTTTTTTCAGCCCAACAAGGACGTCAGTTCCCTGAGCCCGGCCTCGACCGGGCCTTCGATCTCGACCCTCAGGACGCGGCGGCCCTTGTCCGCGAGGGCCATCCCGTCTCCCCGCCCTTGAGCCGCGAAAAGGTCGGCGAATGTCGCCGCGGGCCGGGAGATACCTGGGACGGCGGGGATGGGGACTTCCGGCATATCGGCCTCGGCCAGCATCAGGAAGAGGCCCCTGTTCCCGTCTCCCTTGTGAAGCTGTCCGGTCGAGTGGAGGTAGCGGGGCCCAAAACCGAGCGTGACGGGCAGGCCGTACTTAAGACGGAGGCCGTTCGCGAGATCGGCCAGGAGCTTTCCGACCGTCTCTGACGGCGGGAGGAAAGCCAGCACGGCGATATAATCCCCGTCGCGGGAAGCGCCCAAAAAGCGGGCCAACGCCTCCCCCGCGTTTTTTGACATGCCCGGCCTGGCTATCGTCAGGGCTTCGGCGTCAAGGGAATGGCCCGCCGGCGCGGCCTCTCCCGCCCGTCCGGAACCGGCCAGGATGTCTCTCGTTCTCTTTTTCGTCGATTCGACGTCCGGTTGGTCGAAGGGATTGATCTTGAGGATATGGGCGGCGACGGCCGTGGCGAATTCCCATAGGAAAAAATGTCCGGCCAGAGAATAAGGATCCTCGAGCGTCAGCCGGACAAGCGGCGCCCCGGCGTCGATGAGCGCGCGGACGGCCTCATCGTGCCCCGGGGCTCCGGCGTCGGGAAATTCGACGAAAAGGCGGTCCTTTCCGTAGCTTGCAGGAGATCCCGGGACGTCCTCGATGACGGGCACGATGCCTTGGCCCTCTTTTCCCGTACTTTCGGCGATGAGTTGTTCGAGCCAGCCGGCGAGCGGCCTGAGCGGCGGTGGGACGATAAACGTCAGCTTGTCGATGCCCCTCGCCGCAGCGGTCCCCAGGATCGCCCCGAGCTGGGCCCCCGGATTTTCGTCCGGCGTTTCGGCCCGGCACGCGTCGGCGACGGCCCGGCTCGAGCGAAGCAGGCGCCTCAGGTCGATCCCCTTGAGGACCGCCGGCAACAGGCCGAACACCGAGAGGGCGGAGAACCGCCCGCCGATATCTGGCCGGCCGTGAAACGTCCTGCGGAAGCGGAGCGCTTCGTCCAGGGCCTCGAGCGGGGTCCCCGGGTCGGTGACGGCGACGAACCGGCCGCCGGCACGGGCGTCGCCGAGTTCGCGGCGGGCCCGGTCGTAGAAAAAGGAGAAGAGGGCGGCGAGTTCCGCGGTCGTCCCCGACTTCGAAGAGACGACGAACAGGGTTCTTCCGGGGTCGAGGCGCTCGGCCGCCGCGGCCACGGTTCCCGGTTCGGTCGTGTCCAGGACCTCGAGCTCGAGCCCGCCGTCCCCCGTCCCGAAAGCGCGGGCGAAGACCTCCGGGGCGAGGCTCGAGCCGCCCATGCCCAGGACGACGGCCCGGGTCAGTCCTTCGCCGCGGAGCGAGGCCGCGAATGTTTCCAGCGCGGGGACCTCGTCTTCGGCCGATCGGGGAGACGAAAGCCAGCCCAGCCGGTTCGTGATCTCCCTGTCCTCGGTCTTCCAGACCGTCGCGTCCCGGTCCCAGATCCGGCGGATGATCTTGTCGCGTTCGAGGCCGCGCAGGTTCCGGCCGAGCTCCGGAGCCAGGCGCTCCGGGTTGAAAAACCTGAAATGGCGGCCATCATCGTCCATGGGGTCCATTCCTTCCTCTAGGGAAGATTATATCAGGACCCCGGGGATCGGATAAAGAGGCTTGATTATTTTCCCCGGATTCCGGAAGATAGAGGTCCGTTCGACCCGGAGAACGCGACACGGAAAAGGAGGACTTTCCATGGCCATAGACACCAAGGCGCCCGCCGGCTTCTTCCACCCGACCAAGCCGATCTACCGGTTCACGAACCTTTTATTCATAGCCTCTCTGACTTTCGGAAGTTACTTTGCCTACGACATCATCGGGGCCATCGCGCCTTCGCTCATCGAGGGGCTCAACGCTAGCCGGGCTACCGTGGGAGCGTTCAACACGATGTACAGCGTCGCCGCGATCTTGGTCCTCCTCTTCGCAGGTGTGCTGATCGACCGGCTGGGGACGCGCAAGGCCAGCATCATCTTCTCAGTCCTCGTCTTCGTCGGCGCGGCGATCGTCTGGCAGGCCAAGAGTATTCCCTTGATGTTCGTTGGCCGGTTCATTTTCGGGGCCGGCGCCGAGCCCCTGGTCGTCGCCCAGAGCGCTATGCTGGCCCGCTGGTTCAAGAACAAGGAACTCGCGCTATCTTTCGGCGTGGCTCTGACCGTCAGCCGTCTCGGCTCCCTCTTCGCTCTCAACAATGGAGAGCTCATCACCAAATATTTCGGCAGCTTCCGCAATGCCCTTCTTGCCGCGGTCGGCGCCTGCGCCATATCCCTCATCGGCAACCTCTTCTACATCGTCATGGACAAGCGAGGCGAGAAGGCCCTTAACCTCCGTAACGAAAGCGCCGGCGACAAGATCGTCTTCAAGGACATCAAGGCTTTCAAGCCCACGTTCTGGTATGTGACCTTCCTCTGCCTGACCTTCTACGCGGCCGTATTCCCGTTTCAAAGCCTGTCGACGGACTTCTTCCACACGAAGTGGGGCATCGCCCTGACGGCGCCGTCTCCGGGCGGCTTCCTGGCCCAGGTCTTCAACAACTTCCTCCACATCACCAGCACGGCCGGCGGCGTCACCAGCATCATCATCTTTGCGTCGATGATCCTGGCGCCCTTCGCCGGGAGGCTCGTGGACCGGGTCGGGAAGCGGGCCACGTTCATGATCGCCGGTTCGCTCCTCATGATCCCCTGCCACCTGGCCATGGGATTGACCAAGATCTACCCGGTGTACCCGATGATCCTCCTGGGCTTCTCGTTCGTCCTCGTCCCGGCGGCCATGTGGCCGTCTGTGCCTCTCATCGTCCGGTCGGACAGAGTAGGGACCGCCTTCGGGCTGATGACGGCCATCCAGAATATCGGCCTCGGGCTTTTCCCGCTCCTCAACGGCCTCCTCAGGGACA
>Ga0268276_1003327_pt1 | contig 12596 bp, 12 predicted proteins | sample saktaG_4_FD_190145 | JGI IMG/M metagenome (GOLD analysis project Ga0268276, IMG submission 190145) | Saline water microbial communities from Sakinaw Lake, British Columbia, Canada - sak_2010_1_5_45m | ecosystem: Environmental > Aquatic > Non-marine Saline and Alkaline > Saline ...
GCAGCTGTATCTCATCGATCCGAGCTTAGCTACAGATTATCTTTATCGGCTTTCTTCGGATGTCAACTATATCAAGAAAATTCGACTCCGTGAAAATATCTCATGGGTGTATTCCGGAAAATACGGCAATTTGCAAATAACCATCAATCTTGCAAAACCAGAAAAAGATCCCAAAGAGATTGCTATGGCAATCAATAAACCCGTTCAAAGGGATTTAAAAATACCTAAGTGTGTCTTATGTAAAGAAAATGAGCAAAATTACCACAATGCAAGAATGAATTTACGGATTGTACCTATCACGCTTGGTCATGAGCTGTGGCATTTGCAATATTCGCCTTATCAGTACTATAATGAGCATGCTATCATCTTGCATGATCTTCATCGCCCAATGAAGATGTGCGATAAATCCTTTGAATATTTATTTGATTTTGTCGATATGTTTCCAACTTATTTTATCGGCTCGAATGCTGATTTGCCCATTGTCGGAGGATCCATTTTAAATCATGATCATTTTCAAGCAGGAAAACATATTTTCCCAATTGAAGAAACATCAGTCATTAAGACATTTTTGTGGCATGATAGTGTAACAATAGATCACCTATATTGGCCATTATCGACGATTAGATTATCATCATCATCAAGACTTGATTTAACAATTTTAGCCTCACATATTTTAAAGAACTGGAAAGCATATAATTGTCTTGAATTAGATATTTTATCTTGTACAAATGATACATCTCATAATACAATCACGCCAATCTTAAGAAAACAGTACGATGTTTATACACTCTACATTGTTCTGCGGAACAATAGAACAAATGAAAAGTATCCAGATGGCATTTTTCATCCCCATCAAGATGTGCATCACATCAAGAAAGAAAATATAGGTTTAATAGAAGCTATGGGATTAGCTATCTTGCCAGGAAGATTAAAAAAAGAACTCGAGTTAATCAAGTCTTTTCTTCAAAAAGATATCTCATTACCAGAAGACTTAATCAAGCACGAATCATGGCTCAATGAACTTCAGTTGTGCAATACGATAACCGATGAGTTTATGTATGAGCAAGTTGGTAAAAAGTTCGAACGTGTTATTGAAGACTCTGGAGTATTCAAACTCAATGACATTGGTAACCGAAAAATACATGAATGGATAGAAGAAATCATTAAAAGCTAGCGATTGCTAGTTTTTTTAATAAAAAAGCTGAACTCGCAAGTTCAACTTTTGAAAAATTCTAGAAAATGTTGATTATCTTTAAGTGTTAAGTAAATGGGTAACCCTAATGCATACATTACAACTGCTTCACCAATAAAAACTGATGGAATCGAGTAATAAAGAGGTGCAAGTAAGTAACCATAAGTTAAGAGAGCGCCGACAATTAAACCATTGATGACTGCTGGCCAAACAAACGCTAAAAGAATTTTCTTTCTTGTCATATACATAAGAATTCCAGCTATTGTTGTTGCCATTGTACCAAAGATAACATCTAAAATGATTGTGGGTCCGAGTAGGTTAGCTACAAAGCAACCCAAGGTTAATCCAATAATATTCTTCTTGTTAAATAAGATGAGAATCATCAGAATTTCAGCTACTCTAAACTGAACTAAACCAAAGCTAGCAAATCTTAATAAAAAGACTAGCACGACATAAATTGCAGCAATCATGGATTGCATCAAAAAATCTTTTAAAACCATGTTTTTCATCTTTTAATCTCCCTGTTTTGTTTTAGCTGGTTTCCTAGGGTACAGCTAATGATAATTACTTTAACATTGTATCAAAATTATGATATAATTACAAGGTAAAGGATGTATATATGAGTATAAAATTTGAAGTGTTACACGTCTGTAAACAAAGTGGTGCCCGACTGGGACGCCTTACAACACCTCATGGTGTTTTTGAAACGCCTTTTTTTATGCCTGTAGGCACTCAGGCGACAGTTAAGACATTGACTCCAGAAGAGACAAAAGAAGTCTCTGAAGGCTTAATATTGAGCAATACCTACCATCTATGGTTGCAACCGGGAAGAGAACTCATCAAAGAACATGGTGGTATTCGTGGTTTTATGCAATGGGATGGTGCACTTTTAACCGACAGTGGTGGATATCAAGTTTTTTCTTTGACTGATATGCGTAAAATCACCGATGAAGGTGTTCATTTTAAACATCATAAAAATGGTTCTGCACTTTTCTTATCTCCAGAAGATTCGATTAAAATTCAAGAGGATCTTGGCGCTGACATCATCATGAGCTTTGATGAGTGTCCACCACCCTATGAAACCTATGATTATATGAAAGATTCTGTGGAACGTACATTAAGATGGGCAAAAAGAGGGAAAGAAGCATTATCTACAAATCAAGCATTATTTGGCATTGTTCAAGGTGGTTTAGATAAAGAATTAAGAAAGCATTGTGCACAAGAATTGATCCAAATGGATTTTCCTGGATACTCCATCGGTGGTTTGTCAGTTGGTGAGAAGAAACATGAAATGTATGAAATGACTGCATTCCTCAATCCAATTCTTCCCTTTGATAAACCAAGATATTTGATGGGTGTTGGTGCTCCTGATGATCTTGTGGAAAATGTAATTAATGGTATTGATATGTTTGATTGTGTACTGCCTACAAGAATAGCACGACATGGTACTGCACTTACAACTGAAGGTAAGATTGTTATCAAAAATCAAACCTATGAACATGACATGAGACCACTTGATCCTCATTTGCTAACTCATGTGTCTAAATATACAAGATCATATATCCGACATTTATTTAAAGCAGAAGAAATACTTGGTATGCGACTTGTCACATATCAAAATTTGGCCTACCTAAAGCATTTAATGGGCCAAATTAGACTGGCAATTAAAGAAGATAGACTTTTGGATTTCAAGGAAGAAATGAAGAAAAAAACGAATTATTTTAAATCGAGATAAATCATCTTTATTTTAATGTGATATTCGTGTAAAATAGAGTTAGTGCTAGGAGGGATACCTATGGTATTTGGCGAATCGGAAAATTTTGAACAAAAACCAGTCATTAAAGTCATTGGTGTAGGTGGTGGCGGTGGTAATGCTGTAAATCGAATGATTGAAAACGATGTCAAAGGCGTTGTTTTTGTCGCGATGAATACAGATGCACAAGTCTTGAAACTTTCAAAGGCTGAAACGAGAGTTCAGATTGGTAAATATTTGACTAGAGGTCTTGGTGCTGGTGCGAAATCAGAAGTTGGTAGAGCAGCTGCAGAAGAATCTATTGCTGAAATTGAAGACGTATTAAAGGATGCCGACATGGTATTCATCACAGCTGGTATGGGTGGTGGAACTGGAACAGGTGCTGCACCTATCATTGCTCAAAAGGCAAAAGAAATGGGATGCTTAACTATTGGTATAGTAACCAAACCTTTCGCATTTGAAGGCCCAGCTCGCATGCAAGCAGCTATTTATGGTCTAGAAGCATTAAAACCACATGTTGATACTTTAATTGTCATTCCTAATGAAAGATTACTCAATATATCAGGTCCTACGACACAATTATTGGATGCTTTTAGAGAGTCTGATAACGTACTTAGACAAGGTGTCCAAGGCATAGCAGAAATTATTGCCTTTCCTGGACTAATCAATGTTGATTTTGCTGATGTGAGAACCGTCATGGAAAACAAAGGTACCGCACTTATGGGTATCGGTATTGCATCAGGTGAAGACCGTGCAGTTGAAGCTGCTAGAAAAGCAATACATTCAAAATTATTAGAAGTTAGTATTGATGGTGCTACAGATGCAATCGTCAATATCACTTCAGGAACAAATATCACCTTGTTTGAAACAGATCAAGCGCTATCTGAAATTAAGAATGCAACTGATCGTGATTTAAATATCATCTATGGTACAACAGTCAATGAAGATTTAGATGACGAATTCATTGTCACTGTCATTGCTACTGGATATGAACTTAAAGCTAAAGACTCAACAATTGAAAATCTTGCAAGTGAAATTTTTAATAAGACTTCAGATGAACAATTAAAATTAACACGTTCAGGTTTGAAAAGTTCAGATGAAGATTATATAGATGAAAATGACAAAATGCCAAAAGAAGGCAAACAGCGCAACCTACCTTCATGGCTAACAAAAAAAGGAAAATTTTAAAAGGCGAAAGCCTTTTTTACTGGAAGGGAATCATTTATGCTAAAAGCAGGAATTATCGGCTTGCCGAATGTTGGAAAATCTACACTTTTCAATGCCATTACTAAAGCAGAAGCTCTTGCTGCAAACTATCCGTTTGCAACGATTGAACCCAATGTTGGTGTTGTCTATGTGCAAGATCCAAGACTTGATGTTTTAGAAAGAATTTATAAACCTAAAAAAGTTGTACCAACAGCTTATGAGTTTATCGATATTGCAGGACTTGTACGTGGTGCATCTAAGGGTGAAGGATTAGGAAATCAATTCTTAAGTCATATTCGCGAAGTGGATGCTATTTGTCAGGTTGTCCGCTGTTTTGAAGATGGCAATATCACGCATGTAGAAGGTGATATCGATCCAGTCCGCGATATTGAAACCATAAAAATTGAACTCAATTTAGCTGATTTAGATTCTGTTGATAAAAGAATTGCTAGACTTGAAAAAAAAGCAAAAGCAAAGCTTAAAGATGCTATTTTAGAACATGAACTATTATCTAAAGTCAAAAAAGTATTAGATGATAATGGTAATCCAAGACTGATACCTTTTGAAGAAGAAGAATTAAAAATTATTAAGAATTTCAATCTTTTATCGATGAAACCAATGATTTATATTGCTAATGTTTCCGAAGAAGATCTACATAATCCGAGTTCAAATAAACATTATCAAAATTTGCTCAAATTAGCTCAAACGGAGGATACTGAAGTTGTTTTAATTTCTGCGCAAGTGGAAATGGAAATTGCCTCTTTGGAACCCGAAGAACAGTTGACTTTTCTTGAAGCTTATGGCTTAAAGAAATCAGGTTTGAATGAAGTGATTGAAAAGAGTTATTATCTTTTGGGTTTGAAAACATATTTTACCGCTGGTGAACCAGAAGTAAGAGCATGGACATTTAAAAAGGGCATGAAAGCTCCTCAATGTGCTGGAATTATTCATACGGATTTCGAAAGAGGATTTATCAAAGCTGAAACATTGTCTTATGACGATTTGCTTAAATATGGTACACCTCACGTAGCAAAAGAAAATGGTCGAGTTAGACTAGAAGGAAAAGACTATGTTGTCCAAGATGGTGACATCATGCTCTTTAGGTTTAATGTGTAATGTTTGATAATTTCTTAGGAATTGTTGTCTGTGCATCTAAATACTTTACATCATCACAAATAAGATTGCTCAATCAAAAGGGTGTTTTTCATTTTGGAGAAAATAGAGTTCAAGATTTACTGGCAAAACAAAAGGATTTGACTGATTTAAATATTGTCTGGCATTTTATTGGTCATCTTCAAACAAATAAAGTTATAGACATGATTAATCATATTGATTACTTACATACTTTGGATCGTCTCAATCTAGCAGAAAGCATCCAAAAATATGCAAATAAACCGATAAAATGTTTGATTCAAGTCAATTTGACTAATGAAGATCAAAAAAGTGGGATTTTACCTTTGAATTTGGAACAATTTCTTATAGAAATTAAAAAATATGATAAAATAGAGTTAATCGGTTTGATGACTATAGGCAAAGATGATGATCATGTTCAAACGGAACTAGCATTCAAGACACTTGATGAGCTAGCCAAAAAATATGAACTGCCATTTCGCTCAATGGGGATGTCAAACGATTATGATCTCGCGATCAAGCATCATGCAACACACCTAAGAATTGGAAGAAAATTCATGGAGTTGCTCGATTAGGAGGTATTATGGGACTTTTTAGTGTTGGAAAGAAAAAGATGTTGCAAGAAGACATTATCGAAGACAAAACAATAATGTCCGACCAGATTATTTTTGAAAAGCTCCAAAATGATGATGATGCATACTTGACTGGTCTTGCTGATCAGATGTTGGATGGACATCCACTGATCTTGAGTTTTGAACCTCTTGATATCGACCAAGCTAACAAGGTGATTGCTTTCTTATCAGGTATTATTTATGCCGTTAAGGGAGAAATCGTCAATGTGAAAGAAAAAGTATTCATGTTCGCAAGAGGCGATGTTTATCAAGATGGATCAATGGAAGATTTTTTAAAGGATATTGTCGAATAGAATATTGCGATGACAAGGACAAACAGACTTGATTGAAGTTAAAAGCGATTTAGGGATGGTGTAAGCCTAAAAACTACTCACAAGTTATGGATCACCTTCGAGCAAAAATAGAATTAAGTGCTAGAGAACGCTCTCTAGAACTAAGGTGGTACCGCGGAATGTTATTTCGTCCTTAGCTTTTAAGGACGATTTTATTTTTAAGATTAGAGGAGAGATGAAGATGGAATATAAACACACACTGCTTATGCCTAAAACCGATTTTCAGATGCGTGGTAATTTAGGTGTTAGAGAATTAGAATTTCAACAGAGATGGAAAGATATAGATTTATATCAAAAAGTCTTGGAACAAAATAAAGATAATGAACCTTTTGTACTACACGATGGACCTCCTTATGCGAATGGAGATATCCATATAGGACATACATTGAATAAAGTCTTAAAAGACTTTGTTTTGCGTTATCAGACAATGATCGGTAAATATGTCAGATACATCCCAGGTTGGGATACTCATGGACTGCCTATTGAAACAGCATTAACCAAAAAAGGTATCAATCGTAAAGAAATGCCTCTTGTAGATTATCGCAAACTCTGTCAGAAATTTGCTGCTGAGCAAGTTGCAAAACAGAAAATCCAATTTGAAAGACTCGGAATCTTGGGAGAATGGGATTATCCCTATATCACTTATGATAAGGATTTTGAAGCAAGCCAAGTCAAGGTATTTGCTAAAATGGTCGATCGTGGATTGGTTTATAAAGGACTTAAACCGGTTTTTTGGTCTCCATCTTCAGAATCTGCGCTTGCAGAAGCTGAAATTGAATATCAGGATAAACAGTCGACATCAGTTTATGTTGCTTTTCCTTCGGTTGAACAAAAAGGATTATTACAAGATGCCTCTTTTATCATATGGACAACAACACCATGGACGCTACCAGCAAATCTGGCCATCTCAGTTCATCCACGTTTGAATTATAATGTGATTTTAGCAGATGGCAATAAGTATGTAGTTGGTGAAACATTGCTTAATGAATTAAAGAAAATACTCAATTGGACTGATGTTTCTATCTTGGGAACTCTTAAAGGGAAAGAATTAGAATTAGTTCAATATAAGCATCCGCTTTATGATCGCATTTCACCTATTATTGTTGGTGAACATGTCACTGATACTGATGGTACTGGACTCGTTCATACAGCACCTGGACATGGTGAAGATGATTACCGTATCGGCAAAACTTATAATCTTGAAATATTATGTCCTGTCGATGATAAAGGATATATGACAGAAGAAGCTGGACCATTTAGTGGTTTATATTACGAAGTAGCAAATGAAGAAATCGTCAAAGCACTTGAAGAAAAAAAGGTTTTACTCAGAAAAGATCGTTTCACTCACTCCTATCCTCATGATTGGAGAACTAAGAAACCAGTGATATTTAGAGCAACCCCTCAATGGTTTGCTAGTATTGATAAATTAAAAGATGAACTATTAGACGAAGTCGCTAAAGTTTCTTGGATCCCTGTTTGGGGTGAAGTCAGAATTTCTAATATGATTACTGGTCGTGAAGACTGGTGCATTTCAAGACAACGTGCTTGGGGTGTTCCAATTCCTGTCTTTTATGCTGAAAACAATGAACCCATTTTGGATCAGAAAGTCTTGAGTCATATCAGTGATCTATTTAAAGAATTTGGTTCAGATGTATGGTATGAAAGAGAAGCTAAAGACCTACTACCAAAAGGATTTAAACATCCTGGTAGTCCTAATGATTTGTTTAGAAAAGAAACTGACATCATGGATGTTTGGTTTGATTCTGGCACCTCATACTCCATTTTGGAATCTAGAGGCATCAAGTACCCTGCAGACCTCTATCTAGAGGGATCTGATCAATATCGTGGTTGGTTTAATTCTTCTCTGATCACTGGTGTTGCTGCCTATGGAAAAGCACCTTATAAAAAGGTCGTATCACATGGATTTGTTCTCGATGGACAAGGCAGAAAAATGAGTAAATCACTAGGTAATACAGTTGATCCTCTCGTGATTATGAAACAGCAAGGTGCGGATCTATTAAGATTATGGGTTGCAACAGTTGATTATCAAAGCGACGTTAGAATCAGCAATGATATGATGACACAAATTTCTGAAGGTTATAGAAAAATCAGAAACACTTTCCGCTTTATGTTAGGTAATCTTGATGGATTCGACCCTGTAACGGATTACGTGGGTTATTCGATGAGAGGTAGACTCAACCGTGTTATGACATTAAAATATAATCTTCTAGTATCACAAGTACTAGATGCTTATGAAAATTACGCTTTCGATAAGGTTTACCGCGCTGTTGTACCATTTATGACGAATGAGTTATCGGCTTTTTATCTAGATTACACAAAAGACATCTTGTATATTGAAAAAGAAAATGACTTTGAACGTAAATGTGTTCAATCAACGCTATATGATATCACACTAGGAATGCTGAAATTATTGACACCAATCATTCCTCACACCACTTCTGAAGCTTATCTTTTATTACCATTTAGAGAAAAAGAAGACATTTATTTAGAGCAAATGCCAAGTGCAGGTAGTAAAATGGATGAATATCTTGTAGAAGCATTTGATATATTCGATTCTGTTCGACAAGTCGTTCTAAAGAAACTTGAAGATGCAAGAGAATTAAAGATTATTGGTAAATCACTTGCTGCTCAAGTCGATTTGATAGTGACCAAAGAGCAGATGGAAGCCATAAAGATTTTAGAAATGAAAATCCATCAAGTTTTGATCGTATCCAAAGTAAATATTACTTTAGGTGCTCAACTTGATGTCAAAGTATCACCCGCAACAGGAGCTACATGTGATCGCTGTTGGAATATCGTTGATCATGTTCATGAAAATGGACTATGTGATCGATGCAATCATATCCTAGGAGAAGATAAAAAATGAACATATTAGTTGTCAATGATGATGGATATCAAGCTGAAGGCTTAGGTATCTTGGTTAGAGCACTTACACCTTTTGGAAACGTTTATGTTTCAGCACCTAAAGATCATCAAAGTGCTAAAAGTCATGCGATTACCATTAAAAGTCGTATCGAAACTTTTATGACGGAACCAATTTTTGGTTCAGCAGGAACTTTGGTTGTCGATGGAACACCGGCAGATGCAACCCGTTTGGGTCTCAAGGTTTTTAATGTTGATTTTGATTTGGTCGTATCCGGAATCAATTATGGACAAAACATTGCATCTGATATTTTATATTCAGGAACCGTCGCTGCAGCACTTGAAGCAAAAATCCTTGGTGTTGATGCAATTGCTATCTCAGCACACAATACACATTTGCCCTATTTATATGACGAAACAATTAAATTGATGGATGAAATCATAGAAGCAAAACTCTATGAAGGTCCTGGCATTTTAAATGTGAATTTTCCAAGAGATACATTTGCAAGACCAAAAGGTGTAAAAATTACACAAATGGGACAAAGATTGCAGCATGCAGAATTTATAAAAAGTGAGCGTCCCGATGTTTATCACATCAAATCCAGCATTATTAGTTATCAGGAAAACGTTGATTCAGATGTTGCTGCATTTGATGAAGGTTTTGTATCTATAACACCACTTAATATCAATCGTACTGATTTTCAACGAATTAATGAGATTCTTAAGACAGAAAAATAGTCATTAAACATAGTTTATGATAGAATAAATACATAGGGGTAGGTGAATTTATGGCGCAATTTAATGTTCATTTTTTCAAGGAAAAAAGTAGAAAAATAGATTTAGATCAATTAATTGCTTTTTTTGATGATATTGAAGGTATCACTGTTGAAATGGATGAAAAGAGCGTTCGATTTAATTATTTGCATCCAAGACTTCACTATGAAGCTCGTTTTTTAATTACGCCAAAATCTCAAGTCCCTGATATTTATCGTTTAAACCCTAAATATTTGGATTTAAACTTTCACCTAGAAATGGTTATTTTAACTCCGGATTATGTTGCTAAACATTTGTTTGAAATTGTGAAGAAAGTCTGCGAAAGATTTAATTTTCACATTTATAATGAGATGTTTGAAGATGTGCTTCCATTCAAGATAGATGTCTTGAATAAAGTTTTTGCGATGCTTAAGGAAGCATATATAGTGAAAAATCCCGTTATTTTATCTGATTATCATATCTTACCAAAAGAACAGTTAAGTTCGCTTCTTAGATATTTAGATGATTTACTAGAACTTCAAAAATATTATAAAGAACTTGAAACATATGTTCCTAGATATCATTTTTTAACAACAGAAAAAAAAGAATTAGTCATTGGTATGGAATGGAAAGAACATTCATTAACCGTCTTTCCACCTTATCTCGATTATCTATTTTATCGTATCGGCAATGAAATAAAAATAGTGGCTTATGATGAAGCTTATCAGCTCATTGAAAAGTTTCTTCTTGACGTTCCTGGATTCATAAGAGAAACCAAGGTATTACCTAAGAAAACATCAAGTAAAGTGTTTAAGATTATGAAAAAAACAAAATTCAGTTTGATTAATCATACCTTCTCAAAGGAAAACGTTAAACACTTATTGGATTAGAAGGAGTTTGTTTTGTTAAAAAAATATATAGTTCACATTTCAGGATTCGTTATTATATCACTTGGAATTGTTGGTGTCATTTTCTCAAGACTTGGAGCAACTCCAGTTGATGCGTTTAATTATTTCATTTATACGCTCACCCCTTTCTCATTAGGGACGATTGTTATATTTACAGGATTATTTGTAGCTTTGCTAGCATTTATCTTTAATCCAACAAAAGATATTATTCTCAGTATCTCATTTATTTTCTTAGTTGGCGTATTAATCGATGGTTGGAAATTATTATTTGAATTAGTGCCTATCGCTTTTTATGACGAGTTGTTTATTCGTATTATTATGGCATCACTTAGTTTGATTTTAATTGCATTTGGTGTTGCTGTTACGATTACTACGGGAATTGTCACATCTCCATATGAAAAATTGATGATGGTTCTTAATAAAAAAATAAATAGTTTACAATTTTCAAAAATGATTATTGAAGGTACATTTCTTATACTAGCAATCATCATGGGAATTTACACAAAACAATTATTTGATCAAGTCAATGTTTTCACGGTCTTATTGGTATTTGTCAATGGGCCATTGATTGGTATTTTTGCAAGAATGATCAATAAGAATGTAAAAAAAGGAGAAATTGGATATGCAACTTAATAAGATGACTGTGCACACTAAACTTGAAGCAAACTTTTACAACCTACAAGTAGACAAATTTAGCGAGATAATCACAGTTCACATACATAGATCAAAGTCTGTCATTACTATTTCTAAAAAGGAGAATAAAAACAATGCCAACACCGCATATTGATTTAGAAAATAAAGATTTAATAGCAAAAACAGTTTTAATGCCAGGAGATCCACTGAGAGCCAAGTATATTGCTGATAACTTCTTAACAAAAGTTGTTCAAATAAACGATGTCAGAAACATGTGGGGGTATACAGGTTATTTTGGTAAAAAGAAAGTTACCGTCATGGGTTCTGGAATGGGTATGCCAAGTATTGGTATATACAGTTATGAACTGTTTAAGTTTTATGACGTTGAAAATATAATACGTATTGGATCATGTGGTGCTTATAGTGATGAATTAAAACTATATGATGTTGTCCTAGTTGAACAAGCATATTCTGAATCAAGTTATGCTAAGACAATGGGTGTTTCATCAAGAAAGATTTTACCTGCAAATAAAACCCTTAATAATAAATTGATAAAAGCTGCAGAAAAAATCAATGTTAAATTACATCCTTCAGTTGTTCATTCTTCAGATGTTTTTTATCGATTGAAGAGTGACGAGTATAAAGAAATACATGAAAAATATGGCGCACAAGCCGTTGAAATGGAGTCATTTGCCTTATTTGCTAATGCTAAAGCATTACATAAACGCGCAGCTTGTCTTCTAACCGTATCGGATTCCTTGGTGACACATGAGGCAACCTCATCACAGGAAAGACAAGAAGCATTTACAAAAATGATGGAAGTTGCTTTAAATAGTATCTAATGCTACTCATTAAAAATGATTTCAAAACGATACAATTCGCTGTCTACTTTACAGACTTAGACGAAGATGAAACACGTGTGTATCGTTTTTTGTTGCCTAGATTATTAACATCACATACGAACCAATTACTCAATAAAACAATGATGAATGAAAAACTAGAAGATCTATATGGTGCCTACTTCAAATCACGCGTTGAACGTGTAGGCAATTTTTCTGTTGTAAGCATTATCTTAACCATTGTGGATCCTTTAATAGTTGAAGATGAACAGTTGATGAATCAAGCAATTGAACTTTTTAACCAAGTCCTTTATGATCATGATACTTTTGATAA
>Ga0268276_1003328_pt1 | contig 12594 bp, 17 predicted proteins | sample saktaG_4_FD_190145 | JGI IMG/M metagenome (GOLD analysis project Ga0268276, IMG submission 190145) | Saline water microbial communities from Sakinaw Lake, British Columbia, Canada - sak_2010_1_5_45m | ecosystem: Environmental > Aquatic > Non-marine Saline and Alkaline > Saline ...
CGAGGCGTGATATCAAACGTGAAGCCCGCGCTAGCAGATATAAGAGCGTGCTGGCATACGTAGAGTATGCCGGCGAGATAGACAGGCTCTGGGTAGTGGCCAAGGATTTATTCGACAAATAATCAGCCTGGTGTCCGGGATAAAACAACCATCGGTACAAACCCGGCGTGAACAACCGAGCCAGGCCTGCCTCCTTATAACATAGTGGCGCCCGGCCCCTGAGCCTGCGGGGCCGGGCAATGAGGAATGATGGCTGACAAGATCGCTGCAATATATAAATACCGTGACCTATCCGGCGCCGTAATCCACGAGACGGTTCGCTATGAGCCCAAACGCTTTACGCAGCGCCGGCCGGATGGGAAAGGCGGGCATGTTTATAGTCTGCAGGGCATTGAACCGGTGCTTTATCGGCTTCCGGAGATCACGCGGGCCATCAATCATGAGATACCGGTTTTCTTGGTAGAGGGCGAGAAAGACGCAGACAACTTGGGCAAACTGGGCTTTGAGGCCACAACTTGTCCCATGGGAGCCGGCAAATGGCGTAAGAGTTATACCGAGGCATTAAACGGCGCCCTGGTGCTTATCTGCCCGGATAAAGACCAGGCCGGGTGGAAGCACGCTCTAACCGTAGCTTATGAAATTTATCTTACTGCCGAGTGTGTGAAGATCATCATACTGCCGGGCCCAGGCAAGGATATCAGCGATTGGATCGAGGCCGGCGGTACGGCTGAGCAGCTATCGGAGTTAGCCGATGATGCGTCGATCCATATGCCGCTGGAATATCGGCGCGAATATGACAAGAAGTTGAAAACCATGAGGCCGGAGCAGCTGATCGAGGAATTGGAATGGTTGAAGATGGCGCCGATGAGACATTGGCCGAGATTGGAGCTGATTCAATACCGACTGCGATTCTGGCAGCAGGTATTAGCTTACGAGATACCCAAAAAGGGCGGATGGGATTTAACCTATGCCACAGCCTGTACTTAGTGATAAAGGCTCAAATTACGAGTTCACCTGGGCTGAGTACCAGCTCACGGCCCATGTATCACGCATACATGAGCATAAGGACGGGCGCATAAGTTGTGAACTGAAGTTCACTACATCTAACCCGGAATATAAACCGCACTTATTACAACAGACATTTAACTTATTAGGAACGTCCCAGGGCAAAACCTTGCTTAAGAATGCTCTCAGCAAGGTATATAAAGCCAAGGTCGATTGGGATGAAGTCACCGAGCAGATATGCGGCATCACCCTCAACAAACTGCGCGAGGGCGAGCCTATCGAGGAACTCTGGACGGATGAAGCTATCACACCTGTTGAGTACAAGGTATATCCCATCTTACTTGATCGTGAGCCGACCCTCCTGTTTGCGGACGGCGGAAGCGGGAAGTCGTCTGTCGGATTGTATATTGCCAGCTGCATTACGCTGCCTTGGAATAATAATCCTTTAGGCTTTAAACCGAAGTACGGCAAGGTGCTGATTCTCGACTGGGAAACTTCCAACAATACATACAGGCGGAATATTCAATGGTTTAGACGTGGCCATGACCTGCCTGAGTACATGATCTCTTACCGGCGCTGCTGGTCTCCCCTGGCTGATGATATTAATGCCATACACGAGATGGTGAGGGCCAACGAGATAGACACCGTTATCATCGATTCCATCATCGGGGCGGTCAAAGGTGATGTCAACGACAGCACAGCGGCTCAAGATTTTTTTAGAGCGTTAAGGCGGCTTAATGTGACATCTCTTTTGATCCACCATACCGCTAAAAAGACCGACCTGAGGAGTAAATCCCCTTTTGGATCAGCCTACTTCAACAATCTGCCCAGGTCAGTCTGGGAACTTACCTCACACCAGGAGCCTGGCATCGACAAGCTCAACGTTATGATGTCCCACTATAAATGTAACGTGGATACAAAGCACCCGCCGATTGGCATAGAGGTCATTTTTAACAAGGTGGAAGGCAAGACCATATTTCGCAGGATAAACGTCGAGAACGTAGCAGAGTTTGAGATTAAGTTATCCCTGGGCAAACGCATATTGATGGCTTTGAAACGGGGACCCATGACGGTGATCGACCTGTCTGACGGGTTAAACGAACCGCAAAACAAGATAAGAGCCCGGCTTTCAAACTTACATGATTCCAAGTATGTGGCCAAGCTCAATGATGGCAGGTGGTGTTTACCGCATGTCAATTAACAGGCGCACACCTCCAGCGCACACCCGCGCACACCTGTGCGTTTTGGGCGCACACCCCACTGTGCGTTATCAACCGATAAATGAGAGTGCGTTAGCTACAACGCACACCTGTGCGCACAGTTGCACACTTACCGCACATCCCAGGGGATATATATCCCTAAAGGGATATATCCCTGGTGTACATGGCTGTGCAGGAGAGTAAATGGCTATGTTAAAAGCTCTTTACTCCGATCCCTGGGTAGATATCTTTAACGGTAACTGTCTGGATATCCTGGCAGAGTTACCGGCTGAAAGTGTGCAGGCATGCGTGACTTCGCCGCCATACTGGGGACTGCGACGTTATGAAGGCCAACAAGATTACATCTGGAACAACCACAACGATTGTGAGCATGAGTGGGCTGACAGATCATACATTCGCAATAACGATCAAACAGCTAGCGATAAGCAAAAGACCAATTCCGGCAGTGTTAATAGGGACGTTCCAATTCAGCATTGCCAGTGCCTCAAATGCCAGGCATGGAACGGCGCTTACGGCCTGGAGCCGGCGCCTGAAATGTACATCGAACATACTGTCGAGATACTTCGGGCAATAAAGCGCGTGCTGAAAAAAGACGGGATTGTCTGGTGGAACATCGGGGATAGCTATGCCGGCAGTGGTAAGGCCGGCAATAACCCTGATTACTACGGCAAGCATAAAGAGTTCGGCAAGCCATCAAGTCACATCGAGAGGTTTGGATTATCCGGCATCGTACCCAGAGGATTAAAGCCTAAAGACCTGTGCCTCATTCCATTTAGAGTGGCCATAGCGGCTCAACAAGATGGCTGGTATATGCGCTCTGTGGTTATATGGAGCAAGCCAAATCCTATGCCTGAATCGGTCAAAGACAGGCCAACAGAAGCGCACGAATATATTCTCATGCTGACCAAGAGCGCTAAATATTACTTCGATTCTGATGCTGTCAGGGAGCCAGCGCGGGATTGGGGAGACAGGGATCGCTCCAAATACAGGATGGGCACCAATGACCCACTGCTCAAACAACACGGAATGGTCAAAGGCGACTTCGCTTCAATCGGCAGGAATATACGGTCGGTCTGGGAGATCACCACGCAGAACTATTCCGGCGCCCACTTTGCCACCTTTCCTGAAGAAATCCCCATGCGTTGTATCATGGCTTCCACCAGACCAGCTGATATCGTGCTTGATCCTTTCGGCGGCAGCGGTACAACCGGCAAAGTAGCCAAACAACTTGGCCGCAAGGCCGTCTTGATTGATACGTCGGACAAATACTGTGAAATGCAGATTGAGCGAGTACAGTCGGTTTCTATGCCATTGGAGATTAATGCTTAACCGGGTGATTGCAAGGGCGAGGCTAAGGAATGATTACCAAGAAAATGCGACAAAAAGTGTTTGACAAAGCCGGCCACCTTTGCGAAGTCTGCCGAGGCCCAGGTGATTTCCGCGGCCTGGCGATACACCACAAAATCAAGAGGTCACAAGGCGGCAAGGACGAATTGAATAATCTGATCCTACTATGCGGCCGGCACCATGCCAGGGAACACGGAATAAAGGAGGTTATTGATGCCTGAATTCATAAGTTGCTGCAATGAACCCAGCCGGTTGACCTGGTTGAGTTTGGTAGCCATGTTCAAAGGGAAGGCTCGAATTAGGGCTCGAAGAAATATCACACTTAAGGTCAAGTTGGAGAGCCCGGAGAAAATTGCCCGCCTAATGACTATTAAGCCGCGATGGGATAGAAACGATGGGATACAGTAACGGACAAATCAAGTTTATCATGGAGAACTATATTGATTTGGCTTCCGGCAACATGCCGGTCGATAAAGCCACAAAATGGCTCAAATCGGTTTCCGGTCGTAAAGATTATAATGCCACGTTTAGTATTTGGAAGGCGGACATAGACCGGGCGATCAGCAGTTTGTGCCCCAAGAACGATATATGGCATAAGGTAGCAACGGAAATAACGCCATCGATGCTATTGCATATATCAAGGTCAAAGGAATTGAGCAGGATGCAGAGAGATATTGTGAACCTTTGCATCATTCGAGATTGCCCAAGCATGGATTGTGAGAGGGCTATCTATTGTGTTAATCAGGGTATTATTACCAGGATGCGAAAGTTACTGAATGGTAAGTATGAGAATAAACATAGAGAATTAATATAGATTTGAATCTGTTTATCCTCGTAATTAGCCGCACTTTGACTTTTATTACGCGTTATCTGGATTTATGGAATCTGCCACTTCTTTTACCTTTGGAGCTTCGAGGCCCACCTAACAGTGCGTTGTTCGAAAGGTTCATGTAATATTCGTTGAGCATATGTTCTTTGGACGGGTCTGGAGGCGGTGGCAAAGGTGGTAATGCCATCTCGTCAATTAACTGCTGATAGAGAATTTTAGCTGCTTTCAAACGGCGGAAGCTATCTATTATAGTGCCATCCTTAATAACGTAATATTTTCCGTCCATGGGTGTCGAACCACAATCACACTCAATTGCAATATTGGCTCTGGGATGAAATTGCCTGTACAAATTCGATAGCCTCAAAGTATATTTTAGCATGCATACAAAAATGCTTTTAGCGCAGCCGGGGTATGTCTGTAATACTTGATATCGGGCGAGTTCTTCCCTCTAAGAAAGCACTTAGGTTAGAGATCCCTTTCCCAAGCGTTTTTATCAAATGGAACGCAGTTACTGGTACATTGAGATACGGTAGACGATAGTTGGTATATATCGACGTTCTAGTGGGGGAAGTGCTGGCGGTCCCTGTGAACATTGAAGGGTTTATCTTGGATCCCAACCATAGAGAGTTGGCTTTATATTTAGGGTCACTGATCATATCGAGTGCAGGGGATCGAAAATCCCAAATAGGTTTCGTCAGTATGAAATGAAATACTTCCACTCCACGATTATGGAACCATGACATCCATTTACTAACGCCTACATTTATTCCGAATGTTCCGCTTGCAGAAGGATATTTCTGCTTGACTTCTAACACGGCGAGACTGTTACCGTTGAATATGAACCCATCTACGTCCCATACGCTCTGAAAGTAGGATGATAGAAAGCAATTTGCAAACAGCCGCTGCAATGCAGCAAATCGTAACTGACCGAATTCAACCAACAATTCAATGGCTTGATTCTGGCGCGCGGAAGTGACTCCTTGATTAGGCATCGCAGGAGCGCTGCAAGTTACGGCACCTATGTTGGAAAAGATAATTGAAACCGGCACATAAGTATCGACGCTCTGCAGAATGGCCGGTTTATCTATATTGTTGATATCCAGCTTTATGCCCCGGAACTCATTTGTCGTTCCTATGTAGACACGGATTAAATAGCATTCTATTTTAAGCTCGAGCAGTTTCTTGATCACGCGTAGGTCAATGATTGTGAGGGGACCGTCAGAAAACTTAAAGAGACAGTAGTCTTCGATGCTGCGCGGCTTACGTAATAGCCACCAACCGTCCGATATAGCTAATGTTGGGCCATCGCAAGGGAAGAGATCATTTTGAAATACATGTTCAATACAAATACCCTCCAATCGAGTGTCTTTATCACGCCTCAGAACGTCTCTAAGTGCTTCAGCGCTACTGAGGTTTAGTTGCGGGAAATTTTCGCATGGATCTTTCATTTTGATTAAGTACCTTAAATCATTATCTATAACTATGATAATAAAGTTCTAAATTGACCTTATTAACAAATTGTAAAGCGGATGATCCTTTCCAATATAGCAATAGTTTTGAGGAGGGGTAAATTGATGGGGTATTTCTGAGGCGGAATAGTCTGCCCTTATATTCTGTAATTTTATTGGTTTGTCTAGAACATGGGCGGAAGCTATTTCAACGCAATAACCCCGATCTTTCCCGCGGAAATATTGAGAGAATTCTTTTTCTGATATACCACCCGACAATTTATATCTATTCCATAAATCGTCAATATCCCCTAGGAAGATATTGGCAACTTCACAGAAACCCGAAATTGCTTTGATCGGGGATGATATATAAACAAACATGTATCTACCATGCACAACATGGGGAAATACCCTTCTAAATTCAACTGTCTTCACACCCATAAATATCTTCTCAGCATAGCGTGGTTGAATTGAAATCAAAATGAACTTCTCTCCCAACATCAAATAACCTGCTTCATAATTATACCTGCATTTCATGATTGATTGTTAAGTTTCTTGTCTATGTAAACTGGACAGAGTATTCTGTATGCCATAGATATGTGAAGCAGGAGGCCAGCTTAATGATGAAAACGCTTGAGGATGTCCATAAAGAATTAGTAAAAATCAAGGCGATGGATTTCGTAACAACGCACCGAGCTCACGATACTGGCATAGGGAAAACTCTGGAGGATTTATTAGGGTTGAAGGAAAACAATCTTAAATTACCCGATATCGGTGATATAGAGCTTAAAGCAAAAAGAATTGACAGCGGTAGCATGCTTACACTTGCGACTAAAAGCCCGAACCCTAAGGGCACCAACCGGCTACTCTTTGAGGCTTATAAATATAAAGACAATTTAGGCGAATATGGACTACACACAACTGTTGATGGGTCAAAACCAAACAATTTAGGTTTCCAATCGATATTTAAAGATAATAAATTGTATCTTTCTAATAAAGGGAATATAGAAGCATATTGGCCTATAACTGTATTTGATGATGTACTAAAGGCAAAATCGAATAAAATACTGTTGGTATTTGCTGAGACTAAGGGAGAACGCAAAACGGCAACAGAACAATTCCACTATATAGAAGCATTCCTACTATCCGAATTAAGTATAGCCAAATTTAAGACTGCCATTCTAAACGATAGATTGAAGGTGGATATACGAATCGGGGTATACAGAAGTGGCAGTTCAAAAGGCAAGTATCACGATCATGGGACAGGATTCAGGATAAATAAAACATACTTCCTTGAGCTATTTGACAACTACAAGCAGATACTTTAGCTCTGAGGTTTCCAGAAGTCCAGGATATATTCCATGGTGGTCCCCAATTTTATGTAGTTATTTGGCCACCCGAATATGCCGACGCCGTTAATTAGATTGCGCCTATCCCAGATCAGAATATTGCGCAACTCGTAACCAACGTTAGTCATTTCCTGCACAATATATATATGGGTTGGGATTCGCTTATTTTCCCACCAAAGGTCATTAACATTGATTACGCAATGGGATTTAGGCCTAAGCAAGGGAAGTATACCGCGATAAATTTCCGCTAGTGCTTTACTATATGCAATCGGCTCTAATGTGCCAAGGTCATTTGGATCCTGCGAATATTGTTGCACAGTTAAATAATGCTTATTACTCCGTAAATCGCCTCTCATGCTTTTATTTAATTTTGGTTTACCAAGGAATTGAGAATATGGAGGAGATGTCACTGCTAGCGTGACTGTATTTTCTTTCAAATAATCAGGTATGTTGCGAGCGTCATCTTTAATCATTATTTGCTTGGTTGTATTTAGTAAATTACCCTGCGACAACCGAGTATTTGCAACATCAACGAACTCCTGTTTAAGATCAAAGGCGACAGCATTTCGGTTGAGATCCTGTGCTGCTAATAAAGTTGTGCCAATACCACCAAATGGATCAAGAACCAGCTCTCCTTCATGTGTAAATAAGCTAATGCACTTCGCTGGGAGGCCAATTGGGAATACTGCAGGATGAACGCTCTTATCTCTAATGTCTCGCTTTTCATATGAGAATTCCCAGAGAGCAATCTGGCTTTTAATCCACTCTTTTGCTGTTAAGCAATTAATATGATTATCTGGACAACTACAAATTTTCTCGCAACCTATGTCTAATAATTTCTTTGACTTCATTTTGGCGACCATCTCAAAAATAATCTCCTAGATTATACATTATCAGTGAGGGTGATGCGGTCGTACTGGTGCTGGCGGTTATAATAGCCCTGCGGGGACAGTCTATCTCACGTGAGAAGCTCAAGCTAACGCATCGATCACTATTGACAAGCCAGATACGAAATCAATAAGTTGACAAATACAACCGAACGTAAATATAATTGAGGTAAGTTGGATAAGTCCGCAGAAATGCGGGCTTTTTTATTTGGCCAGGACTTTAAGACAAGGTGCTGCTGTTTAATGGGGAACGGTCAAATGGCCTTTAACTTTTATAAAAATATCGGCACAAACAAAGATAAGTATGTGCCGAGGTTCAGACAGACTTAAAGTGCCACTGCCTATTCGAGTGACAGTTTTTTCGATCAGTAACTGAGGTATATTCCACTCCATTAGCATCGTTTTAGCTTCTGTAATGATATCTTGACGTGTAACGGGCTCGTTATATTTAAAGTTCTCAAATTCCAATTCCTTATGGTTGTCTGTAATATAATCCTTTCTGCTTTTCCCATTTTGATTTGAGTAATGGTGAAGATAGATTGGTGCAGGTTGATGATGATTATCACTGAGAAACTGTTCCACAGATTTTCCGATTGCAATTAATTTTGTATTATACTTGGCCACTAAAGAAAGTTCCTTCTGTAATAATGGATACCAGTTTTGATAACGCTCTTCTCGCTCCGTATCAGCAATCTTAGTATTCATTGCCCCCTTAGACAAATCGGTAATATAGTATGTTGATCCATCATTACATAAATATCGCCGAATACAATAGTGCAAAATAAAATCCTCAAGCGAATACATAAAATTCCTATAACCTGAGGCTATCTGCTGTTCTGCGTCAAGGCGATCTTTAGCCCATTTATCATAAGAAGGCTCCATGCCGATGAATACGAAATCAACTGGGCCATTCGGTGGAACATTGGGCAGGAATACTGAATTTGGGTATCTAAGTCGATCTAATTCAACACGATGCTCAAAACATCGCTCAAGCTCTTTATACTCTTTTTCAAAGTCGCTGGTCATATGATCGTTAATTATACATTAAAGCTAAATTTAGATAGTTTATTGCGAAAGTTATGCCGTATCAACCAAAGCGCCCCTGCAGACACCCTGGCTGCCCCAATCTAACCAATAACCGTGCCGGTTACTGTGCAGTACATAGTCAAGAAGTAGACAATTACAGGGATAACGCTAATCAACGTGGATACAATAGCACCTGGCGCAGAATTCGCCATCTTTATTTAAAGGACAATCCATTATGTGGTGTATGTAACCAGACCGGGCGAATCACAGCAGCAGAAGTCGTACATCATAAGGACAGGAACCCGAAGAACAACGACAGTGGCAATCTTGTTGCCCTTTGTGTTGACTGTCATGCAAAAGAGCACGGCAAAGATCGATCGGAACAAGGCGGTATGAAATGCTGAGACAGTTCACAGCATTTACGGTGAATCTTTCTTTTCTTTGAAGTCAATTTCACCATATCTTTTTTCGAACTTAGATATCTTTTTCACCTGTGAAGGTGTTACAGGCCTTCCAGCAAATGTGAATGTGGCTGCGGGGTTCTTGCGCGACTTTGGGCCACGGTATTTTATCTGGATTTCAAAGTTGAATCGATCTTCACAAAGCATGCCGTAAGCAAGCGCCGCCAGAACATCGGACGGTTTAACATCAGCATCGGGATCTCCCTTATTTAATGTTGCCGCAATCTCTTCGGGATTTGCAATGGCACCAGTTTTACTATACAGATACAACCGCCTCACCAATCGATAAATTTCCACTAATTTATTTATGTCCATGATACTCTCCCTAACCACCTATATACGTAGGTGAAAGATTCTACCAGCATAATATATGTATTTCAATAGACCAGGGGGGGCATCAAATAGCTGACGCCTTCATCTCTTGAAACCGGTGGCCAGCACCACGCAAAAATTCCCGGAATTGACCAGGGGGGGTCTAACACTAAAATGAACGTAAAAACCGTGAAAATCACTTCACTAAAACCACATCCGCGGAACCCTCGGCAGCACCCGGAAGGCGCCTTAAACAAATTGGTTAAAAGTATTAAAGAGTTCGGCTGGACTAATCCAGTTCTCGTTTCAAAAGACGGTTACGTCCTGGCCGGCCATGCCAGGTTAAAGGCAGCTGAAAAGGCCGGGCTGACCGAGGTGCCCGTTATTTACCTTGACCTGGAAGGCGCCAAGGCTGATGCATATTTAATAGCTGACAACAAAATACAGGAATTGACTGATTGGGATCTTCCGGCTTTAAAGGACATCCTGCAGGACTTAGACGATGGCCAGTTCGATCTGACATTGACCGGCTTCGATGAGAAAGAGATCGAACAGCTGATGACACAGTTTAACCCAGGCGATGGGGAGCAGGGCGAGCAGGGCGTAGTGATCCAATACAACATCATCTTTGACGACGAACAGCAGCAGGAAAGCTGGTTCAAGTTCATTAAATGGTTAAAGGCCAAATACCCTGAGGCCGAGACCATTGCCCAGCGCCTGCAGATATTCATTGAATCACTGGACTTACATGTCAAGGTTTAAGCGTTACATCGACCAGGACGTTTTGAGTGAGGCCCGCGACCGCATCCGGCACGTCTTTGATATCTTTGACAGCGTGGTCGTGATGTTTTCCGGCGGCAAGGACAGCCTGGTAACGCTGTTATTGGTCAGGGAAATCGCTGAGGAGAGGGGCATAAGCAAGGTCAATGTCGTCTTCCGGGATGAGGAGATCATACAGCAATCGGTGATCGATTTTGTTAATGAGTACAGGGCCAAGCCCTGGGTCAACATGCTGTACTTCGCGGTGCCGTTGTTGAGCAAGAAGTACGTCCTGGGCAAAACCTTCGAATACATACAGTGGGACCCGAACCGCCGGCACATCCGGCCGGCTCCCGACTATGCCGTTACCCTGGCCAAAGATGATAAACGGGCCTTCGACCAATACTCCATGGATGCCTACGTCTCTACCTTTTTCAAGGGGAAGCAGGCCTTTGTAACGGGCATACGTTCCAGCGAGAGCCTGATCCGTTACCGGGCCAGCGTCAACAAGCTCAACGAGAACTACATCAACTCCCCGACCAAAATGAGCGGCGGGCAGTTGAACGTGCCCAACGTCAAGATGGTCAAGCCCATTTTCGACTGGCTGGAAGAGGACGTCTTCAAATACTTCTACGATAACGACGTTAAATACTGCCCAACCTACGATTCACAGCTGTGGGCCGGACAGAATTTAAGGGTATCCACGCCGCTGCACGCCGAATCAGCCAAGCGCTTCCATTTATTGAGGCATTACGAGCCGGTGCTGTATCAGCAGGTGATCGAGCTATTCCCTGAGATGCTGGCCCACGAGAGGTATTACCGGGACTTAGACCGTGAAGCGGTCAAGGCCAAATACGGCCAGAGCATAGAAGGCATAAGGACATGGATCGACGAAAACATCGAGGACGAGCATGAGCACGTCAACGCCGTGGAGGCGATGGAGACCTGCATCAACCTGCATAAATTCAACGGCGCTGCCTACCCGCTGCTGCACATCTTCAAGCACTTCCTCAGCGGGTCGTACAAGCGCGTGATCTTACCGATTAACAAAGACCAGCAAAAGCGGGAGGGACTCAAACTTGGAACCCATTGATAATATCGCCTGGGTCAAGGCCGACGAACTGACGGCCAACGACTACAATCCCAACATCGTATTCACCCCGGAGTTGAAGCTCCTGGAACGCAGCATCATCAAGACCGGCTGGGTGCAGCCGATCTTGATATCAAGGGATAACGTTATCATCGACGGCTTTCACCGCTGGATGCTGAGTAAAGAGAGCCCGGCCTTAAAGGAAAAATATAAAGGTATGGTGCCGGCAGCCGTCCTGGACGTTGACCGTGCTTCAGCCATGGTTATGACAGTGCGGATGAACCGCGCCAAGGGCTCAGCCGTCGCGGTAGACATGGCCAAGCTGGTCAAGGAACTGATCAACGACCTGGGCCTGCCGCCGGAGCAGGTCGCCCAGGAGATTGGGGCCACGCCGGACGAGGTCAACCTATTGATGCAGGAGGGCGTCTTCAAGGCCAAAGATACCAAGAACTGGAAATACTCCAAGGCCTGGTACCCGGCGGAAAGCAAGGCGAAGCATGTTGATTAGGCCTTGTTCATTCATTGAGATCAAAGGGTATGCTTCCAAAGCAGCACGTGAGCATGTTAGCCTGAAACAAAGCGACAAAACCGTGTGGAACGTGGTGGAGCAAGGCGGTAGAATTCTGGGGATGGCAGGGTTGCTTTCGCTTGCGAATAATGGTATAAGAATTAAAGGCGTCTACGTAGTTCCTACAGTTCGAGGGAAAGGGATCGGCACCCACTTGACAGAATACTTATTGAACGAGGCTATAGAAAGCGGGGCTAACCGTGTAGAGGCCTATGCCCTTAAACCGGATTTTTATTTAAAGAGAGGATTTAAAGAAGACGGCCGGCTGCCCAACGGAGCCGTGAAGGTTGTAA
>Ga0268276_1003329_pt1 | contig 12589 bp, 10 predicted proteins | sample saktaG_4_FD_190145 | JGI IMG/M metagenome (GOLD analysis project Ga0268276, IMG submission 190145) | Saline water microbial communities from Sakinaw Lake, British Columbia, Canada - sak_2010_1_5_45m | ecosystem: Environmental > Aquatic > Non-marine Saline and Alkaline > Saline ...
CGGGGCGCCTTCGGGGGCGGCGGATACACGACGGGAGGAGGACGCGGCGGCGGAGCTGGAGGCCACCAACGGGTCGGCATATCCATCCCGCTCAAGGGCTATGACCTTTTGCCCTGGGCTTCCGTCGTGGTCGACCGGATCCAGCGCTTCTGGAATCTGCCCGCCGTACCCGAACTTCCCGATACGGCCAAGGTCCGGCTGATCGTCGTCATCAAGAAAAGCGGCGATCTCGATTCGATCGAGATCCTCGAGGGGACCTCCATCGAAGTCCTCGACCGGGCCGCGCTCGAGGCGATCCGGGCCGGACTCCCCTTCCCCGCTCTCCCCGCCGATTTCCCCGGCGAACTTTTGGAGATCTTTTTCGAGTTCGTTTACAATGACTAAACGTATGCCGGCGGTCCTCTTGCTGCTGTTGGCCTTGACGCCTCTCCTCCGCGCCGACTGGAAGTCGGAGCTCCTCTCCCGCCTGGGCCGGACGCCCGACTACCGCGCCGCCTACGATTACCTCGTCGAAGAATCCAAGAAAATGGAGCCGGAGGACAAGCAGACAGCGAGCGTCCTTCTCCCCTTCCTGGCCGGCAAGCTCGGCGATGTCGTCCGGGAGCGGGACCTGGCCGCCGAGTATTTCGAAACCTACCGGGACTACGACCCGGATTTCGGCTTCCTGGACGATTACACCCTGCGGGATTTCATCGTTTTTTGGGCCCGTTGGAAGAATTCCTATCCATTGGCCTACGACCTCAATCTGCTCTCCTATTCGAAGGGCCCGGCGACCGGCCTGCCGGCCACGGTCGAAGTCGGCCTCGAACTTCTCAACCCGGCGTTCTACAGGATCTCCCTCGGCCCCTACATCCTCGAAGGCGGGCATTGGCCGGCGGGCTTCCACATCCTGACCATCCCCCTCAATGGTCTTTTCGAACGCTCGGACACCTACGATTTCATCCTCGACCTCAGGGCCGGGGACATCATCGTGAGAAAACCCGTCCGGGTCCGGATCGATATCGCGGACGTGGTCGCTAGTGCCGCGCCCTCGCCCCGGGACACGTTCTTCCCCGAGTCCGGGACGCCGGCCAAGCCGATCCCGGAGGGGGAGATATCCCTCTACGTCGACGGCAAGCTCATCCTGAGAAGCCGCAAGATCGCCGCCAAGCCCTCTTCCTTCAGCTTTCCTCTCGGCGGGCCGCTCATGCCGGGCCAAAAGCCCTATCTGCCGCCGCCGAAAACGGGTCCCATGGCCAGCGGGGTCAACATCGTCGACGCCATCGCCCTGGCCTACAAGGCCATCAAGGACCTCGTGGCCAAGAAGCCGCCAAAGCCGTCCCCTCCCTCCTACCAAAAGGTCAGCAGTTTGTCCTTCGCTTACTCCCGGACCACGGCCGATGGGCTGGGTGTGTCGGCCCGGGCATCCATCGACCTCGTTCCCGCGCGAGCCTTCGTCCTGAAAGAATGATGCGGGGGGCGGGTTGACTTCTGCCCCGCATGTCTGCTATATCTTCCCTTAAGAGCAGGCCCTCGTTGAATGGCGTCAGGCCGATACCTCGATAAGGAAGCCTGGAGAATCGGAGGTTCAAAATGGGCGAGAAGGGGATTGAAAGGCGAATCTGCCAGCGGTTCAAGATCCCCGGAGCGACAGTTTCCTACAGGAAAGAGAAGTTCCTTTCGTCCAAGACGAAGATCGACGAGGAGTTCTGCCCCGTTCTGGATCTCAGCCGGGGCGGCGTCCGTTTCCTGACCCAAAAGCCCCTGAAATTCAAATCCAAGGTCACCCTTCAGCTGTCCATTCCCGGCGAGAGGATCCCGCTCAACCTCAAGGGCCGCGTCCGCTGGTCGATGTTCAACGCCGGGAAGAGCTACAAGTACCAGGCGGGCGTACAGTTCACTCCCTATGGGCTTGAGAAAAACCAGAACGTTCCCCAGGTGCTGACCAAGATCGTCGCCATCGAACAGAAATTCATCGAGCTGGGCGGCCCGGAGATCCCCGGCCAGCCCGGCGAATTCGGCGCCTAACGCGGGGCCATCGGTTTCGCCGGTTTCTCCCCTTCGACAACGACCTGCGAGTAGTCCGCGATCTCCAGAAGCATCTTGTTGATGGACTGGAGCAGTCCCAGGCGGTTCTGGCGGACCTTCCTTTCCTCGGCCATGACCAGGACTTTGTCGAAGAACGTGTTCAGGATGGGCTGGATCTTGAAATAGATGCCTTGGGCCCGGGCGTAATCCCCCCGGGCGATCATGGGCTGGGCGTTGTCGCGGATGATGGCGAAAGTCGAATAGAGGTCGCGCTCCTCCTTTTCGATAAAGAGGTCGGGGTTGACCTTGGCCGCGGACAGTCCCTTGAGGATGTTGTTGACCCGCTTGGCCATGAGGATGAAGGGCTCGAACTGCGGGCTGGATTTCAGGGAATCCAGGGCCTCGACCCGGGGCAGAACGTCGTAGATCCGGTCCAGGCCGGGTCCGAGGGCGGCGGCTACGAGGTCGTAGCGAGAGCCCCTTTTCTCCAGGATGAAGCGCAAGCGGCCCGCGAAGAACTCCAGGCATGCGGTCTTGACGGCCCCGTGCTCGACCGTCAGCCGGTCGCCGTAAACGGCCAGGACCTTGTCGAGCAGAAGCGGGAAGGAGAAGCGGAGCTTCCTGTCCAGGATGACCTTGCAGACGCCGTGGGCGTTGCGGCGCAGTCCGAAAGGGTCGCTCGAACCACTGACCGGGATGCCCACGCCCAAGACGCCGACGATGGAATCCATCTTGTCGGCGATCGATAGTACGGCCCCGGAGAGAGCGGTCGGCGAAGCGTCCTCGAGACTGCCGGGCTGGTAGTGCTCGTAGATCGCCTGATGGACCGCGGCCGGGAATCCGTCTTGTTTGGCATAGAGGCCGCCCATCCGGCCCTGGAGGCCGGAAAATTCCTTGACCATCTCGGTGAGCAGGTCGGCTTTGCACAGCCCGGCGGCTTCGATCGTCTCGGCCTTGATCTCGGCCGCCTTGAGCTTGTCGCAGAGATAGGAGACGATCTTTTTCAGCCGCATGGCCTTGTCTTCGTAACTGCCGAGCTTCTCCTGGAAGATGACGTTCTTCAGGCCGGCCGCCCGTTCCTTGAGGGGAACCTTGCGGTCCTGGTCCCAGAAGAACCGGGCATCTTCGAGCCGAGCCCGGAGGACGCGTTCGTTTCCCTTGCAGATGAGCCCTTTGCCGTCGGCGACCGCGTCGGCGACCCCGAGGAAATGGGGCAACTGCTTATTGTCCCAGACGACGGAGAAGAGCTTTTGGCCGGCGCGCATGGCCGTTGACAGGACCTCGAGAGGGAGGCTCAGATAGGTTTCCGGGAATCCGCCGAAGACAACAAGGGGATGCTCGACATTGAGGGTCAGCTCGTCGAGGAGCTCCGGGTCCGGGTAGGCCTGCGCTTTGAGAGGGGCCAGGGCCTCTTCGATCTGGGTCAGGATCGTCCTCTTCCGGGCCTCTGGATCGACGACGACGAAGTTTTTCTCTAGCTCGGCCGTGTATTCGGCCAAGCTCCGGGCCTTGATCGCGCCGGACGAGGCGATCCTGTGACCGACCGTTTCGTCCGTGGCCTTGAACCCCTCGAACGAGGTCTCGACCGGGATCCCGCCGAAGACGCAGAGCAGGCCGTGGATGGGACGTGAAAAACGGAACGGGCTCTCCGCCCAGCGCATCATTTTAGGGAAGGACAATGCGCGGAGGACCCGCGGAACGACATCCTTGAGGATCTCGGACGCGGGCGTCCCCTTGGCCTTGCGCCTGAATCCGAGGTATTCGCCGCGCGGTGTCCGGATCGCTTCGAGAAGGTTCTCGTCCACTCCCTGGGACCTGGCGAAGCCCTTCCCGGCCGGCGTCAGCGCCCCGTCCGGCCCCTTGGCGATGGCCAGCGGCGGCCCGGTGACGACCTCTTCGCGGTCCTCCTGCCCGGCGGCGAAATCGCCGGCGACGACGAGCCGTCGCGGCGTGGCCAGGGTTCGGAGCGAAACGACCTCGATCCTGGCGGCCGAGAGCTCTTTTCGGAACCCGGCCTCGAGCTGAGTGAGAGCCGAGCGGATGTGGGAGGCCGGGAGTTCCTCCGTCAGAAGTTCCAGGAGGAATTCCATCAGACCCCCTCCTTCGCCGAAGTGTATCTCCGGGCGATGTCGTTGACCAAGGCCCGGATCTGGGAGATCATCTTGATCCGTTCGGTGACGCTGATAGCCCCCCGGGAATCGAGGAGGTTGAAGTTGTGGGAGCACTTCAGGCACATATCGTAGGCCGGCAGGAGCAGATTCCTTTCGATCAAGCGGGTCGCTTCCTTCTGGCAGGCGCTGAAGGCCTGCCGGAGCATGCCGACGCTCGCGACGGAGAAATTGTACTCCGAGAACTCCTTCTCCTCGCGCAAGCGGAGGTCCCGGTAGCTGACGTCGGCCGACCAATCGAGGTCGTAGATGTCGTCCTTCTGCTCGAGGAACATCTCCAACCTCTCCAGGCCGTAGGTGATCTCGACGGGAACCGGCGAAAGGTCGATGCCGCCGCACTGCTGGAAATAGGTGAACTGGGTGATCTCGAGACCGTCGAGGAGGACCTGCCAACCGACGCCCCAGGCGCCGATCGTCGGCGATTCCCAGTTGTCCTCGTCGAATCGGAGATCGTGGTCTTCGAGGGCGACGCCCAGGGATCTCAGGCTCCTGACGTAGACGTCCTGGATATCGACGGGCGACGGCTTCATGATGACCTGGTACTGGAAGTGCTTTTGGACGCGGTTGGGATTCTCGCCGTATCGGCCGTCGTCCGGCCGGCGCGACGGTTGGACATAACCCACACGCCAAGGCCGCTTGTCGAGGACACGGAAGAACGTGTCCGGGGTCATTGTACCGGCGCCGACCTCGAGGTCATAGGTCTGGGCCAGGTAGCAGCCTTGCCCGGCCCAGAACCGGTGCAGGTTGAGGATCAGGTCTTGAACGGACATGCCTAGGCTTTCTTTTCCCAGCGCAAGACAGGGAACTTGGCCGCGGCCACCTCGTCGAGCCGGCTGACATAAGCGGCGTGCGGGGCGGAGTGGAGGAGCTCGGGGGTTTCCTTGGCCTCCCGGGCGATGGCCTTCATGGCGTCGATGAACAGGTCCAGGTCGCGGCGGCTCTCCGTCTCGGTCGGCTCGATCATCAGCGCGCCATGGACGATGAGCGGAAACGACATCGTCGGCGGGTGAAGGCCGTAATCAATGAGCCGCTTGGCGATGTCCAGGTTGGTGACGCCGAATTCCTTCTGGAACTTGTCCGAGAAGACGCACTCGTGCATCGAAGGCGTCGTGTACTTGAGGTGGTACTCCCCTTCGAGACCTTTACGGATGTAGTTGGCGTTGAGCACGGCGAACTCGGCGATCTCGCGGACGCCCTTTGGCCCGAGAGTCATGATGTAGCACAGGGCCCGGATGATCACGGAGAAATTCCCGAAGTAGCTCCTGACCCGGCCGATCGTCGCCGGGCGGTCGAAATCGAGGACGAAACGGCCGCCCTTCTCCCCGACCACGGGGACCGGAAGATAGGGCACGAGCTCCTTCTTGACGCCGACCGGCCCCGATCCGGGGCCGCCGCCGCCGTGAGGTGTAGAGAACGTCTTGTGGAGGTTGATGTGGAGGACGTCGATGCCCATGTCGCCAGGCCGGACGATCCCCGTCAGGGCGTTCATGTTCGCCCCGTCCATGTAGACGAGGCCGCCCTTGGCGTGGACGATCTCGGCGATACGGCAGATGTCGGACTCGAAGACACCGAGCGTGTTCGGGTTGGTCACCATCAGGGCGGCGACTTCGTCGGTCATGGCCGCTTCGAGGGCGTCGACGTCGATCGTCCCTTTCTCGTTCGACTTGACTTCCTTGACGGAGTAGCCGCAGATGTGGGCCGAGGAGGGGTTGGTCCCGTGGGCCGAATCGGGGATGAGGACATACTTGCGGGCGCCGCCCCGGGCTTCGAGAGTGGCCCGGATAAGCATCATTCCGGTGAGCTCTCCGTGGGCCCCGGCGGCGGGATGGAGGGAGAAGGCGTCCATCCCGGCGATCTCGCAAAGGTAGGTCTCGAGCCTCTTCAGGACCTCCAGGCTGCCCTGGACGAGGTCCTCGGATGCGAGGGGATGGGACGCGGCGAAATCGGGCAGGCCGGACAGGCGCTCGTTGACCTTGGGATTATATTTCATGGTGCACGAGCCGAGCGGATAGAGACCCACGTCCACACAGTAGTTCTTCTGGGACAGCCGGGTGAAGTGCCGGGTGACTTCCGTCTCCGAGACCTCGGGAAAGCCTTCGATCTCCCGACGCAGAGCGACGCCGGCGAGGAGGTCCTTTTTCTCGGGCACGTCCAGGGCCGGCAGTTCGACGGCCCGCTTGCCCGCCTCGCTTATTTCGAAAATGAGGGGTTCACGGATTTCCTTGATCATGACAGGACCTCCCGGAGCGCTTGGGCCAGCCTGTCGATCTGGTCCTTGGTTTTCATCTCGGTGACGCAGACGAGGGCGGAGTTCTTGAGCTCCGGATAGGCGGGCTCGAGGCCGTAGCCCCCGATGAGCCCCTTGCCGCGCAGGCCGGCGTCGACGGCCGGCCAAGGCTTGGCCAGCTCGACGACGAACTCGTTGAAGACCGGGCCGGAGAATTTTATCCGGACGCCCGGCACGGCCGCCAGGCGTTCGGCCGCATAGGCCGCTTTCTGTACGTTCTGCCAGGCCAGTTCCTTCAAGCCCTGCTTGCCCAGGCTTTCCATGAAGATCGTCGCCCGGAGCGCGCAGAGACCCTGGTTCGTGCAGATGTTCGACGTCGCCCGCTCCCGGCGGATGTGCTGTTCCCGGGTCGAGAGCGTCAGGACGAAACCCCGCCGGCCTTCCTTGTCCACCGTCTGCCCGACGATGCGGCCCGGCATCTGCCGGAGAAACTCCTTCTTGCAGGCCATGAAACCGAGGTAGGGCCCGCCGAAGCTCACGGGGATGCCCAGAGACTGGCCCTCACCCGTGACGATGTCGGCGCCGAGCCGGCCTGGGCCTTCGAAGAGCCCCAGCGAGACGGCCTCGACGACGATGGCGACGGACAGGGCTTTGCGGCCGTGGGCGGCGTCGGAAAGCGCCTGGACGTCTTCGACGACGCCGAAAAAGTTGGGCGACTGGTAGACGACCGCCGCCGTGCTCTCGTCGAGGGCCCGGAGGAGGGCGTCCTTGTCGACCCGGCCGTCGGGCCCGTAAGGGACATCGACGGCTTCGAAACCGAGGTTCTTGATGTAGGTCCGGACGACCTCGCGGTACTGCGGGTGGAGCGTCCGGGCGAGGAGGACCTTGTTCCGGGTCGTTATCCTCTGGGCCATCAGGACGGCTTCGGCCGTGGCCGTGGCGCCTTCGTAGAGGGAGGCGTTGGCGATATCGAGTCCCGTGAGCTGACAGATGAGGGTCTGGAACTCGAAGACGACCTGGAGCGTGCCCTGGCTGACTTCGGGCTGATAGGGGGTGTAGGGGGTGACGAACTCGCCCCGCGAGCTCAGATAATCGACGACGGTCGGGATGAAGTGCTCGTAGGCCCCGCCGCCGAGGAAAGACAGGTGGCGGGAATAGGCGTTCTTCTGGCCGATCGCCTCGATCGTCCGGACGAGCTCGAGCTCGGACTGGGCCGCGGGCAGCGTGAGCTCCCGCTTGAGCCGGACGGCGTCCGGGATGCAGCAGAACAGGTCGTCGGTCGACCCGGCACCCACGGCCGCCAGCATCTCCTTCTTGTCCTTGTCGCTGAGAGACAGATAACTCATCAGTGCTCGAGACCTTCCAGGAATTTTTCGTAGTCGCCGGCGGTCAAGAGCCCATCGATCTCCTTCTTGTCCTTGATCTTCAGGCGGACGATCCAACCCTTTCCGTGGGGGTCCTTGTTGATCAGGTCCCCGGTCTGGGTGAGCTCGTCGTTGACGGCGACGACCTGGCCGGAGATGGGCGCGTAGACGTCGGACACCGACTTCACGGATTCGACGACGCTGATCGACTGATGCACGGCGAGCTCCTTCCCCACCGGGGGGAGTTCGACGTAGATGATGTCCCCGAGCTGGTGCTGGGCGAAATCGGTGACGCCGACCAGGGCCTCATCGCCCGCGACCTTGATCCACTCGTGCTCCTTGGTGTAACGGAAATCATTCGGATACATGGATGCCTCCTCGATGATGGAACTTGCTATTTCTTGCCCGCCCTCTTGTAGAAGGGGGTGGGAATGACCCTGGCCTTGACCCTTTTCGTCCGGATCTCGACCTCGAACTCCGACCCCACGGCCGTGGCCGCGATAGGGAGATAGACGAGCCCGATGGCTTTTTTCAGGAGCGGCGAAAAGGTCCCCGACGCGATCTCGGACACCTTCTGCCCTCCGGAATAGACGGGATAATGGGGCCTGGCGACGCCCGGCTCGGCCAGCTCGAAACCGACGAGCTTTCTCCGGAGCCCTTCGGCCAATTGCTTCTCGACGACCGGCCGGCCCAGGAAGTCCCCTTTCTGCAGCTTGACGATCCATTTCAGATCGGCTTCGAGCACGGTCGTCTTGTCCGAAATGTCGTTGCCGTAGAGCATGAGCTTGGATTCGAGCCGCAAGGTGTCGCGGGCGCCGAGGCCGATGGGCAGGAGCCCGTGTGGCTGGCCTTTCTCGATGAGGGTCGTCCAGACGACTCCGGGGTCCGGGTCGGTCGTGTAGATCTCGAAGCCGTCCTCCCCCGTGTAGCCGGTCCGGGACACGAGGCAGTCCTTGCCCACGACCTTGCCCTTGGCCCAATGGAACGATTTCATCCCGGCCAGGTCGATGTCGGTGAGCGGTTGGAGGATCGTTTCGGCCAGCGGCCCCTGGAGGGCGAGTTGGGAGTAAGAGTCGCTCAGATTCTCGACCTTGACCTCAAAACCCTTGGTGTGGCCCGCGATCCAGGCGAAGTCCTTGTCGACGTTGGCCGCGTTGACGACGAGGAAGTATTCCTCGGGGCCGATGCAGTAGACGAGCATGTCGTCGACGAAGGTCGATTCGGGCGTCATCAGCGCCGTGTACTGGACCTGGCCCGGGGCCAGGCGGGCGGCATCGTTCGGGGTCAGCCACTGGACGTAGGCCAGGGCCTGCTTGCCCGTGACCAAAACCTCGCCCATATGGCTGACGTCGAAGAGGCCGGCCTTGGTCCGCACGGCCATGTGCTCGGGGATGATGCCCGAATATTCGACCGGCATCTCCCAGCCGCAGAACTCGATCATCTTGCCGCCGAGCTTTTTGTGCAGTTCGTTGAAGCGCGTCTTATTCATGGGTCCTTCCCTTACTTGAAATGAAACCCAAAATTATCACAACTCGCGGCAGCGTTCAAGTCCACCGCGCCAATCGCATGCTTGCCCTCGGGAGGCTTTTTGATATAATAATCTGCCGAACATGATCGCCTTTAAAAACCGCTTGAAAGAAACGATTTATGAAAGGCTGAAGGGCGTCTATCCGGTCACGCGCGATGACCTCGATATGGCCCCGACGCCCGATCCGAAGATGGGCGATCTGGCCCTGACATTCCCCTTTGCCCTGGCCAAGACGCTCAAGAAGGCGCCTCGCGCCATCGCCCAGGAGGCCGCCGCGCTTCTCGGTTCAGTCGAAGGCGTGGTCAAAGCGGACGTCGCCGCTGGGGGATTTCTCAACCTCTGGCTTGATAAGGCCGCCGTCTTCGCCGAGGCCGTCCGTACCGCCGGACGGACGTCGGTTGTCCCCGAAGAGGACAAGATCATCATCGAGCACACCAACATCAACCCGAACAAGGCCGCCCACATCGGCCATCTCCGCAACGCCTGCCTCGGCGACACCCTGGCCCGCTGCCTGCGCTTCCAGGGCGAGAAGGTCGAGGTCCAGAATTACATCGACGACACCGGCGTCCAGGTCGTCGATGTCGTCTTCGGCCTCACGGAGCTCGAGAAAAAATCCCTCGAGGACCTCGAGAAGCTCCCCGGCAAGTTCGATTACTACTGCTGGGACCTCTATGCCCGCGTCTCCTCCTATCTCGCCGGCCATCCCGAGGCCCAGTCCCGCAAGGGGGAGATCTATCAACGGATCGAGCTCGGCCGGGATCCCGAGTACGCCCTGTCCCGCTACGTTTCCCGGCGCATCGTGCGCGCCCACCTGGCCACAATGAAACGGCTGGGCATCGCCTACGACGTCCTGCCCTGCGAGAGTACCATCCTCCACTTGAAGTTCTGGGAAAAGGCCTTCGATCTCCTCAAGGCGCGGCAGGCCATCTATCTGGCCGCGGAAGGCGAGAACAAGGGCTGTTGGGTGATGCGCCTCGAGGAGCACGAGGAACGGGAGAAGGTCATCGTCCGCTCCGACGGCACCGTGACCTATGTCGGCAAGGACATCGCCTACCAGCTCTGGAAATTCGGCCTGCTCGGCCGCGATTTCTATTACGAGCCCTTCGCCGAGGAGGCCGGGCGGATCCTGTGGATATCGACGTCGACCCCCACCCCGGGCGGCCCGAGGTTCGGCGGGGCCAGCAAGGTCTATAACGTCATCGACACGCGACAATCCTATCTCCAAAAGGTCGTCGTCCAGGGCTTGCGTTCTCTGAAATTCGACGCCCAGGCGGCCAAGTCGGTCCACTTCTCTTACGAGATGGTCGCCCTCTCTTCAAAGAGCCTGGCCGAGCTCGGCTATTCCGCATCGGAGGAAGAGAAGGAGCGATCCTTCCTCGAGGTCTCGGGGCGGAAGGGGCTCGGTGTCAAGGCCGACGACCTCCTCGACAGGCTCGAAGACAAGGCCCGAGCCGAGATCGAGAAAAGGAACTCCGCCCTGCCCGCGCCCGAAAAAGCGCGGATCGCCCGGGACATCGCCTCGGGAGCCCTGCGCTACTTCATGCTCAAGTTCGCCCGGAACTCGCTCATCGTCTTCGATTTCGAGGAAGCCCTCAGTTTCGAGGGAGAGACCGGACCGTACCTCCAGTATACCGCGGTCAGGATGAACAGCATCTTCCGCAAGCTCAAGGAGCGGGACGGCGTCGTTGAAGCCGACATCATGCCGCCGGCCGACGGCCGGACGCTCCTGCCGCGCGGACTTTCGGAGGCAGAGACGGCCGATTTCTGGGAACTCGTCGTCACCGCCGCGTCGCTCGAGCAGGAGGTCCTTCGATCCGTCTCCGCCCTCGAATTCTCCCACCTGGCCAAGTTCGCCTTCCTCCTCTGCCAGAAGTTCAACGGCTATTACCATAAATACCCGGTCCTCGCCGAGGAGAACCTAGAGGTCAAGGCCTTCCGGCTTCTGACCCTCCGTTACACCAAGGAGCAGCTCCAGTGCGCCCTGGCCCTCATGGGCATCCCTCTTCCCGAACGCATGTGACGCAACTTCTCGAGGTCTTCGGCGGTTTATCAACCTTAGAGCGGAGGTGAAAATGATCGAGGTTCAAGAGCTCACCAAGAAGTACGGGGATCTCGTCGCCGTCCGCGACCTGACGTTCAAGGTCGAAACGGGCCGCATCTGGGGCCTCCTCGGCCCGAACGCGGCTGGCAAGACGACGACGATGCGCATCCTGACCGGCTACCTGCCGGCGACGTCCGGCCGGGCTACGGTGGCCGGGTTCGACGTTTTCAACGAGCCCGACGCGGTCAAGAGATCCATCGGCTACCTGCCCGAAGTCGTCCCCCTTTACCTGGACATGACCGTCTCCGGGTACCTCGGCTTCGTCGCCGAGATCAAGCAGGTCCCTGCCTCCAAGCGCAAGGCGGCGATCGGCCGCGTCATCGAGTCGGCCGGCCTCAAGGACGTCAGCCGCCGGCTCATCAAGAACATCTCCCGGGGCTTCAAACAGCGTGTGGGCATCGCCCAGGCCATGATCCACGACCCGAAGGTCCTCGTCCTGGACGAGCCGACGATCGGCCTCGATCCGGCCCAGATCCGCGAGATCCGCGAGCTCATCAAGAGCCTTCGCGGCGAGCATACGATCCTGCTCTCGACCCACATCCTGCCCGAGGTCACCCAGGTCTGCGACGGCGTCGTCATCATCAACCAAGGCCGGCTCATGGCCTCCGGCTCCCTCGAGGCCCTGGCCGCCTCTTTCGAACGGAATGACGGCGTTATCCTCAAGCTCCGGCGCGCCGGCGCCGAGGAAGCCGCTCTCCTCAAGGGCATCCCCGGCGTCGACAGGGTCTCGGCCGAGGGCAACGAGCTCCGCGTCGAGTGGGGCCGCGGCCTCGATCTCCACGACGACGTCGCCCGCCTGGCCCTCGACCGGGGTCTCGGCCTTCGGGAGATGAGGTCCGTCGCCAGCATCGAGGACCTCTACATGAAGATCGTCTCGGGAGGGCTCGAACAATGAGAAACATCTGGTCCCTGACGAAAAAAGAGATCGGGGCCTATTTCAGCTCGCCCATCGCCTACGTCGTCATCTCCGGCTTCCTCCTTCTCGTCGGCTACTTCTTCTACAGCCTCGTCTGGTGGTTCAACGCCCAGGCCATGCAGATGGCCCAGAATCCCTACTACGCCCAGCAGATCAACATCAACGAAATGGTCTTCTCTCCGCTCTTCCACAACATGAGCATCATCCTCATCCTCGTCGCCCCGCTCCTGACCATGCGGCTGCTGGCCGAGGAAAAAAAGAACGGCACCGACGAGCTC
>Ga0268276_1003330_pt1 | contig 12566 bp, 7 predicted proteins | sample saktaG_4_FD_190145 | JGI IMG/M metagenome (GOLD analysis project Ga0268276, IMG submission 190145) | Saline water microbial communities from Sakinaw Lake, British Columbia, Canada - sak_2010_1_5_45m | ecosystem: Environmental > Aquatic > Non-marine Saline and Alkaline > Saline ...
TAACCAGGGTAAGGGCTCTAACTGAAAAAATGAACGAATTGCGTTAAGAATACCAGTTTGAGCAGCAGAAGCCGGCCTATAAGCATAAACAAATTTCCAAATTACACCCGCACCCACAAAGGAAATAGCCATAGGCATAAATATGATTGATTTCACAATCGATTCATATTTAACTCGATCTGCCAATACTGCTATAATTAACCCTAAAGATACCGTCAGGGGAACAAACAGTATTACCCATAAAGCATTATTTCGAAAAGAGTTAAGCATAATTTCGTTGGTAAAGCAATAAAGATAATTTTTAATACCCATAAATATCTCTGAATTATAATCAAAAAAAGAAATGTATATTGTGTTAATTGAAGGATAGACTAAAAAAAAGAATAAGAGAAATGCGGCCGGGGATATATACAACCAAGGGGTAATTTTTTTTGTATGTATCATAAGCTTCTTTCCTTTCTAAACATCAATATAAAAAATATTTTAATATAACTATCAGATTTTGCCATTTCAAGGAGCAGATGAAGCAATCTCAACCCGAGATTGCCACGGGGAGCACTCAAGTAATATGGAGTGCTCCCCGTGGCAATGACAAATCTCATCTCAATGACAGATCTGATCCTCTGCTATTTCCTATAAGCATCCAAAGCACTGGTCTCAATAGTCTGTAATACTTCCATTAATGGGATACCGCTTGCATAATCTAATATCCCGGTCCAGAAAGAACCACCACCAATTGCTGATGGCATTAAATCAGAACCATCAAAACGGAATGTTGAAGCCTCACTTAAGATTTTGGCAGCTTTACGGGTCAAATCATCAGGATAAACAGCAGGATTTATTCGTTTGTTAGCAGAGAGTTTCCCTAATTCACCAACCCATATTCCCTGAGCCTCAGGAGAAACAATATATTCCATAAAGGCTCTGGCTTCAGGAGTATCATTGAACATTGCAAACATATCTGCCGATCCCAAAGCTGGAGTTCCGTATTGAGCATCAATTGGTGGGAAGAGGAAGAAATCAAAGTCTTCACCCGGAACCAAATTGGGGAAATGGTCGAGTATAAAACTTTTGATAAAGATTGCCTGTCTGTGCATATAAGCATTTGGCGGAGTAGTAAATAGAGCATCAGGTGAATCGCCAAAATTGATGGTAAGTTCTGCGTTTGTTCCACCATAGACATATTTTTCGTTTAAGGCAATCTGGCCAAATAGTTCAAATGCCCTTTGTACTCTATCATCAACCCAGGAAATTCCATGGGTAACCCACAAATCATAAACCTCTGGTTCTACAGTACGAAGCATAATATCTTCAATCCAATCTGTCCCGGCCCATCCACTGGCTGCACCACTTTCAAATCCGATAGCCCAGGGAGTCTTACCATCTGCTACCATCTTATCGGAAAGAGCAATCATTTCCTCCCAGGTAGTGGGTACTGTATACCCTGCAGCAGCAAATGCTTTAGGATTATACCAGACTAAACTTTTTAGGTCAGCAGAAATGAAGACTCCACAGAATTTCCCTTGATAGGAACCCAGATCTAACCAATTTTGTGAATAATCACTCCGCAATACATCCATATCCATAAAGGTACTTAAATCTACTAATTTTCCGTCTTTGGCAAATTCTATCATCTGCCCTGGATTTGGTAGAGCTGACACATCGGGTGGATTACCAGCTTCGACCTGGGTAGTTAGAATAGCGGAAAGGTCTCGAGTTCCGGTAAATTCAACTTTAATCCCGGTTTTGGCTTCGAATGGAGCCATCATTTTTTGAAAAGCTTCAGCTTCTGCACCAGTCCAAACACCAAGAACAGTTACAGTAGATGCTGCAAATACACTTGAAGTAAGCATTCCAATTAATAATACTACTAATATCATAAAACTAATTTTCTTTAACATTTTTTCCTCCTTTATTTTTGAAAAAATATTTTTCATAATTTCTTATTTCTTACATATAACACCTCCTCTTCTTTTGGTTGGTTAGTTACTTAGTTAGCTAGTTAACCAGTATAATAAAAGTAAACATCCGCCCTCAAGTGCATTTTTATGTGAGTTAATGAAGTATCTTATATTATTATTCTACATCACTGATAAAAAGTCCTTCTTTTTTAAAAATTTTTTTATAAGGTTTATTTACTTATTTAGATCATTTCGTTTAATAAGTCTACATAATCTAGAAGTAAACGGGTGATTAAGAATTTTTCTTTTACTGTCTCTTTGCCTTTTTTACCGATTCTTTCTGCTTCCGATGGATTTTCTAAAAGGTAGATAATTCTTTCTGCAAAGCCATCATAATCTAACGGGTCAACCAGATAACCATTTTTACCGTCTGTAATCTGTAACGGTATCCCTCCTACATTAGAAGCAACTACAGGGGTTTCTTTCCATAAGGCCTCAGAAACAGTTAAGCCAAATCCTTCTTTTATTGATTTTTGAATGATGACATTGGAAATACGCTGGAGTACATTGACTAGAATATCATTTTCCACATTTAATATAATAATGTCTTTTTTGTCAATCATCTTTTGAGCTGCTTTTATTATCTGCTGGTATACTTTTATACCTTCCGGATCGTCGGTAGCCATACTGCCACATAAAACCAAACGACAATCGATATGGGATCTTACTTTTTCAAAGACCTTAATAACCCCTAATGGATCCTTTAGATAGTCAAAACGAGATATCTGGGTCATAATGGGTTTATCATCAAGTATTTTATATTTTTTACAATACTTGGTAATATCTTGTTGTGATAACTCTTTATTTTTAGGTGATAGTGGATTGATTGCCGGAGATATTACTTTTTGAGGAACAGGTAGTTTTTCAGATCTATATTTATCACTGGAAATAATAACTTTATCATAGCGAAGAATAAAGTTCTCAAGATAATGCCATAATTCAGGATGAGGATTGGATAAATCAATATGACAGCGCCAGATCCAGGGTTGCTTCTTTTTGTAATACTTAATCAAGGGCAAAGGTTGAGGGTCATGAATAACTACGGCATCATGATTATTAATATGAGTAAAGACAGAAAATTCTTGATTAACCTGAAGATACAATTTTTTCTTTATTTCTGTTAGATTAATTGAACCTCCTTGTAAGGCATTGTGAAACTTTTTAGTAATGGTAAAGAAATCGGGGTTCCCATGAAGTATTCTCCATCCGGCGTAAATGCCAAGCTCGTTCATGAGAATAATCAGAGATTCTAATATTTCTGCTACCCCCCCTCCCTGAGCAGTAGAGTTAATATTTAGGATTGCCTTTGAAGTCAGCCTACTTGCTTTTTTGAATAAATCAAAAAATAATTTATCGCCAATAATTTCTCTATAATCATCGATATCATTCATAATATGTTCCCCCTTTCTTTTATCTCATCAGTTATCAACTGTATTTATATTACTTGGATTTAAGATATCCTTCGGAACAATTTTTGTCTAATATACTTATTATATCAAGGGCGTCAAGGATGTAAGAAGAAAGCATTACACATATATTATATTTATTCTTCTAACTACCCACTAAAGTATACACTAAAATAAAAAAGTTTTTAATTTTTTCTCTTGACATATCTTGGTGTTATTAATATGATTTTAACAGTTACAACAATAATTGCCAAATATAAAAATATGCGGGATATCTGATGAAACAAAACAATTTTAAAGCCATCCTTTTTCGAATGGATTGGAAAAAAGAAAACGTATTACGCGATAAGCAAATAATTGAATTTATTAAAAAATTAGATAGACCGGATTTAAAAATTGGGTTGCTATTACCTGAAAAAAAACCAGTATCCACTACTTCAGAAATAAACCCCTTTATTCAAGCTGTACATAAAATTGGGGTCTCCCCTGAAGAAACAATGGCATTACTTACTCAACCAAAAGATATAGAGTCAGCTCGAGATAGTGGTTTTGACCTTATTGTAGGGTGGGAAACATCAAAAGAAAAAGAAGAAAGGGAGCTTTTCTTTAAAAAAGGTGCTGATATAGTCATTCAGAGATTAAGTGATTTAAGTGCAAAATGGATTGATGGGTGGTTTAATCGATACCCTCCTCATCTTCTTGAATCAGTAAAAATCTTTTCTGGAGAAAATGAAAAGTTCTTTTTGCACCCCCGGTATCTTTATTCCAATTCTAAAATAATGGAAGGAAAAGAAAAAGCAGTTTTCTTTTTCGATTATGATGGCACCCTAACCCCTATTGTCGAGCAGCCTGATCTGGCCAAAATATCTCCAGAAATGAAAGAAATTATCCGTCAACTATCCCTGAAATATAAATTAGCAATTGTAAGCGGAAGGGGAAGAAGAAATTTACAAACCTTGGTGGACATACCGGGAATTTTTTATGCCGGGGATCATGGTTTGGATATTATTGGACCGGATATTTCTATGATACATCCTAAAGTAAAAAAATTCTTACCGCTTATTCAAAATATCTCCAAAAGTTTAGATAAATCATTAACTCATATTCCTGGAGTCATTGTAGAAAAGAAAAAGATGAGCGTAGCTATTCATTATAGGCAGGTATCAAAAGAAGATTTGACCGGGCTAAAGTTACCATTAAAGAAGATTCTAAAAGAAAATAGAGAAAATATCCGTTTATTGACAGGAAAAAAAGTTGTTGAATTTTTACCTAATATTGAATGGAACAAAGGTAAAGCGGTGTTATGGATATTGAATACTCTGGGAGTTGATTGGTCTGAGCACAAGATCTTTTATCTGGGAGATGACACCACTGATGAAGATGCCTTTCGCATTCTTCGAACCCGGGGAACCAGTATCCTTATTGCGGAAAAAGCCCAAAAATCTGCTGCTGATTTTCGATTATCTTCGCCTGAAGAGGTAAAATACTGGTTGAAATATTTTCTAAACTGATTTTTATTATTAAAACAGTTTTTTAACTTAACTACTAGTTAGTTCTTTTAAAAGTGCCCTTACTTCAATGGAAGAGTCAATATTATATTTAGACTGGGATGATCCCATGCCTACCTTAATAGAATAAGCGAAATCAGGTAAAGTGACAAAGGTATCTTCGTCTGACAAGTCATCACCTATCGCCAGGATAAAATCCCAATCTTTTTGGGAAATCCAGTAATAAGCACTTAAGCCTTTATTAATTCCCCTGGGTTTAATTTCGATTACATTTTCTCTATGAAGTACCTCCAGATTCAAGTTAGACGTAAGGTGCAAAAGAGAGGATTTTAACTCGAGAGCTCTTAGCCGACCAAAAGCAAGGTCAGTTTTAATATAATACCAGACCAAAGAATACTCTTTTTCTTGGATAAATGAACCGGGGGTTCTGCTAACATAAAGTTCTAACAGGGGTCTAATTTGATCTTTCCATTCCTTTCTTAGAGGTTTTACTGTTTCCCATTGCCCAATCTTCTTCCTCAACCAGGCGCCATTTTCGGCAACCAGACCAATATTTATATCTGCAAACCATTTTTCTAAAGTATCTTTTTTTCGGCGGCTGACTATTACCACTTGATTTTTCTTATCCTGGATTAATTGTTGAATGACATTTAAGATTTTTTTACTGGGTTTAATCTTCTTAAATTCATAAGTAGCGGGAATCAATGTTCCATCATAATTTAAAAGAAATAAACGGTTTTTGCTTTTTTGATAATCTTCTATAATCTCTAAACGTTTTTTTGGTGATAAATCTTTTGCAGAAAATTCTGCCTGCATGCTTTTTACTTTTAAAAGGCTTTCTTTAAAGTCATCTGCCCACTTTTTCACATGATAATTTTTCAATCGCTTTTGCATAATCTGGTTTCTTTTTTTCTGCATTTTATCAGACATATTTAGAGCATATTTTATAGACCAGGATATCTGTTCTCTATTATTTGGATTAACAATTAAGGCCTCGCCTAATTCATTAGCAGCACCGGCCATTTCGCTAAGGATTAATACTCCTTTACTATTGTTTTTAGTGGCAATAAATTCTTTAGCGACTAAATTCATTCCATCTTTTAAGGGAGTTATTAAGGCAACATCAGCAACATAATAAAGGGCAGTCAGCTCATAAAAAGGGATGGATTGGAAAAGATAGCGGATTGGTGACCAGCCAATGGTAGCGTATTTACCATTTATTTCCCCAACTAGCTCGTCTACCTGTTGTTTTAACTGCTGATACTGTTTTACCCGAGCACGTGATGGTACAACTATCATAATTAAAATTACTTTTTCCAGATATTCTGGATTCTTCTGCAAGAAAAATTCAAAGGCTTCCAAACGTTTGATAATTCCTTTGGTATAATCCATGCGATCAATGGAAAGAATAATTTTCTTTTCCCCAACCTGATCCCGTATTTTTTTGACCTCTTTTTTTGTATCAGGATTTAGGATGGAGGAAGAAAATCGCTCATAATCAATTCCCATGGGAAATATATCCATTTTCAATATACGGTTCTGATAGTTAAGATAACCCATGTTACTTTCATGGCCAAAAAGGCGCAACACTGAGTCTAAAAAATTTCGTACATAATCATAAGTATGAAAACCAATAAGGTCAGCACCTAAAATACCTTCAAGTATCTTCTCACGCCAGGGGAGCAGTCGATATATTTCCTGAGGTGGAAAAGGAATATGCAGAAAAAAACCAATGGTTAACTCGGGCCGCCTTTGTCTTAACATTTTAGGAAGCAGCATTAACTGATAATCATGTACCCAGATTATATCATCTGGCCGGGCGATATTCAGAATGGTCTGACAGAAAATTCTGTTGACTCGATTGTATTCCTCCCACAGAGAATTTTGGTAGACAGTATATTGAGTAAAAGAATGAAATAAGGGCCAGATAGTTCTATTACAAAAACCATTATAGTAAGCTTGTATCTGTGATTGAGATAGAAAGACCGGGACGTTATTTAATTTTTCAAGCTTAGTGATAATTTCTTGTATGCCTTTTTCGTCAATCTTATCTTTAACTAAACCCGGCCAGCCAATCCACTGGCAATCATAATTTTGGTGAAAAGAAGACATACCGGTAGCTAATCCACCAGTGCTGGGAAGGAAATTAATCTTATCTTTGTTTTTACTGGCAGTTACCGGAAGCCGGTTAGAAACAATTAATATTCTAGCCATCTTCATGTTCACCCCTTTATCGCAAAAAGATCCCCTTGCCGTTTTTCATCGATATAAATATTTTTTTCTCCATACCGATCGGCTTTTTATTATTATATTATATGAATCTATGGTAGTAAAACATTTTTAAAATTTGAAACAATCATAGAACCATAACATTTTATATAATCATTTAATCGATCACAACGACAAATAACCTTCTATTCCAAATCCAGTATTCTTTAATCGATATTTATATTTAGTCTTTCGTAAGTGTAATAAGTGTAAAGAGAAAAAACTACTCGAAATTAGTATATATAAGCCAACGATAAAAGGATTAAGAGATTTATTATAAATAAGCATGTAATACGTATTGCAGAACCATGCGTTGGGTATTAAAAAAGGAAGCATTCATGGCAATACTATGACGCATGGTATTAATCCATTTTCCTCTATTCTTGTAGTAAATTGGGATGACTATATTTTGCAATTTATCATATAAAGAAGCCGCATCTTCCTGATCACTACTTTCGATATCGCATGCTGACCCAATGGACCACCCGGTAAATCCTTCAATACAACCTTCAATCCACCATCCATCTAAAATACTCAAACTGGGTATGCCGTTATGAGCTGCTTTCATTCCTGAAGTACCTGATGCCTCTTGAGGTTTTTTGGGGGTATTAAGCCATAGATCCACCCCTGAAACCATTCGCTTGGCTAAATTTATATCGTAATTTTCCAGATAAACGACCTCAATTTGCCCTCGAAGTTGCTGGGAGACCTGAATAATCTTTCGAATTAATTCCTTGCCCGGCTCATCTTTAGGATGGGCTTTACCAGAGAAGACTAGCTGGATTTTTCCATACTTTCTGGAAATATCTACCAGCCTATTGATATCATAAAAGATTAAATCTGCCCGTTTATAGGCTGTCGCTCTCCTGGCAAAACCAATAGTCAAAACTTCCGGATCTAATTGGACCCCTGTTTCTTGAAAAATACTATCAATCAGTATTTTTTTCGCTTCCTGATGGGTTTGCCATATTTCTTCATCCGGTATACTCAAGGCATAACGCAAACCAAAGGAATCATTTTTCCATCCTGGAATATAGCGATCATAGATTTTTTGAAAATGAGGACATACCCAGGTTGCCGAATGAACCCCATTGGTAATTGAATCAATATGGTATCCGGGAAACATCTCCTGGGAAACAGCTCCATGTCTTTTAGCTACACCATTTATATAATGACTCAGGTTAAGGGCCAGAGCAGTCATATTCAAGCGTTCCTCCCCACCGAGTTCTTTTAGTATGGGATCAGGAATAGGTCTTCCTAAAACTTTCCCCACCAGTTCATAAGAAAATTGGTCCATACCTGCCGGTACCGGGGTATGAGTGGTAAAGATGCATAATTTTTTTACCTCTTCGATAGTCCTGTTACTCCATTTCTCCTCCTGATGGTTATAATGATTAAGTAGTTCCAAAGTCAGTAAACTGGCGTGTCCTTCATTCATATGATATTTAGAGACACTGTTAAATCCCAGCTCTCTAAGCATTCTTATACCGCCAATCCCCAATACAATTTCCTGGGCTAGCCGGTATCTTTTATCACCGCCGTATAAGAAATCAGAAAGACTCCGGTCATAAACATTATTTTCCGGTAAATCAGTATCCAAAAAAAAGACGGGGACACAATGATTATCCAAACCTTCTATACAAAAATTCCAAGCTTGAACCCATACTTTTCTCCCCTCAATTTCGATTAAAATCTTATTGGGTAACAATTGCATATAATCTTGAGGATTCCATTCTTCAGGTAGTTCCTGCTGAATCCCTTCTTTCCCAATTTTTTGATGCAGATATCCTTTTTTATAAAGCAGGGTGACCCCAAGCAGAGGAACTCCTAAGTCCGCAGAAGAGCGGAGCATATCACCGGCTAAAATCCCCAATCCACCACTGTAAGTAGGAATTCTAGCATCAACACATATCTCCATGGAAAAATAGGCAATTTTTCTATCCTTTTTCATAATTTGTAGTGGTTGAAAAACATGTCCTTCCTTAGCTTCCATAAGTATTCCTTTCAAAATATAAAGATCATTGATAATCTTATTAGTCTATATAAATAAGACCATTCTCTCTTTATTTTAATTTTTGGTAAAACGATTTTTATTTCTTTAGTTTTATATTATACCATTAAATAATTTTATATCTATCTGGTGTTTTGCTCCTGTTGAATATTCTAGTTACTTATTGAATAACCAAGATCCTTCAATGGTACAAATGTATTGAACTCAAACATTCCCTTGATATGTTGTGTGTGAAATGGTATCATACAGTTAAAAGATTTGCAAATTCATCATGAAAATTAGATGGATTAAAAAAATAGGAGATTAGAAAAGAAATGGTAAAAAAATACAAGAATATCGATATCGGTCAAGAGGCTCCATCAACACAGCATTATTTTTATTTAAACAATGGAAAAAAGCTAAAAAATATCGCTGAATTAATGGAAAGTTTAAAAGATATGGACCAGGATTTATTTTCTTTTCATGTAAATGAGCAGAATAATGATTTTGCCAGCTGGGTTCGCGATGTATTCGGGGAAAAGGAGCTGGCTCGTCGAATAAACCGCTCCCGTTATCCGTCTAGTATGTTAAAATCAATAGAAAAATATATCCAAAAATAAAATAGAAAGGATTTTTCTTATTCATTACCTTGATAAAAATGGAAAAAACAGGGTGGTCATTGAGCATGTCCAACCTGAAATCGATGGTGCTTACTTTCCCATCAAAAGAATTATCGGAGAAAAAGTAAAGGTCACAGCGGATGTCTTTGCTGATGGTCATGACCAGATCAGAGCTGCCCTTCTGTTTCGAAAGCTGGGTAAAGAAAAATGGCAATTTTCTCCTATGAATTTCGTGGGAAATGACCGGTGGTCTGGAGAATTCACAGTCGAAGAAATCGGTATCTACGAGTACACCATCGAAGGATGGGTCGATCATTTAATAACCTGGCTGAAAGATATCCAAAAAAGATTTCAGGCGCAGGAAAAAATTAAAGTTGACATCTTAAGCGGTATTCCTCTCCTGGAAAAATTAACCCAACAAATAACCTTAAAGGAAGGAAAATACATTCGCCAGCTGATTACCAGATTAAAGGAAGAAGAACATCCCGAAAAATTAATGCCCATTCTCCAAGAAAAACTACTGGCAGTTATTATCGAAGAAAATCCTTTAAAAAATCATAAAACCCGCTATCCCAAGGAATTAAAGGTGATAGTCGATCGAAAAAAAGCTTTATTCAGCGCCTGGTATGAGCTGTTTCCCCGTTCCTGTTCACCAGAAATAAACCAGCAGGGCACTTTTTTGGATTGTGAAAAGATCCTGCCTGATATTGCTAATCTGGGTTTTGACATTCTGTATTTCCCCCCGATTCATCCCATTGGAAAGACTCACCGCAAGGGGAAGAATAATGCCATAACTACCCAAAAAGGAGACCCGGGGAGTCCCTGGGCAATCGGGGATGAAACAGGCGGCCATATGGCTATTCATCCCCAACTGGGAAGCCTAAATGATTTACATCGATTGATTAAAAAAGCAAAAGAATATGGTATTGAAATAGCCCTGGATCTGGCTTTTCAATGTTCACGGGATCATCCTTATATTAAAACCCATCCAGAATGGTTTAGATGGCGGGCTGACGGAACCATCCAGTATGCCGAAAATCCGCCGAAAAAATACGAGGATATCGTCCCCTTTGATTTTGAAACAGATCACTGGCAAGAATTATGGCAAGAGCTCAAGAAAATTACCCTTTACTGGATAGAACAAGGGATTAAAATCTTTCGCGTTGATAATCCTCATACTAAACCCTTTCTATTTTGGGAGTGGTTGATTGGCCAGGTTAAAGAAAAATATCCGGAAGTTATCTTTCTGTCAGAATCCTTTACCAGGCCCAAAGTGATGTATCGTCTGGCCAAAATCGGTTTTACCCAATCTTATAATTATTTCACCTGGAGAAATACTAAATATGAATTAACGGAATACCTGAATGAACTGACCAATACCCCAGTTAAAGAATATTTTCGACCCAATTTTTGGCCTAACACCCCGGATATCCTGCCTGAATATCTACAATTTAGAGGCCAGTCGGCTTTTTTCATTCGGTTCATTTTAGCTGCCACCCTATCTTCCAATTACGGAATTTATGGACCTCCCTATGAACGGTTTATCAATCAGGCTGTTTCCGGAAAAGAAGAATATCTAAATTCAGAGAAATATGAAATAAAACAATGGGAAAATAAAGATATCAAAGAGAGCACCCGTGATTTTATTTCCCGAATCAATCAAATCAGACGGGAAAATCCTGCCTTGCAGATGACCAATAATCTCAAATTTTATCATGTTGATAATGATAACCTGCTTTATTTTGGTAAAGTCAGCGAAGATCTTTCTGATATTATTTTAATTGTTATTAACCTGGATCCCCACTACACCCAGTCCGGATGGGTACAGGTACCGCTATCCGCAATGGGCATTGAACCTGATCAGCTCTTTCTATCCCAGGATCTGTTGGGGGGCGGTCAATATATCTGGCAGGGTGAATACAATTACGTGGAATTAAATCCAAATATCCTCCCTGCTCATATCCTTAAAATCAAAAAAAAACTTAAGAAAGAAACTGACTTTGATTATTTCATCTAAGGAGGAAGTCTCATGACTACCCAAGAAACCCATCTGGAAACCCCTTTATGGTACAAAGATGCCATTATCTATGAGCTTCACGTCAAAACATTTTATGATAAAAACGAAGACGGAATCGGCGATTTTCAGGGATTAACCGAAAAATTAGATTACCTGGACAATCTGGGAATTAACACCATCTGGCTGCTTCCTTTTTTCCCATCTCCCTTAAAGGATGATGGATATGATATTGCTGACTATTTCAATATCCATCCCAATTACGGTAATTTACGCCATTTCAATTATTTTTTAAAAGAAGCTCATCGACGAGAAATGAAAGTGGTTATAGAATTGGTCTTAAACCATACCTCTGACCAGCATATCTGGTTTCAAAGGGCAAGAAAAGGAGGCCCTAATTCCAGATGGGGAAAGTTTTATATCTGGAGTGAAACCCCGGATAAATACCAGGAGGCCCGAATTATTTTTAAAGATTTCGAATCATCCAACTGGACCAGAGACCCGATATCTGGCTATTATTACTGGCATCGTTTCTATTCTCATCAGCCCGATTTAAATTATGATAATCCAGAGGTCCAGGAAGCCATGTTGAAAGTGATTGATTTTTGGATGGGGATAGGGGTTGATGGAATACGTCTGGATGCGGTTCCTTATTTATTTGAAAGAGAAGGAACCAATTGTGAAAACCTGCCGGAATCACTGGATTTTTTAAAAAAAATACGTTCCCATATGGATAAGCATTACCAAAACAGGATGATACTGGCAGAAGCGAATCAATGGCCAGAAGATGCCATCCAAT
>Ga0268276_1003331_pt1 | contig 12564 bp, 11 predicted proteins | sample saktaG_4_FD_190145 | JGI IMG/M metagenome (GOLD analysis project Ga0268276, IMG submission 190145) | Saline water microbial communities from Sakinaw Lake, British Columbia, Canada - sak_2010_1_5_45m | ecosystem: Environmental > Aquatic > Non-marine Saline and Alkaline > Saline ...
GTACAGTAGTACATGCTATTTGGCCCCCCCCCCTAATCACCTTCTCTTAACGATAACTCACCCTCCTCCAATTCGGCGGACAGGCAACCCCTCTCTTGTGAAGAGAGGGGCTTTTTTATACTAGTTTTTTATTCCCCCTCTCTTCACAAGAGAGGGGTTGGGGTGAGTTGTCGTGGCGGTTGGGGTGAGTTGTCGCAACAAAAAAACCGTCCAGCTTCATCACCAAACGGTTTTTAAATTTTCAATCACTTTCCAATCACATCCGCATAATCCGCGTCATCCGCATATAATCCGCATATCCGTATCATTATATTTATTTACGTTTTCCACTCACCAAATCAGCTTCAATATTTTTTGGTACATCAGCATAGTGATCAAACTCCATAGAGTATGAAGCTCGGCCTTGAGTCATGGAACGCAGTGAAGTAGCATATCCAAACATTTCTGATAATGGCACCATAGCCCGAACGACTTTGGCTGATCCTCTGTCAGTCATTTCTTGAATTTGTCCACGCTTGGAACTAATATCACCAATCACATCACCCATATTAATTTCTGGGGTAGTCACTTCTACTTTCATAATTGGTTCCAACACAACAGCATTAGCTTTTTTAACTGCCGCTACAAAAGCCATACTTCCAGCCATTTTGAAAGCAATTTCTGAGGAGTCAACTTCATGATAAGAACCATCATAGACAGCTGCCCGCACATCAACCATTGGATAACCAGCCACCACACCTCGGTCCATAGCTTCTTTAATACCTTTTTCAATTGGATTAATATATTCACGAGGAATTACACCACCCTTAATTTCATCAACAAATTCAAAGCCTTCACCTTTTTCTCTTGGTTCAACTCGAACCCAACAATGACCATATTGACCACGACCACCTGATTGTTTAATATATTTTCCTTCAGCTTCAGCACTTTGTTTGATAGTTTCTTTGTAAGCCACTTGAGGAGCACCAACATTGGCATTGACACCAAACTCTCGTTTCATACGATCAACAATAATATCCAAATGAAGCTCACCCATACCAGAAATAATGGTTTGCAAAGTTTCTTCATCAGTATGAACTCTAAAAGTTGGATCTTCTTCAGCTAATTTTTGTAAGGCCAAACTCATTTTTTCCGCATCAGTTTTAGTATTTGGTTCAATGGCTACAGAAATAACTGGCTCTGGGAAAACAATCTTTTCCAAAATCACTTCTCTGTTTTCCGCACACAAAGCATCACCAGTTGTAGTTTCTTTCAAACCAATTGCAGCGGCGATTTCTCCAGAATAAACATCTGTCACATCTTCACGAGAATTGGCATGCAAACGCACGATTCTACCAATACGTTCTTTTTTACCATTGGTGGTGTTGACAACGTAACTACCAGCTGAAATTTTTCCTGAATAAACTCGAAAAAAAGCCAACTTACCAACAAAAGGATCAGTAGCAATTTTGAAAGCCAAAGCACAAAATGGTTCATTATCATCGGCTTTTATAGTTATTAATTTTTCTTCATCTTCTACATCATGAGCCTCAATAGCTGGTACGTCCAAAGGTGATGGTAAATAGGCCACAACTGCATCAAGCATTGGTTGAACGCCGATGTTTTGTAAAGCTGTTCCACAAATTACTGGGTAAATTTCATTGCCCAATACTAAAGTTCTAATACCTTTTTTAATTTCTTCAATTGACAATTCTTCTCCATTCAAATATTTATTTAATAAATTTTCATCAGCTTCAGCCACTTTTTCCAACATGATTGAACGATATTTTTCTACTTCAGCTTTCATATCTTCTGGAATAGCAATATCTGTCACGTTTATACCGTGATCACCTTCAAATTTATAAGCCTTTCTTTCAATCAAATCAATAATTCCAGTAAAAGTAGCGTCAGCACCAATCGGAAGTTGGATAGCAACTGCTTTTTTGGAAAGACGTTCGTTGATCGAATTTAAACTCATATAAAAGTCAGCACCAACTTTGTCCATTTTATTTACAAAACAAACCCGAGGCACATTATATTTATCAGCCTGACGCCAAACTGTTTCTGATTGTGGTTCTACTCCTTGTGAACCATCAAATACAGCTACCGCACCGTCTAAAACACGCAAAGATCTTTCTACTTCAACAGTAAAATCTACGTGTCCGGGAGTATCAATAATATTGATACGATGATCTTTCCAAAAACAAGTAGTAGCCGCTGAAGTAATGGTAATACCACGTTCTTTTTCTTGTTCCATCCAGTCCATAGTTGCTTCACCTTCGTGCACTTCACCAATTTTATATTTTTTACCAGTGTAAAACAAAACTCGCTCGGTAACAGTTGTTTTACCGGCGTCAATATGGGCCATGATGCCAATATTACGAGTTTTTTCAAGTATATATTCTCTGGGCATATATTTTTAATTAATCCCGACAGAGTAAAAATTTTTTCAAAAAAATTTTTACGACGAGGGATCTTTCGAAGAGCAAACGTAAAATGCCACAACAGATAAAAGTAAAACAAATTTTTTACTCTTAAAAAGATTCCTCACCACTATCGTAGATTTGAAACTTTATTTTTATTAATGTTATTAAAATATAAAATTTAGAAACTTCTTTTCGTGAATATAAAAAAATTATATCCTCCGAAAGATCCCTCGTCGTAAAGATTTTTTGCGAAAAAAATCTTTTCTCACTCGGGATAAACTAAATTTATCTACGACGAGCAAAATGAGCAAAAGCTTTGTTGGCCTCTGCCATACGGTGAGTGTCTTCTTTCTTTTTGAAAGCACCACCAACACCTTCTAAAGCATCAAGCATTTCAGCAGTCAATTTATCTACCATATCTTTTCCTTTTCTAGCTCTGGCAGCAGTAATCAACCATCTAAAAGCCAAAGCATCTTGACGATCTGAAGATACTGGCATTGGCACTTGATAATTGGCACCGCCAACTCGACGAGAACGAACTTCAACTGAAGGACGGATAGCATTAATCACTTCATCAAAAGCTTTGAGCACATCGTCTTTTTTCTTTTTTTCTTTTAAATTTTCCAGAGAACTATAAACAATCTTTTGAGCCAAGGTTTTTTTACCATCTTTCATTATCATATTAATAAATCTGGCGATCAATAAACTATGGTACCTTGGATCAGGACTAATAATTCTCTTGGGGACTTGTCTTCCTCTAGGCATAAAATTATAATATTAGAATTGTTATAATTGCTATAAATATTTTTATTTCTTTGGTCTCTTGGTACCATAAACTGACCGACTTCGTTTTCGACCTTCAACTCCTTGGGTATCATAAACACCGCGCACAATGTGATATCTCACACCTGGCAAGTCTTTTACTCTACCACCACGAATAAGAACAATTGAATGCTCTTGTAAATTGTGACCTTCACCTGGAATATAAGCAATAACTTCAGTTCCATTGGAAAGTCTTACCTTGGCAACTTTACGCAAAGCTGAGTTAGGTTTTTTTGGTGTACTGGTATAAACCTTGGTACACACACCACGTTTAAATGGCGCACCTCGTCTAAGTTCAGTTTTCTTTCTATGCAAACTATCATAGGTAAATTGCATAGCTGGTGACTTTGATTTTGTCACCTTATCTGTTCTGCCCTTACGAAGCAACTGGTTTACTGTAGGCATAGTTTTTTTCTTAATCCCGACAGAGGAAAAATTTTCTTGAGAAAATTTTTGTGACGAGGGATCTTTCGAAGTGTAAGTATTTTGAACCGCATAAATCAAATGTAGTTCACCTTTCCCACTCTCCGAAAGATTCCTCACCCTCTTCGGGTTTTCGGAATAAATTAAAAAATTTGGCCACTTAAGCCAAAACATACTTTCATCTAAACTTTAGATAAACATATGAATCAATCAAGTGATTACTCTTCATCCCGATTGCGTCGGAATTACTTATGTTTGTAAATTTTTAAGTTGGCACTATTATAATCTAACTAGTTAGACATGTCAAGCTTGATTATGTGGATAAAACTTTACCCCGCACCGCAAGGGCTGACAAAATACTAAAATAATATATAAAATAAACAAAAAATACGTATTTAAATACGTATTTTTTATTTATAAAAGACGAATTAAACACTCTCCCCCTCTCTTCGCAAGAGAGGGGGTTGGGGGGTGAGTTATCACCCCACCAACAACATATAAATCCAATTAATAATTGGATGGATCCACTGGAAACCTAACATTAAAAAAGCAATGAGAATAAAAAAACCATATTGTTCCAAAACCTGACGAACTTTCCACATTGAATCTGGCAAAATTGCATAGAGAATTTTGGATCCATCCAGTGGTGGGATTGGTACTAGATTAAATACAGCGAGTAAAATATTAGCATAAACCACGATGGATAATAGCATTGCCAAAGACTCACCCGGAGCAAAACGCATTACTTGTGCAAAAATAAAAGCTAATAATAAATTGGAAATTGGACCGGCAATCGCCACTGCAGCTGGTCCCCACTTTTGATTTTTCAAATTATAAGGATTGTATGGCACGGGTTTGGCATAGGCAAAAACAAATTGACCTTTTGTGAGTACTATCAAAAGCAGTGGCATTAATAATGTCCCCCATTTATCAATGTGAGCCACTGGATTCAAAGTCAAACGACCGGCATACTTGGCGGTTGGATCTCCCAACTGATTGGCCATCCAGCCATGAGCATACTCGTGGAATATAGCCGAGGGGATAATAATGAATAAGAAAAAAATTGCAGTAAGTCCCATAAATTTGATAATTAGATGATAGATGATACATGCTTAGATGTTAGAAATAAGAGCGTTGTGTATACTTTTGCTATCAAACGATTCTAAAAAAGCGGTGGTAGGTGTCATTGCGAGTCCCGATTCGCATCGGGACGTGGCAATCCCATACTTCAATACATTAAAGTATGGGATTGCTTCGTTGTCGTGCGAACTCCTCCTCGCAATGACACGACTGTTCAATACTAAAATACAAAAGTATAAACAACGCTGGATTTTCTAACAGCTTAGAATATTATCAATTATCATATATCATCTACCATTAAATTTAAAAAAGTTTGACAAACTATTAAAGATAATATATAATCTCATCGTTATTCAATTATACTAAATTTTTAACAATATGGGAAGAACTTGTACCACCTGTGGCAAGGGAGCCATAAAAGCGGCTAATCGTAGCCACGCCAAAAACAAAACTCTACGCAGACAAAAACCAAATCTACAAAAAGATGAAAAAGGTAATATGATCTGCAACACTTGTCGCCGAACAGCTGTCAAAAAAACAAAATAAAAAATAAAGAAATAAAAAACCATCCCAAATTTATTGTTGGATGGTTTTTTTGTCGGAGTGACAGGACTTTCCGCCCGAGGCGGACCCGCCTTGGGCGGGGAACCTGCGTCGTCTTTTGTATTTTAATATCTTCTTTTTGAAAATATCCTACGTCGGAGTGACAGGACTTGAACCTGCGACCCCATGACCCCCAGCCATGTGCTCTACCAACTGAGCTACACTCCGTAGTACCAAAATTATAGCTTAATATAAAATAAAAATCAAGGATTAAAAATCCTCCCAAAAGGGAGGATTTTTTGAATTTGACTTAGGCTAGTTAGATGTTCAAATCATCAACAGCACTGGTATCAATTTCTTCGTCTGTTCTAGTTGTAGAAGCAATTGGATGAGCAGAATGTCTGCCACCTTCTGGTTCATTGATCTTCAAGTTAACGCGAGCGTTATTCTTGGCACCAACAATGCGCAAAAGAGTGCGAACTGCACGAGCGGTTTGACCTTGACGACCAATGACATAACCGATGTCACTGACATCAACATCCAAAGTTAGTAATACACCACGCTCATCAACAGAGCGTTCTACTTTTACGGCTTCAGGCTTTCCTACGATTGCCTTGATGACGTATTCAAGAAATACTTGATCTTCCATACAATACATTTTAAAGTACACTATTATGGTACATGATTTAAACACCGAATTCGACGAAATCCGGATTAGCCATATTATAACATGCCAAAAACTAATAGTCAAGATGATTGTCCACACCATCGAAGTGCGGAAACAAATAACATCCGACAATTAACAATATAACATGTCAGAAACAAGAGCTTTATATATATTTTTACTATCAAATAGTTATGAAAAAAGCGGTGATATGCGTCATTGCGAGTCCCAATTCGCATCGGGACGAAGCAATCCCATACTTCAATACATTAAAGTTTGGGATTGCTTCGTCGTCGTGCGAACTTCTCCTCGCAATGACACAAATGTTCAATATTAAAATACAAAAATATAAACATTGCCGGACTTTCTTACATATAACAAAATAACAAAACCCGCCTAACGACGGGTTCAGTTTACTAATAATTCTACATTATTCTTTTACCTCTTCAACTTTTTCTTCAGGAGCTTTATCTGGCACAGCCTCAGCGGAGACGGATTCTTCAGCTTTAGCTTGGGTTGCTTCAGCCTCAGCTTTAACTTTGGCTTTCTTTTCTTCTTCGGCTACTTTGATAGCTTCAACTTTTTCGTTCATTTTTGTTTTACGTTTTTTGGTAATAGCTACAGATTTTTTCTTAGCACCAGTAATAACACCAGCTTTTACCAACAAATTATTTACAGTTTCCGAAGCTTGAGCACCTTTTGACAACCAATACTTAATTCTTTCTTCATTCAATTCCATGGTCTTGCCTGAAATAGTATTATAATGACCCAAAATCTCCAAAGCGTGGCCTTGGGTATCTCGAGTTTTTTCAGAAATAACCAAACGATAAGTTGGTTGTTTCTTTTTTCCTAGACGTTGTAGTCTGATTGTTAACATAATTTTTAATCTCTTAAAAAACTAATAAACTGAGAGATGAACCGATCGTGACATCGGTACTACTTGTCCCCCGTAGCTCAAACGAAGTGAGAGCGAAGGAGGATTAGAGAGTAGCCATATTATAGATGATAATTAAATTATTGTCAAGAGCTAAACTATAAGTAGCTTGGGACAAAAATAATCCCTGTATATTATACGGGGATTATTTCAAGGATTGACGAAATGAACCGCAGTGAATTTCGTTATGATTGCAATTTAGAAAGCTAAAGCACTAAATAAACAAATTTCTTGTCTACGCATTCAATTTGTCACTCCTTCAGGTTTTATAGTGGTTTTTTATCTGTGTCTACTGAAGTGGATACGATTCACATCTCACCAAACGGTTTTTACTATTTTCTATGAACTGTGAACTAATCACTTATCAAGTTCAACACTTACCAACTTACTAATACCGTCTGCTCCCATCGTCACACCATACAAAGCATCAGCCACATGCATCGTGGCTTTGTTGTGAGTAATCAAAATAAATTGTGAATGAAGCGACAACTCAGATATTATTTTGTTAAATCGTAAAGTATTAGCTTCATCAAGCGCGGCTTCAACTTCGTCCAAAACTACAAGTGGTGATGGATTGGTAATGAGAATGGCACAAACAAGTGCAATTGAAGTCAAAGTTTTTTCACCACCAGACAGCACTTGAATATTTTTTATTTTTTTACCAGGTGGATTGGCAATTATTTCAATACCAGTCAAAATTTTCTTGCCATTCTTCTTTGGTTTAATATCTTCTTCATCAAGGCCAATATCAACACCTTGTTCAGTTTCAATCACTTCCGTGTCCTCTATTAATTCCGCGTCTTCCGTGTTTTCCCAACCATATACTTCAACTAAATCGGCTTTACCACCTTCAAACAAAATTGCGAAATAACGTGAAAACTCTTTTTTAATTTGTCTAAAAGCTTTATTGCGTTTTTTCTTCATTACCTCATCTAACTCAACAATCATTTCTTCCAAATCTTCCATTGCGGCTTTTAAATCAGTCAACTGAGTTGTTAAACCTTCGTGTCTATCTTTAGTTTCTTGGTATTCGCCTACTACCTCTTCATCAATACCACCAATCAGAGTTAATTGATATTTTAATTTTTGTATTTCTTGCTGAGTATTATCCAATTCACTTATCGCCACACCAGCCACACCACGCTCAACCAAATAATCAAAATTACAATGTAATTCTTGATAAACTTCATTACTCAAATCTTCTTGTTTGGTTTCCAATTTAGCTATCTCAATTCTTTTTTGGTTGCGATCATCAACAATTTTATTTAATTTTGTTTGTTCGTCTTGCATCACATCTTGCAAAGCAAAAATTCTTTTCTTTTTTAATTCTTCTTTTTCATTAAAATCTTCTATCTTTTCTTGAATACCTTTAATTTGTTCTTCTAAATTGAAAATATTTTTTTCCAGATCATCTTTTTCCCCGGAAATATCTTTTAGACTGGCACTAAACTCTTCTGGACTCATGGAATACAGTGACAATTCTTGTTCAAAAGTTGCCAACTCTTTGTCAATCTCTTGTTTTTTACTACCCAACATATCAGCTCGACTACCGGAGATATGAGCTTGTGATTGTAATTCCAACAAAACTGACTGGGCTTGGTTTAATTCAATTTCAGTAGTATCAATCTTTTTTTGTAAAGCCCCCAACTTTTCTTCAATATCCAAAATATTTCCTTGCACAAAATATGGTGAATTGCCCTGAGAAAATCCCATACCCTGACGACGATTTTGATTGCGAAAACCGCCCTTCATACTTCCGCTTGTTTCCAAAATATCACCCGCGAGTGTCACCATTCTAACTCGGCCAATCCCAATTTCACGAGCTACATCAATATCTTCCACAATCAAAGTATTACCCAAAGCATAGGAAAAAATATTAGAAAATTTATCATCAAATTTTACCAAATCAATTGCTAACCCAACCACTCCAGATCGACTTAAAAGTTCCTGAGTATCAGCTGAAGTAAATCTGCTTTTAATTTTGTTGAGCGGTAAAAAAGTAGCAAAACCCAATTGATACTGACGCAAATATTCTATACAACTTTGCGCCGTCCGATCACCATCTACCACCAAAGAAGACAAATGGCTACCAGCTGCCACATCTAATGCTAACCGATATTTTTCCTCCACCTCTCCCAACTGAGCAACGGTACCATAGACATTACCCAAACGATGTCGCTCTTCCAAAATTGCTTGAACAGCTTTGATACCAGAATATTGTAAATATGATTGTTCACCTCGCATTTGCGTAGCCCGTTGTTCAGTATTGGAGATCTGACCACGCAATTCAGTCCGTTCAACTGTTATTTTTTCTATCAATTGTTTTTGCTCAGCAATGGAAAGTCCAGTTTTATCTAAATTAATTTCTACCTCAGTCAAATCTTGGCTAGCTTTATTTTGTTCGGATTTTAATTCTTCAACTTTATTTTCCAGCCAACCAACATTTTGTTTACCAACTTTGGAATATTCAGTTTGTAATTTTCCTTGCAATACAGCTCGGTCGCGTTCTAATGAATTTTTTTGTCTTTGCAATTCTTGGTGCTGTCTTTGCAAACTCTCAAATTGATCCTGACGTGAACTCTCGTGTGCCAAATTAGCCAATTCTTTTTGCGCTGATAATAATTTTTCATTGACCTGATTATATTCTTTTTCAATAATATCCAAATTAGTATTGACCGTATCTAACTGACTTTTATTATAATTAAATAAACTAATATAATAACTTTCTTGAGCTTCACGCAATTTTAATTCTACATCTTGACGTTTTTCTAATTTTTTTACCTGACGAGCCAAAGTGTGCAAACGGGGTGAAATCTCATTTAATAATAATTCTGCCTGTTCAATATTTTCACTAGTCCGATGAAGTTTGAGAGTCGCTTGATGACGTTTAATTTGAAATTCTTTGATACCAGAGGCTTCATCAAAAAAATCTTTCCGCTCTTGTGGTGTTTGCAAAAGCAATCTATCAATCATACCCTGACCAATCACGCTGTATGACCCTTGTCCAAATTGGGCTTGGGCTAATAAAATTTGTAAATCAAGCAAACGAACTGATTTATTATTTATCAAATATTCACTTTCACCCGAACGATAATAACGACGAGTAATAACTAATTCATCAAAATCAATTGGAACCCGACCATCAGAATTATCCAGAGTCAAAGTCACACTAGCCATACCCATCTGACCTTTTATTTCTGAGCCAGAAAAAATTATATCTGAACTTTTTTTACCACGAATATGCTTCATGCTCTGCTCCCCCATCACCCAACGAATAGCATCAGATATATTACTCTTGCCCGAACCATTCGGCCCAACCACAGAAGTAATACTATTTTGCCCATTCTTTGGTGCCAAAAAATCCAAAACAGTCCTATTGGCAAAGGACTTGAAACCATGAATTTCAATGCTTTTTAGATACATGGAAGGAAGTTGAATAAAAAAATATACAAATATACTAATTTACTAATTATACGAATGCTATACTAATATTTTTCTATATGGGAATTCGTATAGCATTCGTATAATTAGTATTGTTCGTATATTGGTATGTATACCTAGTATTATACACTTTTTCTTAATACTTGACAATAATTAGTATATAATATAGAATAGAGCGTTCTTTAAATAGTCCATAAAGTCAAAAGTCATAAAGCCATAAAGTCCACAAAGAATCCAACTAAACACTCAACTTTACAAACTTTCTAACTTTATGAACTTTCTAACTAAGATATGCACCGAACCGCCAAACAAATCTACAATGAAATTATCAGGACAAACAAAGTCCTGCTTATTTGTCATCAAAATCCAGATGGTGACGCACTAGGATCAATTTCAGCTTTGGCCTATTTTTTGGATTTAATAAAAAAACCATACAATACTTTTTGTTTGACTGAACCAGCCGAACATTTGGCCAATTTACCTCATTTAATAATTCCAAATTTAAATGGATCAATTTGGCAAAATGCTGACCATGATTTGATTATTGTGTTAGATTCAGGAGATTTGAAGTACGCTGGTGTGGCTGACTATATCGCCAAATTAAAACATGAACCAATAATAATAAATATTGATCACCATTCTACCAACAAAAAATTTGGCCATTACAATTTAATAATTAGTCAAGCCTCTTCCACTACTGAAATTTTATATTTCTTTTTTAAATTAAACAATATAAAAATCACGAAAAACATGGCCATGGCACTTCTAACTGGTCTTATCACTGACACGGAAAACTTTTCTAATCCCGGAACTACTGAAAAATCACTCAAAGTTGCCAGCGACCTCATTCACCGCGGTGCTAATTTTAATTTAGTTAAAAATTGGTTTTTAAAAAATAAATCAATCACTGCCCTAAAACTCTGGGGTGTGGTTTTATCCCGCCTGACAATTAACGAAAAACACCAGATAATTTATACTTACGTCACCCAAAATGATATCAAAAGTCATGGTGATAATGAAGTCGAAAGCGAAGGCATTGCCAACTTTTTAAATAATCTAAGTGATGGCCAAGCAGCGCTAATTTTGAAAGAACAAGCCGATGGAAAAATCAAAGGCAGTTTGCGTACCACCCGCGATGATTTTGATGTTGCACAAATAGCCACTAGACTCGGTGGTGGTGGCCACAAAAAAGCGGCTGGTTTTAGTATCGACGGACCAATTGAAAAAGCTTTTGAAAAAATCTGGGCAATGTTTGAAAATAATTAATAAATAGTGTAGAATATATATAGGATATTAGAAAAATATTAATAATAATTTAATATGACAGATTCAAACGAAATAAAATCTCAATACTTAATTCCGACTGTTATTGAAAAAACCTCTTATGGAGAAAGAGCTTATGATATTTATTCTCGCCTTTTAAAAGACCGAATAATTTTTTTAGGCAGTACAATTGATGATAACATGGCCAACACAGTGATAGCTCAATTACTTTTTTTGGAAAATCAAAATTCTGAAAAAGATATAAAAATTTATATCAACTCCCCTGGTGGTTCAGTGACGGCTGGTCTAGCAATTTATGATACAATGCAATACATCAAATCTGATGTTTCCACTATTTGTATTGGCATGGCCGCTAGTATGGCTTCGGTATTATTGTCAGCTGGAAAAAAAGGCAAACGTTTTTGTTTACCAAATAGCGAGGTTATGATTCACCAAGTCATGGGTGGTATGCAGGGCCAAGCCAGTGATATAAAAATTCACGCCGAAAGAATTTTAAAAATCAAAGACCGACTTAATCAAATTCTCGTCATTCACACTGGCAAAGAAATTAAAACTCTAGAAAAAGATACTGACCGCGATTATTTCATGAGTGCCGAAGAAGCAGTTGCCTACGGAATTGTTGATAAGGTAATCTAGTTTTATGATAGTTTTTTATCTATGTCTACTAAAGCTGGCTTAGTTCAATAGATTAGGACATTTTTATTTATAATCCACAGTTGGACTAAAAAATTTAGTCGGTCAAAAAAATAGAATATACTATAGTATATTCTATTTTTTTCTGTGGAATCATTTTTAAATCAGTGGAATCAATGCTAAATCAAAACCACCCCAACAAAGTCGGGGTGATCTAACATGAATAATAGGAGTCCGAGGACTCAATGCTGCATCCAAAGAGGTGTGCGGTGGGAGAAGACGAGCCGGAGCCAGTACTATCCTATTACACACCTCTCCATGCTTGTGAATGCAGA
>Ga0268276_1003333_pt1 | contig 12561 bp, 9 predicted proteins | sample saktaG_4_FD_190145 | JGI IMG/M metagenome (GOLD analysis project Ga0268276, IMG submission 190145) | Saline water microbial communities from Sakinaw Lake, British Columbia, Canada - sak_2010_1_5_45m | ecosystem: Environmental > Aquatic > Non-marine Saline and Alkaline > Saline ...
ATTTCACAACGGTGACAGTGTCGAGAAGATTCACCGAAATGTCAAGTCTGGCCTTTTCAGTTAGGAGCTTTCAGCTTTCAATTTTCAGCTTTCAGTTTTCTCTTTCCGGCTTGCCTTTCTAGGCGGTCGGCGGCATACTGGTGCGCATGAAAAAAGCGAGCCTCTAACGCCGCCCGGATGTGTGGCACACCCGTTCGCACACCCGACGACGCCTGCTTCAACCTAAAAACGGCAGATAATTCACCCTTATAGCCTTACTGTCTTTCAGCCTACAGCCTTTTTTAGAATTATTGACCCGAACCGTGCACGACGTTATGCCCTCTGGTAGTATCAGCTTTGTCATTCCAACCTTGAACTCCGCCAAAACGCTGGAGGCGTGTCTGGCTTCGATCCTTTCCCAGCGGGTGAACCGGGGGTCTTACGAGATCGTGATCGCGGATGCGGGGTCGGCCGATGGGACGGTGGAGATCGCGCGGCGCCTGGGCGTTGACCGGATTGTCGACAACCCGCTGAAGACCGGCGAGGCGGGAAAAGCAGCCGGAATCAAGGCGTCGGCGGGCGATTTGATCGCGCTGGTGGACAGTGACAACATCTTGCCCGATGGGGACTGGCTGGAGCGGATGACCGCGCCCTTTTGCGATCCCGACATTGTGGCATCAGAGCCCTTGGAATACACCGCGAGACCCGGCGATCCGACACTGACGCGCTATTTCGCCCTGTTGGGCATGAATGATCCACTCTGTCTGTTCACCGGAAATTACGACCGCCTGTGCGGGGTCACCGGCAGGTGGACCGGGCTGGCGGTGAGCCAGGAGGATCGGGGCGGGTATCTCAAACTGACGCTGACCGAGGAGACTCTTCCCACGATCGGCGCGAACGGGTTTGTTTTCAGGCGGCAGTTGCTCAACCACGTTTCGTGGGATCCCTATTTTTTTGATATTGATGTGATGCACCAAGCGGTTCGCGCGGGTTTGTGTCAGGTCGCCAAGGTCAAAACCGGCATCGTGCATCTCTACTGCGCGACCCTGCTCGAATTCGCCCGCAAACAGCGCCGCCGCATCCGCGACTTCCTTTTTTTCGCTCAGGAGAAGCAACGCACCTATCCATGGGATCGCCAGAAAAAGGCGGGCATCGTGCGATTCGTCCTGGCGACCGCCCTCATTTTTCCGTTGGGCTACCAGGCGCTTTCCGGCTACCGCCGCCGCCCCGATCACGCCTGGCTCTACCACGTGCCCGTTTGCTGGATCACCCTCTGGATCTACGGCGTGGGGACCTTGAGCAAGACGTTGGGGATACGGCAATGCCCGGTGGCGCGGGCGAAGTGGCAGCAACGGTAACACGTGCAGACGTCTGGCGGAGTCCGGGGCGGGTGCGCACGCAGAGGTGATTATTGCGGAGGCGATTATGATGGTGACGGTGCGTAGCTATATAAAGAATCATCGATTTGCCTGTTTCGGGCTCGGTTTGTTTGCCGTTGGCCTGTTTTATGTCTTCTTCCCGGCTTTGTCAGAATATGCGGCGCTGGTTTCCGCAGATTCCGGTCCTTTCTACCGTTATGCGTATCGCACGACGGTGTGCGAGGGGTTGCTGGGAGGGGGAGGGTTCACGCCGCAGCACCTGTATTGGCTCGTGTTGCCTCCGCTCTATGCCCATGATTTGACCTATGTAATCGATTCGCTGGTCCTGGTGCTGGCCGGGGTCTATTATCTGCGCGGCCGACGGCTCCACCCGCTAGCGGCCTGGTTTGGTGGCCTGGCGCTCGGGTTGAGCGGGTATACGTTCACGCTCTTCTCTGCGGGGCATCGCGGCTATTTTTACATGTTCTCATGCGCCGTGTGGGCGTTTGGCTTGCTGATTCGCTGTTTTGAAACTCGAAAGCTTTTCTATTTTGCGATGCTGGGGCTTGTTTTCGCGTGGGGCTCGGTCTATCAACCGGATGTTCTGGTGTTGGTGGGCGGTGTGGCGGCTGCCTATGCGGTATGGCTGACGATGCGGCACAGGAGCCAGGAGTCAGAAGTCAGGAGTCAGGAGTCAGAAGTCAGGAGTCAGGAGTCAGGAGTCAGAAGTCAGGAGTCAGGAGTCAGGAGCCAGAAGACGAAATATGAGGCTCTTTGGAATAATGTTATTTCCGTGTGGCCACGTTTTTTCGTGTCGGTACTGATCTTCGTTCTGGCCGGGTATGGGGGGATCCGAACCGCCTTGACGACGCACATCGCTGGACGTGACGCCCAGATCGCGGGGGTTTCGGTGGAGGCCTTTCAGCAGCAGAAAGCGCCTGCGGCACCGACCGCTGAGGAGAAACACCAGCGTTGGGTTTTCGCCACCAACTGGAGCCTCCCCCCGGAGGACATGCTCGAATTCCTTGTCCCCGGCGTATTTGGAAATGAATCCATGCAACCGCCATACCCGTATTGGGGGAGACTCGGGAGGCCTCATCACGAGGTGTTTCAAAAAGGCCGCATGATGCCGAATTATCGTCAGCATACGGTGTACCTGGGGGCGGTATCGGTGTTGTTTGCGATTTTCGGGGTCATTGCGTGGATACTCGGAAAAAGGGAGAAGCATCATTCGGCACACCCTTCGATTCCCGATTCCCGATTCTCGATTCCGGATTACTCTGACGTTCCGTTCTGGCTCGCCGTGTGGGTCATCGGCTTGCTCTTGGCGATGGGGCGCTATACACCCCTGTACCGTCTTTTCTATGCGTTGCCGTACATGGATTACATCCGCGCGCCTGTGAAGTTCCTTCATCTGGTCGAGATCGCGACAGCGCTGCTGGCGGGTTTCGGCCTTGATCGTTTTCTGCGCGCAGAGCACGGGCGAGGGCGCCGGTGGTTCCTCTGGATTGGCGGGGGGCTGGCAGGTTTGGCGCTCGTGGGGAGTCTGGGCATGCTGTGTGCCAAGACGACTGTGATACGTCATGTCACCGAATTGGGGCTGGGGTCGGTGGCGCCCGTGTTGTGGCGATATGCCGTACACAATTTCTTCCGGTCGGCCGGCTTTGCCGTGGCGGTCGTCATCGGTGCCGGGCTGGCAGTGCGGAAAACGGCGGGTCAGGCCAGGTGGATTGCCGGCGCGTTCCTGCTGCTGATGGTTGTTGACCAGGCCGTTGTCGCCCGCCGGTATGTCCGGGTGTTGAATCTGGAGCCGTTCTATCGCGCGAACAGCGTCGTGCGGGCGATTCAGAAAATGGGGGATGGCCCCTACGTCGGGATGCTCAATTACGCGACAGCCAACGCGACCACAGAGGATTGGTTCAGCGCGGCGCTCGCAGCCGGAGGCATCCAGAACCAAGCACCAATCCCCAGCGAGCCGAACACGCCCCATTCCCGGGTGTTCGACGCGCTTCAACGGGATCCGATCCGTTTGTGGAAGGTGATGCGCGTCAACTACGTCGTGGCGCCACGGCGGATGTGCGAGCCGTTGCTGCGTGCCGGAGTGCTGGCCCCGCTGCTCGATTTTGAATTAGGCGCAGGGGTTGTGCGGCAGGTGCCCCCCAGTGAGAAATCGCTTCTGCTGGCACGACTGCCGAACTCGGCAGTCGGACCTCGTTTGCTGACCCAATGGACGGGCGGCATTCCGGCGGATGAGCAGATTGCCGCGCTCGCGGCCGGAAAAGACAATGTCACCGATGCGCCCTCCCCGCGGGATGCGGGACCGTCGGAGGCGGGGACGCTCCGCGTGGTCGCGGCCCGAGGTGTTCGGGGAAGCTTATCCACGCGGCTTCAGGTTTCGGCAAAAGGGGATAGCCTGCTCGTGTTCGCCGAACGGCTGGCTGATGGACAAGAGGCGCTGCTCGACGGAGAACGCGTCACGCGTCACGTGGTGGACGCCATCTGGCCGGCCGTCGTCGTTCCGCCGGGAGAGCATACGGTTGTGCTCAGACACAAACGGGCTTACGCCATTCCGCTTGTGAGTGGAGCAACGGCCCTGGCTGTCTTGGCGTGGTGGATCGTCGCCAGATGCGCGTCCCCCCGTCCGAAGCGAGATACTGGAAATCCTGCATGATTGCGCTCAAGAACAAGATCAAAGCCTGGCTTGGACCGATCTGGTGGTATTCGATCATCCTGTTCGTTGCCCAGCGCTTCGGTGACGTGATCAACATTTACATTGGCCTGTGGCTGGTGCCAAAATACGTCGCCCAAGATCAGCTCGGAGCGCTGCTGCCGCTCACACAGATTGCGGGCGTTCTGGGTTTGCCGCTGGCCATCATTCTGACGCCGTTCAGCAAGTTCATCAACACCTTCGGTGCCAAAGAAGAATACGGCAAGATCAAGGCGCTCCTGTTGGATGTGTTGGCGTTGGTGGGTATCTTCTCGGTGGTCATCGGTATTTATACGTGGCATGTGGCCCCCTTTATTTTTGAACGTCTGCGCATCAGTTCCACGCGGCTGATCTGGCTCATTTGCGGTATTACGGTTACATCCCTGATGATACCCCTGATCAACGGCGCTTTATCCGCATTAAAGAGATTTCGTCTCATGAGCGTCATCGGATTCTTCTCGACACCGATCCGCCTGGCGGTCTTGTTGCTGCTATTGCCGATATCGGGGCTGTTGGGGTACTTTGCTTCCCAACTCGCCTTGAACTTATTTATTTGCGTGATCGCCTTCTGGGGATTGCGGGGACTCATCTCCCGTGATGTCAAACGGGAATCCTACTTCTCCCATGGCCGGGAAATGATCGCCTATACGCTGCCATTTGTGGTCATAACTGGCGTTGGCACCCTTTCGTCCGCAGTTCAATATCTGGTCATCCGTCAACGCCTGCCTGACGTGGAATCGGCCGCTTTCTACTTCTGTTCCCGCTTCTCCGAGATACCCAACATGATATGGGCGTCCATCGGCAGTGTCTTTTTTCCGCATATCTCCGACGCGTTTGAGAAGGGCAAGAGCACACGCCGCATTCTAATGAACGTTTTCACCATCAGCGTGGTAGGTGGCGGGATGATTGCCTTGCTGCTGGGAGTCAGCATGGGGTGGGTGTTCGGTCAGGTCGGGCAATGGGCGAATTATCGCCCTTACGCCTATCTGACGGGATGGCTTGCCTTGACCAATGTATTCCGCGTCGGATACACCATCTTCGTGGTGCACGAAATTGCCTGTCGCCGTTTCGGTTTTCTCTTCTATTCGGTGCCGCTAGCCCTGTTTGAATCGTTGGTTCTCATCTCGCTTACAGGATACGGTTTCTTCACGCCTTATCTGCCGGGGTCGTGGGTCGAATGGATGGGATCGGTCCGGGCCGCGCGCATCGAGTTCATTGTTGGGGTGATGTTGGTATCGGCCTTCGCTCAGTTTGTCGGCATTCTAATACAGTTTGCGCGTGAGAAAAGCGGGAACATGTACTGCACAGGCAGACAGGAGGTCGGATCGTAATGATAAGTACCCGACCCATAATCGCAGTCAACTACTACTTTAATTCGGATGAATGGAATAACCGGATATTTGCATCAGGCTGTAAATCCGAAAAGTCATTGGGCTTGAAAGCGTTTCGCGCGTTCATGAATACTCGCGGGGCAGAGGTGGTGACGCTTGACACGGTTGATTTTAATGATCCAACTGTCAAATATGTCCTCTATTTCGAGTATAACTGGCGATCATTATGGGTGGACCGGTTTTTAAGCCGCATTCCTTTTGAAAAACGAGCACTTGTGCTTCTTGAGCCGGCCAATATTAATCCTTCGCTCTACTATACATCTTTATTACGGGGTCGTTTTCATACGGTGTTCACATGGGACCTCAATTTACTTCGCAAGAATCCGTCCTATACGCATATTAATGTGCCGTTGGGGGCGGAGCCACGGAAGTATCGTGAGAATCCGTTCAGGAACATTTCTTTTACGGACAAGCGTTTTCTTGTGGCCGTGAGTAGAAACCGCTGGAGTTACATGCCTCAATCAACGTATGCTTTTCGAAAAAAGGCATACCACTATTTCGAGCGGACGTTTTCCGGACAGTTCGATCTGTATGGAATGGATTGGAACGTACCGTGCATTTTTTACGAGAAGTGGTTTGGACATCCCCGGTTTTCGTCCTGGCGTGGAGAGATCGAGGGCTCATGGGATGCCAAAGTGCACAAGATTGCCAACTACAAGTTCGCCCTTTGTTTTGAAAACAATGCGTCAGAGCCTGGGTATATCAGTGAGAAGATCACTGACTGTTTTTGCGCCCGCTGCGTGCCCGTATATTATGGTTCAAAAGGGACAGCTGAATTGATTCCGCGTGATGCGTGGATCGATCTGCGCGATTTCAGTAATTTGGCAGACCTTAGCTCTTTTCTCAGCGGCATGAATGAGGCACGTTATGACCAGTACATCACGGCGATTGACCGGTTCATGCAGAGCGAACAATTGAATTTCTTTTCGACGGAACATTTTCTTCAGGTCATTGCAGATCGACTGATCGGGTGAATGTCATGATTCGTGAAGATGGCCAAATTGATTCAGTTTAATAATAGCACACTTTACTACGCGATTTGCCGCACCTAAAAAACGCAGGTGCTAAGTTTTGGACATTTCGAGCAACATGACGCATGAGCGAGGGTTATGAATAAAATCAGGGTCACTATTGGTATTCCTACTTATAACCGGGCAAAGGATCTGTCTTGTCTGATAGATAGTGTCCTAGCGCACATGAGCGATCGCTTTCGAGGTCAAATCGAAATATTGGTGTCGGATAACATGTCAACAGACACGACACGTGCTGTTGTCCGAGACTATGGCGAGAAGCATCCCGGGCTCATCGTTTACCGTCAAAACGAACGGAATCTTGGCTTTTCGCGTAATGTTGATGCGGTGATGTGCAATGCAACGGGAGACTATGTATTGCTGATGGGAGATGACGATGCACTCGAATCCAACGCGCTTTTAACCTTGTGGGACATATTGGACAGCCATGATGATTTGGGAGTGGTGATTCTTGGGGATACTCCTTACGATCCCCAACTTAAAACAGCTCTGGCCGATCCCGTGAAACAGGCGGGAAGGCGAGGAGGTGCGCTCTATCGTCCGGGAATCGATTATGTTCGTGAGCGGCGAATATTTACCCCCGCACTGGTTTCCGGGTATGTGCTCAAGCGTACTGCGTGGCTTCAATCGGGTGCGGCAGATTTCTATGATACCATTTCAATACACATTCTTTGCGCGATGCGCATTATTCTATCGCATTCGCTCTATGTTTCGAATCTACCGACGATCAAATACCGAACCAGTGGTACCGGGGGGAGTGAATGGGCCAAGGATAACCTTTATCCTTTTGCTTTTGATCTCGGCTATCTTGTAGGGTGTCGCGGCATAAAATCGGTCTATCCTACTAATTTGCATCGGTATCTGCATCGGCAAGGAATCCGATCCATTATTTATCTCATCATGAGGCAGAAGACAACACACAGCCCTATCTCTATACCGCTGTTGCGACAGCGTTTGCAGGAGTGGGCGGACAAGCGGGATCTTCTGACATGGTTAGCCCTCACGCTTTTGCACGTGCCTGGGTTTGTGATCCAGTTGCCTTTCCAAATCATCATGAAACGGCGGTCGGCATGACATGTTCATCTAACGAGAGATAAGGCTTAGGATCCAATGGGTATTGGGTTGATTTGCTGACGAGAGACGCGGGATGGATCCGACAGCACAAGGGGGTTCAAGTGTCGCCTTGCGTGCGGCCAAGGAGGCGGGTACACTGTTACAACCAATGGCCCCGCCGTGGTATGGCAGTCAATGGGACATTTCACGTATCCGCTGATAGGTGAGTAGAGTACGATTCAATGCTTATAGTCATTATTTCACGCCCGAGACGTTGGTTCAAGAGTGGTGTCTTGAGACGTGGTACGGGTTTATGCTGAGGCCGACATCATGAATATCAAACCAACGGCTATCGCAAATGTTTACATCATTGAGCAGGACATTCATAAGGATAAGCGCGGGTCTTTTGTCAAGACGTTCCAGCGCGGTTTTTTTTCGACTCATGGATTGGAGTGCGATTTCTGTGAAAACTATTACACGAAATCGCGCGAGGATGTGATTCGCGGCATGCACTTTCAAACACCTCCCCAGGATCACGCCAAACTGGTGACGATTATTCAAGGGACGATCATTGATGTGATTCTGGACATCCGTCGGTTATCACCGACCTATGGTCAACATGTCGAGATTGAGTTGTCTCGCGAAAACAGGCGCTCAATCTATATTCCGAGAGGGTGCGCACACGGTTTTGGAACGTTGAGTGACACGGCTATTGCCTACTACATGGTGACGAGCGAATACGCGCCGGAACAGGATGCGGGTATCCGGTATGACAGCTTTGGGTATCGCTGGCCAATCGCCACCCCGATCGTGTCGGATCGCGATATGGGCCACCCGGCGTTTAGCGATTACATCACGCCATTCTGAACTATTATGAGAATTCTTCTTACAGGTGCGACCGGATTTATTGGGCAATGGCTTGTTCCCTGTCTGAGCGAAGCTGGACATGAGGTTTGTGCAATTGTCCGCTCTTCGACGGATACATCCGGGCTTACTGCCGCAGGGGTTCCCTATATTGTTGATGACGGTATTCAGAATATCGGCGTGGCTTTGGAAGCGCATAAGCCATTTGATGGGATCATCCACCTAAGCTCTCTTTTCCTTTCTTCTCATAATACCGAGGACGTGCTTCCTTTATTGTCTGCCAATATTGTTTTCCCGACCCGATTACTGGATGCGGCTGTGCAGAATGGTATTAGATGGTTCATAAACACAGGAACCGGTTGGCAACATTATGAGGATAAACCGTATTCACCAGTCAATTTGTATGCCGCATCAAAGCAGGCGTTCGAATCGCTTGCGCGTTACTATGTGGAGGCCCACGGACTCCGGTTCGCGACATTGGCATTATGCGATACCTACGGTCCAGGCGATACACGCGCAAAACTTCTGAGGCTCTGGTGCGAGATTGCGCATTGTGGGATCGCATTGGATATGTCGGAGGGGTTTCAAAAGATCGATCTGATTTATGCGGCCGATGTGGCAATGGCCTTCCGATTGTTGGCTGAACATCAGGCGTCGAGCACTATTTTCAGCGAGTCCATGCGCACGTTTTCTATTTCGTCAGGCGAGGTCGTATCACTGCGTGAGCTGGCAGCTTTGTTTGAAAAAGTAACGGGTAAAACGCTGCCCATCAGGTGGGGAGCCCGCGCGATGCGGCCTCGCGAGGTCATGATTCCCTGGAGCGCTGAACAATGCGTACCGGGGTGGAATCCCACGGTGTCTCTTCAGGAGGGTGTTCTGAGGATGTGGCAAGCCCATGTGACGGCGGCAACATGAGAAGTGGATATGAGCCATTATTGGGCGTACGGGAAATCTTCATAAAGGCGCTCGGTGAAATATCGTGAATGAAGGATTGAATGATGACCCGGTTCTGGCTTGGCAAGCGCGCAATCTGCCGATCTTGCGGAAGGCTGCGTATGCTGGACCCTGCAGTCCCGATGTCACGATGATATCGCACTGGCTTTGGGGTGATGATCGATTTGACACGTTGTTGGACAGTTTGCTGGCATCCATACTGATGGCATGGCGGAACTGCGGGCGTCTTCCGGTTGTACTTGTAGTCAATCGCGTGACTCCGCGTCTGAAAAAAATGGTGACGGAGTGGGGGATTGGTCTGATGGTCGAGACGACAATGCGGGGCGGAGGCGGGAATGTCCGCGATCTTAACCGTGATGCCATTATGAACCTGCATAACCGATTTGGATCGCACTATGTGCTGACGTTCCAGAATCACGCCTTTCCCTTGCGGCCCACGCTTTTGGAGTTTCTGGGGAAATATGATTACATTGGCGCGCCATGGGTCTTTGGTAAGGACGATTGGGTGACCCGTCTCCTCCTGCGGAATCGGCAGGATGTCGGCAATGGGGCCTTTACGCTTCGATCACGGGAGCTGTGTGAAATGACGGCTTATTACTTTCGGCGTAAGTACCGGCATCTGCCTCATTGCTATCTATTCAACGACGATTATTTCATTGGCAAAACATTGCCCTCCTGTGAGAAACGTTTTCGCGAGACGATCCGGATCGCACCGCCTGAAGCGGCGGCGACATTCTCGCTAGAGGATAATGTCAAGCTCCACCGGGCGGTGCATGCACGGCCGTTCGGGTTTCATGGACCTTCGGCGTTTCGACAACTCCTCGTGGAGGGACAAATTCGTGACCTTTCTGAATGATTGTGATTGGTTGTCAGGAGTTGAGTATCACGAAATGGAGCAAGTAAGCGTGCACGCCAGATGTGGTTTGCCGGCGCGGGTTCATTGCCAACATACGTATTTATGGCGGGGGCTAATCGGGGCGTGACGCCCCTGAACTCTTAATTTATTCGGGTTACGGGTCTCCACGCGGAAGACGTGTCTGACCCCGGCAAGATCGGGATGGCTCTCGGGGCCGTCATGTGCAGGCCGTAGATGCGTGTGAATCGTGCCATTAACGAGAGGATGAGATCTTGAAGGTCTTGTACAAACGGGTGTTTGCTTACGCGAGCTTGCAGTTCTGCGGTCATATTGAGGCGTATTTTGTAGCGCATACGGCAGAACTGGCTGTTTTCATCGTTCAGCCGAGAATGGGTCCCCATCAGCACGTATTACGACACTATCGAAATGGACAATTAATTGAAGATAAGCCGGTGCGGTCCTCGCAGAATCTTTTTGTCTATTATCTTCTTTGGTATGCGAATCATGTGCGTGTTTTGCTGAGCTTCTGTCGCCGGGACGAAGTGACGATTGTCTTTAGTGGTCATCCGGTTGTATTGATGGGTATGGGGCTGTTTCGTCGGCTGCGTGCGCTCCGCTACGCCTACTGGATCGGTGACTATTTTCCTGCGTCACATCCGCTCATTCGTTTGTATGAGGGGGTAAAGGCGTGGTACCACAACCGGGTGGATGCCGCCTTCTACCTCACGGATGCCATCAACAGGGTTATGAACGGGGGGATCGTCGATACCCCGAGTCGCAAGACCGTGATGTGGGGTGTGAAGCCGTATCCGGCGGCGCCGCCGCCGCCACTGGATCCGTTTACGCTGTTGTTCGTGGGGTTGCTCCGGCCCGGACAGGGGCTTGAGGAGCTGTTTTCTTTTTTGGGTAGACACGGCAACTATCATCTCAAGCTGATTGGAACGGGCCAACCGGCTTATCTGGAGCGCTTGCAGGCCATGTTGGAAAAGCTTGGCGTGGGTGGCCAGGTTTTTTTTCCAAGTCATTTTTACACCGAGACAGAGCTTTTGGATGTTGCCGCGACGTGTCACGTCGGCATGGCACTCTATGACACAGCAGCCGGCAACTTTACACATTATGCCGACCCAGGCAAAGTGAAGGCCTATGCCGAGATGCATTTGCCTGTTATCATGACGCGCATTTCGGATATTATTCCCTTTATCGAGCGTTTCGGCAGCGGAGAGGTTATCGACCGTCTCGACCAACTTGGTGACGCGTTGGAACGTATCCGCGGTGATGTCGCACGCTATCAGGTGGGGATTAATCGATTCAACGATTGCTTTGAGTATGATCGTTATTACCGTCACGCCTTTAAGGTGTTTGAGGAGTGCTGGCCATGAGCACCCAATTGAAACTGCCCGTGAGCGTAATCGTGGGGATGCGAAACGCGTCCACGACCATTATATCTTGTTTGGAGGGTTTGGCGTCCCAGGCCTATCCCATTTCCGAAATCATCGTCCTGGATAACGTTTCGACCGACAATTCGGTGGCGTTAGTCGAGGCGTTTGCCAAACGATGTGCGGTGCCTTTACGCGTGGTCAAACAGACGATTAACGGAGGTTTGGCGACTAGTTACAATACGGGAGCGGATCTCGCAGATTCGCCGTTGCTGGTTCTCGTACACGCGGATGGCGCATTCCCCACGACACATGAAGTGGAGAAATTGACGGCGCCGTTGTGTAATGATCCGGCTGTTGTTGCGGCCTGTCCGAAACTTGTGATGGCGCACGAGATTTGGGAACGCTTTCCCTTCTGGCAGAAACATCTGTTTGCCCGCGCCCTTGGGCATGAACCCCATTCCATGTGTGGCAAGTTTGACTGTATTCGCAGGGATGTGTTTTTACAGGCAGGGGGATATGACGCCTCGCGCTTTACCGCGGCGTGCGGATACGGGGGAGAAGATGCGGATGCGCACCATCGTATTGCGAAATTGGGGCGTGTGGCGAGAACAGACGCGCGGATCATTCATCTTCACGACTTGAGCGACAATTATCGCCTCCGCGCACTGTTTGTGACGCGCAAGATGCTGGCTCGAACTTACGCCAAGGTCTTGATCTTCCAGGGATTTCAGCCCACCCTCGGTAAGCTTTCTTTCTGGGTCAGGCCGACACTGGCTTTAATACCGTTGCTTCCCCATCTGTTCTGGCTGGGGGTGGCAGCTCTATTCGCGTTCTCGCTCGTGAACTCATGGCGGATGTATTCGTCGCGTAGCACACGGCTGAATCCGCGTATACTGGCCCTTCCGTTTGTGGATGCAGCGCTAGTCTATTACGAGACGTTCTGGTTCATTGAGGGCCTGCTGACTCCACCCGCAGACGCTAAACGCTCT
>Ga0268276_1003335_pt1 | contig 12554 bp, 12 predicted proteins | sample saktaG_4_FD_190145 | JGI IMG/M metagenome (GOLD analysis project Ga0268276, IMG submission 190145) | Saline water microbial communities from Sakinaw Lake, British Columbia, Canada - sak_2010_1_5_45m | ecosystem: Environmental > Aquatic > Non-marine Saline and Alkaline > Saline ...
GATAGTAAATCAGCAACCATAATTTCCGTGCCCAGGTGTTCTTTCTTAGCTGACCCATCAAGCATAGTATTACCAGAAAAATCAACTTTATCTTGGAATTGTTCTTACGCTTCTGAATGTTCTATTAGTGATATTGGCAGTGTTGATGCAGTTTCAGGTTCAGTAGAAGTTTCTCCTTCCGAGACGACAACATATACCTTAAATTGCGTCGGCTTAGATGGTTCAAGGGCACAGGTGGTAACCGTAACCAACGCTTTTGAACCGATAATAGAAGAGGTTATACCGAGGTAGGTAAAGATAAAATAATAGATAAAATCCGCCCTAATGGCGGATTTTTATTTTACGCAGATTGAAAAATTTGGTAAAATAAAACAATGATTCAGACAAAATTCTCAAAACTCGCCGAAATTTTTGCTAAATTGGAAAAAACAGCTTCAAGTCTGGCGATGATTGATATTCTGGCGGATTTTTTTCCTAAAATTTCTCCGGAAGAAGCCAAGATTTCAGCTTATTTATTACGAGGTGAGCTGGCTCCATCCTATGAAGGTTTGGAAATCGGTTTGGCAGATAAAATGGTTATTCGGGTAATAGCGCTCGCGCAAAATTCAACGAATAAAAAAATTGAAAGTTTGTTTAATAAAACGGGAGATTTAGGCTCAGTAGTTGAAACCCTTAAGATTGGAGATAAAGGAAAAGGTTTAACTATAAAAGAGGTTTTTGAAAAACTTATTGAAATTGCGAAAATGGGCGGAACCGGCTCACAAGAAAAGAAAGTTAGTTATTTAGCAGATTTGATTTCAAAAGTTTCAGGGGAAGAGGCAAGATATATTATTCGGACAATTTTAGGGACTTTGCGTTTGGGTGTGGGAGAGATGACTTTTTTATACGGTCTTGCGAAGGCCTTTTCGGGCGATAAAAAAAATAAGGCGGCTTTAGAATACGCTTTTAATGTTATTTCTGATTTAGGCGAAGTCGCCTATGCGGTTTCAAAAAACGAACTTGGGAAAATGGGCGATATAGAACCAAAGGTAGGCGTTCCAATAAGAATGATGCTTTCAAATAGGGTTGAAGAATTAAAAGAAGTTCAAGGCCATATTTTAGGTGATGTTTCGGTTGAAGACAAATACGACGGAGAAAGAATTCAGGCTCATATTAAAAAAAACAAGGAAGTTGTTTTATTTTCCAGAAGACAAGAAAATATCACACATCAATACCCCGACGTTATAAACGCTTTAAAAAAATCTTTTAAAGGCAAAGAAGTGGTTATTGAAGGAGAAGTTGTGGCTTATGACGAAAAAAACGGGAAACAGGTTTCGTTCCAAATTTTAATGTCGCGCCGTCGGAAGCATAACATTGAAGAATATGTTAAAAAAATTCCGGTAAAATATTTTCTTTTTGACCTGCTTTATCTGGACGGTCATAATTTTTTAGGAAAATCTTTAAAAGAGAGAAGGGTTGCTCTTAAAAATATTCTTGTGAAATCAAAAATAATTGAGTTTGCCGAGGGCGCGATAACAGAAGATTTGACGGAAATTAAAAAACGTTTTGAAAATGCAATTAAAAGCGGAAACGAAGGAATAATGATAAAAGATTATTCAGGTATTTATCAGGCGGGTTCTCGTGGCTGGCTATGGATTAAATTTAAGAAAGATTATCAGAAAGAAATCGTGGACACTTTTGATTTAGCGGTAGTTGGCGCGCTTTATGGAACAGGTAGGAGAGCAAAAACTTATGGTTCTTTACTGGTGGCGGCGTACAATCCCAAAACAAACAAATATTATTCTTTTACCAAGGTAGGTACCGGTTTTACCGACGAAACATTGGATGAATTGCCTAAAATACTGAATAAATATAAATTGAAAGAAAAATCTAAATTGGTTGAAACCGGGATGAAAATAGATGTTTGGTTTGAGCCAAAAATCGTGCTGGAAATATCCGGAGCGGAAATAACAGCAAGTCCTATTCACAGAGTTGCCGAAGATAAAATAAAACATGGCGGTTTAGCCTTAAGATTCCCTAGATTTTTAAGATGGAGAAAAGACAAATCTGCGGAAGAAGCGACAACGGTTCAAGAAATTTACGATATTTACAAAGTGGGGATTAAGAAGTAAAGTCTTAATAATATGGAAAAAGAAGGAGAATTTTTTGGCAATTTTGAAAAAGAACCGGAACATAACGAAGTTGAAGTTGATTTTTTACGACATGGCGAGCCGAATTATTCTTCAGAGAGTAACGGGTTGACTCCTGAAGGAGAAGTCCAAATTCGCGACAATGCGGAAAAAATTATAGAAAAAATAGATCCGAGTAAGGAAAAAGTTGTCCTTTGGAGCTCTTTGGCTAAAAGGGCTCAAGCCTCAGAAGGAATAATCAAAGAGGTGTTGGTTAAAAAGGGGATAGAAATTGACAGGGATTCTAAAATTAGTTCAATTCGTAATTTTAGGGTTAAAGATTGGGATTTTGTAAGAAACTTATTCGGGAACGAAGCTAAAGAAAAAGGTATTTCACCTGAAATATTGTATACTCAGCAAGGACGTGATAAAGATGATAAGCTTGAAGTTCAAGAAGACGTAAAAAAACGCGCGGATAGGACATTTAATTTCATACGGTATTTTGCCGAGAACGCTAATCTTGAAGGGAAAAAGTTGCATATAATTGGCGTAAGCCATAGTGAGTTTGTCGGTCCTATTATAGAAGATATTTTTGGCCCGGACATGGGAGGTGAAAATTATATAAAATATGGCGAGGGTTTGAATATTAAATTTGATTATAATCCGCAAACTAAAGAGATGGCAATTTCTGCTGAGTTTAGAGGGCAGAAAGTTGACAATATCGTTTTTGACAAAGAAAAAAGAAAATTTATAGTAAAAAAACATGAGTAATATTATTACGGGAAAAGCCACGGTCATAAAAAGCAATAAGGATTATTATAAAATTAAAAAAGAGACGATATTAATCGCCGACCATACACATCCAGATATTGTAATCGTGATGGACAAGATTAAATGCATTATCACAGAGCTTGATAATAAACTCTGCCACGCGGCTATTGTTTCCAGGGAATACAAAAAACCTCTTTTGATGGGCGTTCAAAATGCAACTAAAAAATTTAAAACAGGCGATAAAATAATGGTTGATTTCAAAAATAAGTTAATAAAAAAGATTAAATGATAAATCTATTAAAACATACATATCTTTTAGATTTGAGCGCCATAAAAGGCGACATTGAACGGCTTTGGAAAAGATATCAAAAAATTATCGGCGATAAAAAATCTTCCTGGGAAGATTTAAACGAAGCAAGGGCGACGCTTTATTTTCTTGGCCATTTATATCCAGAACATTTGGCGCTGGAATCGTTGGAAAGAAGAATAAAATTTGTAAAGCCGAAAATTACTCTAGATAAATTTTTTTTAATTATTGATAAAAATGATGTTAAAAATTTAAAAAAATATAGCAAAAACGAAAAATTTAATAAATTAAAAGAATTTTATTTAATTGTTAAAAGCATAAAAAATCGCGTGAAAAACGGCGTTTATCTTGACGAAGAAAGATTTAATAATGTTTATTCAAAGCTTGAGCCTAAAAATTATTTTTAAAAACGGCCTTTATTGAATAGGGTCGTTTTTTGCGTTATTCTTATTATATTATGTTGATAAATAAAAAAACCCTTGAATATCTTGCCGAGCTTGGCAGAATTGAGCTGGATAAAAAACATGAGGAAAAAATGTTGGGCGACCTTCAAAATATTTTGGGGCATTTTGACGAACTTAATGAAGTTGATACCGAAGGCGTTGAGCCGCTTGCTGGAGGGACGATAGAAGTAAATGTTTTCCGCAATGACGAGAATTTTAATAATCAATCTCCGGTTTCTAATTTAATAGACGCTTTTCCGGAAAAAGAAGGCGGTTATTTAAAAGTCCCGCCGGTGTTCGAATAGAGACATGGGGAATGCGACATGGTAAATGGTTAAAATATGTATAAAGCGGGTTATAAAAATTTAAACGTTTGGATAAAAGCCGATGAATTGGTATTGTTGGTTTATAGTTTGACAAAGAAATTTCCAAAAGAAGAATTATTTGGCTTAGTTTCTCAAATAAGACGGTGTGCGATTTCAGTCCCAGTTAATCTGGTTGAGGGCTATGGGCGTAGGACACAAAAAGATAAGTCGCAATTTTATTATATAGCGCGAGGTTCTTTAAATGAATTGGAATATTATATAGATTTAGCTTTCAAGTTTAAATATATAAATAAGGACGAATACGAAAAATTGTTTTCCCTACGTAATGATGTTGGAAGATTATTAAACGGTTTTATTAATACAGTAGAAAAATAACAAAAAAACATGTCGCATGTCGTATTAAACAATTTAACCATAAAGAAATTTGCTGAAGGATTAAGAAATAAAGAATTTTCAGCCTTTGAAATTACAAAAGAATTTTTTGATCATATTGAAAAAAAAGATAAAGATATTGACGCTTATTTGCGCTTATTAAAAGATTCGGCTTTGGAGCAAGCGGGTAAGGTTGATGTTGATTTTGCAAAAGGCAAAGAATTGAATATTTTGGCGGGCGCGCCATTGGCGATTAAAGATAATATTTTAATAGAAGGAGAATTATGTACCGCAGCTTCAAAAATTTTAGAAAATTATAAAGCTCCATATAATGCCACGGTAATTAAAAAATTGAAAGAGGCTGGCGTGATTTTTTTGGGTAAAACCAATATGGATGAATTCGCAATGGGTTCGTCCACGGAAAATTCCGCTTTTAAAACAACTAAAAACCCGCATGATTTAAAAAGGGTTCCAGGAGGCTCTTCAGGGGGTTCAGCAGCCGCTGTGACGGCAGATATGTGCGTGGCGGCGTTAGGTTCGGATACTGGCGGTTCTGTTCGTCAGCCGGCAAGTTTTTGCGGAGTAGTAGGTTTAAAACCAACCTACGGCGCAGTTTCACGGTACGGCTTGATGGCAATGGCCTCAAGTTTGGACCAAATAGGGCCTTTAGCAAAAACCGTTGAAGACGCGGAAATTTTGTTTAACGCCATAAAAGGAAAAGACCCGAAAGATTCAACTAGCGTCGAATCTAAATTTCCAATTTCCAATTTCCAATTTTCAAACCTGGAAAAATTGACAATCGGTTTGCCAAAAGAATATTTTGTCGGTGGAATGGATAAAGAAACAGAATTAAAAATACAAGAAGTGATAAAGAGCTTAAAATCTTTAAAAATAGAATTCAAAGAAATTAGTTTGCCGCACACAAAATACGCTTTGTCTTGCTACTACATAATAATGCCCGCGGAAGTGAGCGCAAATCTTTCAAGATTTGACGGGATAAGATATTCGCGAACTAAAAATAAAAAAGCTGAAACTCAGAATCTAAAAGACATTTATTTTAAAACCCGGGGTGAAGGGTTTGGCGATGAAGTAAAAAGGAGAATTATGCTTGGAACGTTTGTACTTTCTTCGGGTTATTACGATGCTTATTATGCTAAAGCGCAAAAAGTGAGAAAATTAATTAAAGAAGATTTCGAAAAAGCATTTAATTTGTCAGCCGATGGAGTGGATTTGATTTTGACCCCTGTTTCTCCGACTCAGGCTTTTAAAATCGGCGAAAAAATAAATAATCCTCTTGAAATGTATTTATCGGACATATTTACGATTCCGTTAAATTTGGCAGGTTTGCCGGGGATGTCAATTCCGATAAAAAATCTCAAATCTCAAACCTCAAATCTCAAATCTGAACTTCCGGTCGGTTTTCAGCTTATTACTAAGCCGTTTCATGAAAACAACATTTTTGAAGTAGGGAAGTTTTATGAAAGAATAATGGGGGTAGATAATAAATAGAAAATAATAGATAATAAATAAAAAAATGGATGCAATAAATAATATATTAGGCAATCTTGTGGCGTTTTTCGGCCAATACTTAATAGTTCTCCAGATGACTTCTTTTGTCATTTCGGCCGGGTTAATTGTTTTAATATTTTATTTTCTTTTAAACACCAATACAGTTAGCGGTCCCATAGATCATTTAACCGATGTTTTTGGAGTTAGAAATATTTCTCATAGTCGTGCTTTGAGGGGTTGGAAACAAGTTAAAAAAAGGCTGGAATCAAAAGATAAAAAACAATGGCGGCTGGCGGTTGTTGAAGCTGATGCGATTTTTGATGAAACACTTAAAATTGCCGGTTATAACGGTAAAACCTTTGATGAGCGCCTTGAATCTGCTGATCATACGCGCTTTTTTAATATAAGTATTGAAGAAATCAAGGAAGCTCACAGATTAAAAAACCGAGTAGCCTCTGAGCCGGAATTTCCAGTTTCTTTAAATGAAGCGGAAGCTATTATTAGAATATATAGAAGCGCTTGTAAAGAATTAAATTTATCGTAATGTTATTTTTTGGTATTTCTTTTTGCCGGCGCGGAGCATCAGTTCTCCATTGTTAAAATCTTTTTCAGTTATTAAAAGGTTGGGGTTATCCAATCTTTTTTCGTTTAAATATCCGCCTCCTTGTTTTATCAGTCTCTGCGCTTCGCCTGATGATTTTGTTAAGCCAGCCAAGGTAAAGAGTTTAAAAACAGTGATTCCTTTCGTCACCTCCTTTTTATTCATCATGCTTGTTGGTATTGAAGAAGCTTTTTTATTTTCATTACCAAAAAGAGTTATTGAAGTTTCTGCAGCTTTTTGCGCTTCTTTCTCTCCGTGAAGAATTTTGGTCGCTTCAAAAGCTAAAATTTCTTTCGCCTTTTTTATTTCGGCGTCTTTTAATCTTTTTAATTTTTCAATTTCTTCAATCGGTAAAAAGGTGAAAAGCAACAAAAATCTTATAGTGTCGGCGTCATCGGTGTTTATCCAGAATTGGTAATATTCATAAGGCGATGTTAATTTGGCGTCCAGCCAGACTGCGCCTTTTTCTGTTTTGCCCATTTTTTTACCGTCACTGGTTGTTATTAAGGGGATAGTAATGCCATAGGCCTCTTTCTCTTCAATTCGTCTGATTAGCTCCACGCCAGCGACAATATTACCCCATTGATCTGAACCGCCAAGCTGGAGAATGCAATTTTTGATTTTAAATAAATGCCAAAAATCATAAGCTTGTAAAAGTTGATAATTAAATTCCAAAAAAGATAATCCTTTTTCAAGGCGGATTTTTACCGCTTCGGAATTAAGCAGACGATTGACGCTGAAGTGCGTTCCAAAATCGCGCAGGAATTCAATATAATTTAATTTTGCCAGCCAAGCGGCGTTGTCCACTAGAATTGCCCGGTTGTTTTTAAAATCTATAATCCTTGAAATTTGTTTTTTAATTGCGAGAACGTTTTCTCTTATTTTTTGCCGGGTCATTATAGGTCGGGCTTTATCTTTACCGCTTGGGTCGCCAACTAATCCAGTACCACCTCCGACTAAAATAATCGGCTTATGACCTTGACTTTGAAGATGTTTGGCTGCCATTAAAGCGATTAAATTTCCAATATGCAAACTTGAAGCAGTTGGGTCAAAGCCGATATAAAAATTAACCTTTTGCTTGGAAAGTAATTGTTTGGTGCCTGTTTCGTCGGTTGCTTGATTAATAAATCCTCGTTCTTTTAATATGTCGTAGGAATTTTTTGTCATTTGTTATTTTCGTCCCACCTGTTGGCGAAACACTGAATTTTTTAGCTGATCGCTTTGCTCTCAGGAAAAATTCGTGCGCGGGCGACCGGATTCGAACCGGCGATTTGCTCCGTGACAGGGAGCCGAGGACGGCCTCTCCTCTACGCCCGCAAAAAACTCTTTTTATTAATGATATTTTCTATTTACTTCAATGTCAATTAAAGTTTTTGACGTTAATTAAAGTTTTTGGCTCTTTTGAAATATGAAATATTGAAATATGAAATATCTAGTCAATAGTTTGACGATCGTAATAGTATTGAGTAGGTAAATTATTAATAGTAAAAACTATCTAAGTTTTTTAACCAATTCTTTAAATTTTTTGCCTCTGTCGGCGTAGTCTTTAAACATATCAAAACTGGCGGCGGCGGGGGAAAACAAAACGATAATTGGGGAATTGGTTGATTGGAGAATTGGGGAATTAGGGAATTGGTTAATTGGTGAATTGGATAGTTGGGGAATTAAGAATTTTGCAGTTTGGTAAGCGAGCCGGATGGCTTCATTCAAATTTTTTACCATTTTAATTTTGACGCCTGATTTTTTAACAGCTTTCGCGATTTTATTTTTATTTTCTCCAAAAAGAATTACAAGCTTCGTATTTGAGCGCTTGAGTGTTTGCGTCAACGGTTTGTAGTCTAGCCCCTTATCTTTTCCGCCAGCTATAAGAATCTTTGGTTCCTTAAACGCTTTTATGGCTGCTATTGTTGTTTGCGGATTTGTGGAAGCCGAATCATTATAAAAATTTATAGACACGGATTTGCACGGATTTGAAACGCTTCGCTCGCACGGATTTACACGGATTACACGGGCAAGTTCAAGTCTGTGTTCGTTCCCTTTAAAATTTTTAATTATTTTAGCGACTTTTTCTTTGGGGCAACCAAGAAACAAGGCGACTGCCGCGGCCATCGCAATATTTTTTAAATTATGCTCGCCGGGCATAGCGGAGATATATTGCGAGTGTTGAAAATCAATGGGAATTTTTTTGCCTTTGCTTTTTTGCGCGATTAATTTACTGTATTTATTTGTTATATCGTAGAATATTTTGTCGGACTTTTTTTGGAATTTGGCGATGCTGGCTTTAGAAATCAGATATTCCGAGAAATTTTTATGGCTATCCATGTGATCTGGGAAAATATTTAGAACAACCGCTATGTCGGGCGATTTTTTTAAATCTTGTAGTTGGAAACTTGATAATTCTAAAATAACAATGGAATTTTTTTTAAGCTTTGGGATTAAATCAATCGGCGATTTTCCGATGTTGCCGGCAAGAAAAGCATTTTTCCTACAGGCTTTAAGTATTTTATAAAGAAGCGTGGATGTTGTACCCTTTCCTTTAGTGCCGGTAATACCTATTATTTTTACGGTTTTTAGTTTTTTTATTTCATCAAAAAATAAGGCAGTAGCGCTAGAAAATTTTACGCCGCTTTTTATAGCCTTTTGGATTTCCGGCAAGTTATAAGGGATACCAGGAGTGCGAAAAATAAGATTAAAATTTGTAAGTTTTTTCAGATAATTTTTATCCGTCTTTTTATCCAAAATTGAAATCTGTGCGTTTTTATATTTGTAGTTTTTTTTAAGAAACTTTAATGTGGATTTTCCTTCACGACCAAAGCCAAGAATTGAGATATTCATATTTTTTATAATAGTTGATTTATTAAGAAATGTGAATATAATTATTAAAATAGCTTTTGAATTATATCGCGGGGTAGAGAAGTAGTATCTCGTCAGGCCCATAACCTGAAGATCGTCGGTGCAATTCCGACCCCCGCAACAAAAATAATTAGATAAGCGGCCGACGTAGTTCAGTGGTAGAACGTCGCCCTCATAAAGCGAACGTCGCAGGTTCGATTCCTGCCGTCGGCACCATGAAAGAAAAAATTAAAAAAATAAAAAAACTTGCCTTGGAGCTAGCAGAAAAAGCGAAAGATTCCAAGGAATTGGAAAATTTAGAAATAAAATTTCTTGGCCGAAAGGGGGAATTAACGCAGGTTTTACGTTCGCTTAAAAATTTATCAATTGAAGCGCGTCGTGAAATCGGTCCATTGGCGCAAAGACTGAAAAAAGAAATTGAAGAGATTTTTGATAACAAGCGGAAGGATGCAAAATACAAAATACAGGATACAAAATATAAACTTGACATCACCAAGCCGGGCAAAAAAATTACCGGTGGGCACATTCATCCTTTGAATAAAATAGAAAAAGAAATCCGCGACATTTTCCTTTCAATGAATTTTTCGGTTGTTGAAGGTTCTGAAGTTGAAACCGATTATTATAATTTTGACGCTTTAAATATTCCCAAAGACCACCCGGCAAGAGACGCGTGGGACACTTTTTGGATTAAAAATCCAAAAAATTCAGAATTAAAAATGCAGAATTCAGAAATAAAAAAGGGTAATTCTAAATTCTTAATTCAAAATTCTGAATTAGCAAAAACGAAGTTTTTGCTTAGAACTCATACTTCTCCAATGCAGATTCATTATATGCAAACACATCAGCCGCCTTTTCAAATTATCGTGCCGGGCAGGACCTTTAGATATGAAGCTACAGATGCTTCGCACGAAACGACTTTTGACCAAATTGAAGGGTTAATGATAGGAGAAGACGTTTCTTTGGCTAATTTTAAATTTATTATTGAGAAATTTTTAACTAAGCTTTTCGGTGAGAGCGTGGAATTTGATTTCAGGCCGAGTTATTATCCGTTCGTTGAGCCTGGAGTAGATGTTTATATGAAATGGCAGAACAAAGAATTGGAAGTTGCCGGCGCTGGCATGGTACATCCGGAAGTTTTTCGCGCCGTTGGTTATGACCCGTATAAAACTCAAGGATTCGCTTTTGGTTTTGGATTAAACAGATTAGCAATGATTAAATATAAAATTCCCGATATTAGATTGTTTAATTCTGGAGATTTGAGATTTATTAAACAATTTTAATAATGTTAAAAAAAGACTTATTTTTTGAAGAAGCCGTACTTGATGATTTGGCGGAAGGTTTAGATGTTTTAGAGTCGCCGCTTTCGCAAAAAGCGTTTAGAATGGTGGCGATTTTTTTTATTATAATAATAGCCATTGTAATTAGTAGAATATTTTTTTTGGGCATTTGGGAAAATGATTTTTATTCTCGGCGAGCTTTAGCGAATTCGGGTACAATAAAAGTTATTCGCGCGCAAAGAGGAATTATTTTTGACCGCGACGGCGAATCTTTAGTGGAAAACATTCCTTCGTTCAGGATTAATTTAAATCTTGTTGAATTTTTTAAGTTGGGGAATGAAAAAGAAAAAATAATAAGCGACCTTGAAAAAATTCTTAATTTGCCCGCTGATAAAATAGAAAACTCATTAAAAGAAGTAAATCTGGAAAGGCAAAATTCTTTAATTATCGGGAGACAGTTGAACATAGATCAGATAATAGAAATAAAAAATCTCAATTCTTCAGCGGTTGAAATAGAAGATGACTTTAAAAGGCAATATTCTGAGGCTGGAGCTTTTTCGCATGTTTTAGGATACACCGGAGCGGCGGACAAAAATGATTTAGAAAAAGACTCTTTGCTTTCTTTCAATGATGTAGTTGGTAAAAATGGGATAGAGGCGTTTTATAACGACTATCTTCAAGGAGAAAACGGCGAAGTTATGAATTATAAAAATGCCAAAGGAGAAGTCGTAGACAATAAAATATTAAAAGAGCAGACTTCGGGAGACAGAGTTTATTTAAATATAGACGCTGATTTGCAAAGTTATTTTTATAATCAATTAAAACAAACGTTGGCGAATTTGGGCAGTCCGGCAGGCGTTGGCATCGCCATGAATCCTCAAAATGGAGAAATTTTAGCACTAATTAATTTTCCGAGTTTTAATAATAATAAAATAACTTCAGGTGATTTAACGGGTTCTTTAAAACCGCTTTTTAATCGTGCCATTTCTGGGGTTTATTCTCCTGGATCTACAATAAAACCACTTGTGGCCTACGCAGCGCTAAAAGAAAAAATAATTAGTCCTGAGCGCCAAATTTATTCGCGTGGCTATATTGAAATCCCCAATCCTTACTTTCCGGATAAGCCGTCAAAGTTTTTAGATTGGAAAGCTCATGGTTGGGTAAACTTATATTCGGCTTTGGCGCGTTCTTCAAATGTTTACTTTTATGCGGTTGGCGGTGGGATGCCAAACAATGAAATTTCTTTAGTTGATGGGATGGTCGATATTAAAGGTCTTGGAATTAGACGTTTAAAAGAATATTGGCAAAAATTTGGTTTTGATAAAAAAACCGGGATAGATTTGCCGGCTGAAAGCGAAGGGTTCTTGCCCGATGCCGAGATAAAAGAAGAAAAAACCGGACAGCCATGGAGGGTGGGCGATACTTATAATGTTAGTATCGGGCAGGGAGATTTGGTAATAACTCCTATACAATTACTTTCTTACATTTCAGCCATAGCTAATGGCGGGAAAATCTACCAGCCGTTCGTAGCAGACAAAATAGTTTCTGAAAGCGGGGAAGTTTTGAAAGAAAATCAACCGAAAGTTTCTTATGATTATTCTTCCGATATCAGTATTATTAAAGAAATTCAAAAAGGAATGCGGGATACGGTTCAAAAATCTTACGGTACGGCATATATGTTAAATGATTTGTCGGTAGCCGTTTCGGCAAAAACCGGTTCGGCGCAGATTGAAAATAACAAAAAAACAAACGCTTTTTTTGTTGGTTATGCTCCTTCTGAAGATCCACAAATTGTCATTTTGGTTTTAGTGGAAGACGCCTCGGAGGGAAGCTTAAATACAGTTCCGTTGGCAAAAAGCATTATGAATTGGTATTATGAAAATAGAATAAAGAATTAAAAATTAAGATTTAAGACATAAGAATTATGAATTCACAATTACGGCAAGATCCGGTTTCGGGCGATTGGATTGTTATCGCGCCGGGCAGG
>Ga0268276_1003336_pt1 | contig 12551 bp, 10 predicted proteins | sample saktaG_4_FD_190145 | JGI IMG/M metagenome (GOLD analysis project Ga0268276, IMG submission 190145) | Saline water microbial communities from Sakinaw Lake, British Columbia, Canada - sak_2010_1_5_45m | ecosystem: Environmental > Aquatic > Non-marine Saline and Alkaline > Saline ...
TTAGCTGGCACGGGAGTTAATGGAGACCCTATCTCTCTTTCGTTTCAGATTTCGTTAACACCCACCTTATCTCAGAAAGGATCTACGGCTCCCCTTATTGGGCAAGTTCAAATTTCGGGCGAGAACCAATTTACTAATACTATAATTACATCCCAAGACTCGGGAGTTAATACAAGTTTACCGGATGACTTTTCTAATTCCGGCGGCGGTATTGTCCAATAGTCTCTAAAAGGGTAAGATAGTAAAATATGAAAAATAATCAAGAATTAATGGATAAGGTTATATCTTTGTGTAAAAGGAGAGGTTTTGTTTTCCCCGGTTCTGAAATCTACGGGGGGCTAGCTAACTCTTTTGATTATGGCCCATTAGGAGTTGAATTAAAAAATAATATAAAAAATCTCTGGTGGAAAAGGTTTGTCCAGCAAAGAGATGATATGGTTGGAATCGATGCGGCACTAATTATGAACCCAAAAGTCTGGCAGGCGTCTGGGCATCTGGAAAATTTTTCTGATCCTTTGGTAGAGTGTAAAAAATGTCATCACAGGTTTCGAGAAGATATTTTAGAAGATAAAAAAAAATGTCCTGACTGCGGAGAGGAATTAATGCCATCTAAGCAATTTAATTTAATGCTCAAGACTTTTTTTGGGCCAGTTGAAAGTGAAGAAAGTATTGTCTATTTTAGGCCAGAAATAGCCCAGTCTATGTTCGTTGATTTTAAAAACGTTTTAGACACCACAAGGCGAAAACTTCCATTTGGTATTGCTTCTCAGGGCAAAGCCTTCCGCAACGAAATAACCCCCGGCAACTTTATTTTTCGAACAAGAGAATTTAACTTGATGGAATTAGAGTATTTTATTTTAGAAAACGAATGGGAAAAATGGTTTGAATATTGGAAGGAGGAAATGAAAAACTGGCTGAAAGAGTTAGGTGTTAATTTAAAACATGTCCATGAGATTGAGATTCCCGAAGGAGAGAGGGCGCATTATTCTAAAAGAACTGTTGATTTTGAATACGATTATCCATTTGGTAGAAAAGAGCTTTATGGGTTGGCTTACCGTAATGATTTTGACTTAAAAAGACACTTCAAAGAACCGCCATATGAAGATTTAGAGAGCGGAGAAAGATTTTATCCGCACGTTATAGAGCCAACATTTGGGCTAGACCGCTCGATTTTAGTTACTCTTTTAGAGGCATATTCTGAGGAGGGCGACAGGGTCGTCTTAAAACTTCCAGCAAAAATTGCTCCCTATAAGGTGGCCGTGTTTCCACTTTTAAAAAATAAACCAGAGCTTGTTAAAAGGGCCAAAGAAATCTGCGATAATTTGAGAAAAGAGTTTACGGTAGCTTTTGACGACAGGGGGAATATAGGTAAAAGATATTATAGTCAGGACGAAATTGGCACGCCGTTTTGTATAACAGTTGATTTTGATAGTTTAGAAAAAGATGACGTTACTGTTCGTGATAGAGACACAATGAAACAAGAAAGAGTAAAAATTAACGACCTGCCTTCCTATATAGAGAGTGGAATAAATGAAAAATAAAAAAGTTTCGATTATAATACCTGCACGTAACGAAGAAGAGTTTATACAAAAAACACTTGAATCTTTGAAAAATACGGGAAATTTCTGTTCAGAGATTATTGTGGTGGTAAATGGTTCTAATGACAAAACTTTCGAAGTATCTAGGTTCTATACCAACAAAGTTTTAAACTTCCGCAAAGCAATAGGGCCGAGCGCCGCCAGGAATGAAGGAGCAAAAATAGCAAGTGGAGATATTCTAGTGTTTTTAGATGCCGATACAGAGATTGGCAGTGGTGTATTACCTAAAATCATCGAAAATTTTAATAGTAATATTATAGGTGTATGTTCAGCTGATATAGAAAAAGGAAAGACAGATAAAAGATTAAGGGCCAAGGTATTTTTCGAGTTTAGGAATTTTATCCATAAAACGAACATTTACAGGGGGTCAATCGCGCTTATTTTTTGTGGCAGAGAGCTTTTTTTAAAGATAGGTGGCTTCAATGAAAGTATGTGGGTAGGCGAACTTGGTGATTTTATAAAAAAAGCCATCAAAGCGGAGGCAAAGTATAAATTTATGAGCGATTGTTATATTGTCACTTCTCTAAGAAGATACGAAAAAGAATGGGGCTACGTTAGGATGTTTCTATTCTGGATAAGGTGGAGGACTCTTTCATTATTTAGGGCAGAGGAAAAATTATCAAAAAGTTATTTTAAAATAGAAAAATGAATACATTTAAAAAAACAACGTTAGATAGCGGGTTAAGGGTAATAACAGTTCCAATGAAAAACGCTAATAGCGTTACGGTTTTAATATTGGTTGGCGCTGGGTCTAAATATGAAACAAAGGATATGAATGGAATGTCGCACTTTTTAGAGCACATGTTCTTTAAAGGGACAGAAAAAAGACCAAACACTTTGGATATTTCTGAAACATTAGATTCTGTGGGCGGACAGTATAATGCTTTTACTTCAAAAGAAATTACAGGGTTTTGGGCAAAAGTTGATAAAGCTCACACAGATATTGCGCTAGATTGGATTTCTGATATGTTTTTAAATTCTAAGTTTGACGAAGAGGAAGCAGAAAGAGAGAAAGGGGTTATCATAGAGGAGGCTAACATGTATCTTGATACGCCTATGGCATATATAGGAGAACTGTGGGAAAAACTTCTTTACGGTGATCAGCCAGCAGGCTGGATGGTTATAGGAGAAAAAGAAAACATTTTAAGCTTTAATAGAGAAAAAGTTGTTGATTATTATAAAACCCACTATTCTTCTCTAAATACAATAGTTTGTATTGCGGGAGATATAGACTCAGAAGAAATAGAAGGAAAGATAAAGAGTTATTTCGGAAATATTTTAAAAAGTAAGGAGCCTAAAAAAGTAAAAGCAAAAGAAGCACAAACAGAGCCAGGATTGTTATTGCACTACAAAAAAACAGACCAGACGCACTTCTGTCTCGGTGTTAGAACATACGACTTATTCAATGAAAAAAAATACGCGTTAGCTTTGTTGTCCATAATTTTGGGGGGAAACATGAGTTCGCGTCTTTTTATAAAAGTAAGGGAAAGGAACGGGCTGGCCTACTCAATACACACTTCAACCGATAGTACTACAGATACAGGGTATCTTGTTACACAAGCAGGCATAGACCACAAAAATTTGGAAAAATCAGTTAAACTGATCTTAGAAGAGTATAAAGATATGCGAGACAAAGAAATCACACAAAAAGAGCTACAGAAAGCAAAAGATTATTTAAAAGGGACGATGTCTTTATCTTTAGATTCTTCTGACAGTCAGGCGTCTTTCTACGGCACTCAAGAACTTTTAGCGCGGGAGATTTTGACCCCAGACGAAAAATTTAAAAAAATAGACAAGGTTTCTGTCGAAGATATAAAAAAGTTGGCAGAAGACATATTTTTACCAGAAAAGCTTAATTTGGCCGTTATCGGCCCAGCTGAGGAAAAAGATGAAAAAAACATAAAACAATTATTAAAATTTTAAAAACATGGAAAAAGGGCAATCTCTAGATATTTCGTGGGCGACGATATTTAAAATATTTGTTGCAATTTTTATTTTTTACTTAGTTTTTTTAACAAGAGAAATCGCCCTTTGGTTCTTTTTCGCCATCACGGTTTCTGTTTTACTGGAACCAGCAGTTAACTTTCTTAAAAAAATGTGGGTGCCAAGGATTGTAGCGGCGTTATTTGTTTATTTTTCTATATTCGGAATTTTAGGAATTGTGATTTTTTTGACAGCTCCTATTTTTATATCTGAGCTAAAACAATTATCGCAGAATTTACCGGGCTATATGGGGCAAATAAATCCCGTATTACAACAGTTGGGGTTTGATACGGCTCAAAGTTTCGACAGCTTAACAAACTTTTTAGTAGGCAGGCTAGCCGAAAGCTCCGAAAGCGTTTTTGGAGCCGTCGCAACTTTTTTTGGAGGGTTATACTCTACGCTTTTCATACTTGTAACAGCATTTTTCCTTTCCCTAGAAGATAACGCAGTAAAGAAAATTATAATACTTATCTCGCCGAAGAGATATGAGGAAAGTATCGCAACTCTTTTTCAGAGGGCCCAAAACAAAATTTCGGGGTGGTTTGCAGCAAGAGTTATTGCCTGTATTTTTGTGGGAATAGCGTCTTTTATTGTCTTTTATATTTTTGGTATAAAGTATGCGTTTATACTCGCCTTGGTCGCTGGGGTTTTGAATTTTATTCCATATATAGGTCCTTGGATAACCGCATTTTTTCTCATTGTTTTTGTGGCGGTTTCAGCTAATTCGTGGGTTGTGGCACTTTATATCTTAATCGCGTGGACAATAGTGCAGATGGTTGAGAACAGTCTGTTAACCCCTTTGTTAATGAAGAAGATGGCAGATGTACCACCAGTTTTAGTGCTTGTTTCTTTGCTTGTTGGTGGAAAGGTGTTTGGGTTTTTGGGCGTTATCTTTGCTGTTCCGGTTTTTGGAATCATCTACGAATTTTTAAAGGAATATCTAGAGAAGAGAAGAGAAGGGTCGTTGGAGTCTCAGCAGGATTGTTAAAGTAAAAAAATGGAAAGTTGCGTAATCTAAAATAGCCATGCCTAAAAAAAAGAAAAATTTTTACATTACAACGACCTTGCCATATGTAAATGCTGATCCGCATATTGGTTTTGCTTTAGAAATAATCCAGGCAGATGTTCTGGCGCGTTATTATAGAGGTATGGGATACAGCGTTTTTTTTAATACGGGCGTTGACGAACACGGGCTAAAAATTTTTCGTAAGGCGCAAGAGAATAATTTAGACCCTCAAAAATATTGTGATATTTACGCAAAAAAATTTGATGATCTAAAACAAGCCCTTTCTTTAAGCAATGATAATTTTATAAGAACCACTGATAAACACCACCAAGAAGCGGCTCAGGAGTTTTGGAAATTATGCTATAAAAATGGAGACATTTATAAAAAGAATTACAAAGTAAAATATTGTGTTGGATGTGAACTGGAAAAAACCGAATCAGAATTAACGGACGGCAAGTGCCCCATCCACCCAAACCTAGAACTAGAATTAATAGAAGAGGAAAACTATTTTTTTAGATACTCAAAATACCAAAAACAACTTTTAGGTATTTATAAAAAGAATAAGAATTTTGTTATACCGTCATCAAGATTAAATGAGATAAACGGTTTTACAGAAAAAGGATTGGACGACTTTAGCATCTCGCGCTTAAAAGAAAAAATGCCATGGGGGGTTGAGGTTCCGGGTGATAAAGACCATGTAATGTATGTTTGGTTTGATGCGTTAGTAAATTATGTTTCGTGTCTAGGATGGCCAGAGGACAAAAAAAAGTTTAAAGAATTTTGGCCAGGAGTCCAGGTTGCTGGTAAAGATAATTTGCGACAACAGTCTTCTATGTGGCAGGCAATGCTTTTGTCTGCTGGTTTGCCAAACTCAAAACAAGTTTTTATCCATGGGTTTATGACATCAGAGGGAAAAAAGATGTCAAAAAGTTTGGGTAATGTTATTAACCCCGTTGATTTAGTTAAAAAATACGGAACGGATGCTGTTAGATATTATTTATTAAGAGAAATTCCTCCAACAGAGGATGGAGATTTTACATACGAAAAATTTGAACAAAGATATAATTCTGATTTAGCTTCTGGTTTGGGTAACTTAGTTGCAAGAGTTTTAGGGATTTCTTTGAAGGCCGAAAGCAAAAACACAAAACCAAGAAAAGGGATAATAAAAAAAGTAAAAGAAACTAGAAAAAATTATTCTTCTTTATTAGAAGAATATAAATTTAACGAAACGCTAGCTGTCTTATGGGAATTAATGAGTTATTGCGACAGATACATAAATGAAGAAAAACTATGGGAAACAAAAAGCCCAGAAGTTATTAACGACTTGTTTTTTGCGATAGCTGAGCTTGGAATTATGCTTGAACCGTTTTTACCAGAAACCTCAGAGAAGATAAAAAGGGCAATAAAAGAGAGAAAATCAGAGGTATTATTTCCTAGAATAGATTTGAAAAAATAACACCGCTAGCCCACAAGTAAGGTTTTTGGTATTGACTATTTATAAATTTGTGATTATAATCAATCTAGCTCTTTTGAATCAAGTAAGGATACTTGAGGGAGCTGACCGTTCCGATATTCCCACATAGCTGGGAAAGGAGACCCACATGCTGGTGTTGAGCAGAAAAAGAGACGAAACGATAATGATTGGTGACGATATCGAGATAACAGTCGTCGATATCCGAGGCGAGAAGGTTAGGATTGGCGTTAATGCCCCGCCACACGTGCCCGTGCACCGCAAGGAAGTTTACGAGGCCATCAAGCGGGAGAAGCAGTCCCAAACTCCTGGTGCGGATGGTGCTCAGGGCAAGGTTGATTCCTTGGCTAACAGAAGGCATGCCTCCGCCGGTTAATTTGTAATTCAAGGAATCCTTATAAGTACAGCGTGACTAATGGTTGCGCTTTTTTTATGCACAGTTATGGGGTTGCTTGATTTTTTTATTAGGAATAAAATTAATAAATAGTTTTTGCTCCTTTATTCTTTAATAGGAGAAGACCATGAAGGATATGCGAGAAACTCTGATCCCACAATTTAGTGGATCTGGTGAGAGTCTTTTTGCGCGTTCGTCTGGACAAACAGGAGAGAGGAAGCCCATAGTTATCATTTTCGTCAGCGAGTCGGCTTGCTGTCAAAAGTTTCTTGATTTATTTGAGGGGCTGGCGAGAGATTTTGAGGGATCAGCTGACTTTTATTGGATGAACGCCCGTGAGCACGACGAAGTGAAGCGGGCACTTTCTTCCAATGAGTGTCCATTCGTCGCTGTAATCCGCTTTGGGAAAATAGTCGGTATCTACTCTTGTCCAGAGAGTCTGACAGGTGTTCGCTTGAACCTTGCGCAATGGCGGGCACCAAACGAGAGAGCGTTTCTTGGTCTTCAGTCCATTTCAGCATAGCGTCCCCCTGGACGCTTTTTATTTGGAGTTGACCTTAATGATTTTTTGTGATATACTATTTTCACTGGTCATTGTCATATATTGGGCGCTAACTAAGGAGACCGAAATGCCCGTAAAATGGATTCAAGAAACCGAAGTTGAGAATGGAAAATTCCGAGCGTGGGCTCAAAGAAAAAAGGAGGTTGTCATACTTGTTACGAGCAGGTGGTGTCAGGTTTCTACCGGTGATGAATTTGCCCGGTTGTTAGACGAACTTTCTCGGAGGGTTGATGGCGTAGAATTTCGTCGATTTGATCCCCACACCAGGCTCGACATCTTTGATTGCTTACACATCTTACACACAGATGTGCCTTCGGTTACTATTCTCCAGAGAGGCAAAGAGGTAGATGGTGGGAGGTTCCGCGACCCGAGCAGCATTATGGCAATTGAAATGATGCTAAGCCAACTAACAGATCCCACCAAACATCATGCGGGTACTCCAGTCAAGGCGTGATTCAATTTTTGCGTAGCTAATCCCTGCGCTTTTTTTTATAATTAAAAACTGTTACCATTATTGTATGTTGATTGATACACATAGCCATTTAAGTTTTAAGGCGTATAACGCAGATAGAGAAGATGTTATAAAAAGAACGCGGGAGGCGGGCGTTGTTTGTATTGATGTGGGGACAAAATATGAAACGTCGAAGCTTGCCGTCGAACTGGCCGAAAAAAATGAAAGAATATACGCGGCAATAGGAATGCATCCGTTTCATATTAAAACGGATTTGTTGAAATTAAGGACAGATGAATCTGAAGGAGATTTTGCTCCGCTTGGCGAAGAGTTTGATAAAGAAAAATATAAGGAACTGGCGAAATCAAAAAAAGTGGTTGCTATAGGAGAGATTGGTTTAGATTATTATTACAGGCCAAAAGGGACGGCCAAAAAAGAAAAATTCAAACAAAAACAAAAAGAGATTTTTATTCAGCAATTAGATTTGGCTAAAGAGTTAGATCTACCTGTTATAGTCCACTGTAGGATGGCCTTCGATGACGTTTATGAAATTTTAAAAGACAGGAATCTAAGAGGCGTTGTTCATTCCTTCACGGGGTCGTTAGAAGAGGCGAAGAGATTTATTGACTTGGGCTACTACATCGGGATTAACGGAATTATATTTAAATTGAATATAGATGAGGTTATTAAAGGATGTCCTTTGGATAAAATTTTAATTGAAACAGATTGTCCATATTTGACGCCACCGCAGGCCGGAAGACCCAAAGGGCACCCCGAAACGCGCAATGAGCCTGTTTTTGTAAAATATGTAGCAGAAAAAATTGCAGAATTAAGGGAGCTAACTATAGAAGAAGTTACAGAAGAGACCGCAGAAAACGCCAAAAAATTATTTGGCATTTAACAAAAAACCGCCCAAACTAGCGGTTTTTCAGTTAAAACGCAAGTGTGCTACATCATAGTTGTGTAATATGTAAATATTTTAAAAGTGGGCTGGACGTGGTATTATTGCAAAATATATGAAAAGATATAACCCAAAACAAATAGAGCCTAAATGGCAGGAGAAATGGTATTCTTCTAGTGTCTTTAAGGCCAAAAATGGCTCTAAGAAGAAGAAATTTTACGGCTTAGTAGAGTTTCCATATCCCTCTGGAGATGGCCTTCATGTGGGCCATGTAAGGAGTTATACCGCCTTTGATATAATAGCCAGGAAGAAGAGAATGGAAGGCTATAACGTTTTATATCCAATGGGTTGGGACGCTTTTGGTTTGCCTACAGAAAATTATGCCATAAAGAAGGGCGTCCATCCTTTGGTTGTTACAAAGAAGAACACAGATAACTTTAGAGGGCAGATGAAAGGGTTGGGCTTATCTTTTGATTGGGCAAGAGAAGTTGATACAACAGACCCAAAATATTATAAATGGACGCAATGGATTTTTATTCAGCTGTTTAATAACGGATTGGCGTATAAGGCGAAAATGGATATTAACTGGTGCTCTTCATGTAAAATTGGTTTAGCAAATGAGGAGGTTGTTGATGGTAAATGCGAAAGATGCGGAGAAAAGGTTGAAAAAAAAGAGAAAGAGCAGTGGATGATTAAAATTACAAATTATGCAGGAAGACTAATTGAGGACCTAGAATCGGTTGATTATTTAGAAAAAATTAAAACACAGCAAAAAGATTGGATTGGAGAATCTCATGGAGCTTTAGTTAAATTTAATGTCGAGGGCATCGAGGATCCAATAGAAGTTTTTACAACAAGAATAGATACAATTTTTTCTGGTACGTTTTTAATTTTATCTCCCGAACACAACTTTATAGAAAAACATCAAGCCAAAATTGAAAACATAGAAGAAGTTTTAAAATATAAAGAGGAGGTGAAAAATATTTCTGATATAGACAGAACAAATCAAGATAAAGATATTACGGGCGTTCAATTAAAAGGTATTACCGTAAGAAATCCTGCTACGAATGAAGAGATGCCTGTGTGGACGGCGGACTTTGTTCTGGGGCATTATGGGACGGGAGCTGTCTTTGCTGATGCTCACGATAAAAGAGATTTTAAAATGGCCAAAAAATATGGTATCCCCTTGCGTACATCTATAAAACCAGACGATGAACTGCTAACTCAAAAGACAAAAAATCTTGAGGAGTGTTTTGAGGGAGAGGGTACGCTTTATAATTCTATGCAATTTGACGGTCTAAAATCCACCGAAGCGAAACCACAAATAATATTATGGCTGGCTTCAAAAGGTTTAGCCCAACCCAAAACTAGCTATAAACTAAGAGATTGGATTTTTTCTAGACAGCACTATTGGGGCGAGCCAATACCTATGATTTTCTGTAGAAAATGTGGATGGCAATCGGTTAAGGAAAAAGATCTACCCGTTGAATTACCAAAGGTAAAAAAATATAAACCCACAGACACGGGAGAATCTCCACTGGCTTTAGTTAAAAAGTGGGTTGAAGTAAAATGTCCTAATTGTAAAGGCGAGGCTCAAAGAGAAACAGACACTATGCCAAACTGGGCGGGGTCTAACTGGTATTATTTAAGATATACAGATTCGAAAAATAACAAGGAATTGGCTAACCAAGGAGCCTTAAAGTATTGGATGCCGGTTGACTGGTATAACGGCGGGATGGAGCACACCACTCTGCATCTTTTATATTCAAGATTTATCTTTAAATTTTTATGGGATATTAAGGCTGTGCCCCAATCAATAGGATCAGAGCCCTACAAAAAAAGAACTTCACACGGAATGGTTTTGGGTGAAGGTGGGGTTAAGATGTCAAAATCTAAAGGTAACGTTATAAACCCCGATACGATAATAAAACAATACGGAGCTGATACTTTGCGGATTTACGAAATGTTTATGGGCCCATTTGAGCAAATGATTCCGTGGGACATAAAAGGGGTTGTGGGGTGTCGAAGATTTGTTGAAAAAATTTGGAAACTTGCAAACGGGAAAGAATTATCTACAAATATCATAAATACCGAGCTCAAAAAACAATTACACAAAACAATTAAAAAAGTCGGCGAGGACATAGAGTCGTTAAAATTTAATACAGCCGTAAGTTCTATGATGGAATTTGTGAATGCATGGCAAGTGTCTAAAGAGGAGCTAGATAAAAAGAGCTTATCAGATTTTTTAAAAATTCTTTCTCCTTTTGCCCCGCATCTAGCAGAGGAAATTTGGGCGAGCAAAGGATGCAAAGAAATGTGTTGCCAGCAAAAGTGGCCCAATTACGATGAAAAGTTAATTCAAGAAAAAGATGTTCTTTTAATTGTTCAGATAAATGGCAAAGTTCGTGATAAAATTGACGCGAAAGCTGGGCTTTCGCAAAAAGAGGCTGAAAAACTGGCAGTAAATTCAGAAAAAGTAAAAACACTTATAGGATCAAGTGAAATTAAAAAAATTATTTTTGTTGGTGGTAAATTAATTAACATAGTAATTTAAGTATGGAAAAAAAGATTTTATTGGGAAACGAAGCAATAGTGAAAGGAGCTTTGGCGGCCGGTGTAGATTTTGTTTCAGGATACCCGGGGTGTCCTTCAGCTGAGATAGGAGAAGAATTCGGTAAAATTGCCGAACAAGCCGGAGTCTACGCAGAATGGGCAGTAAACGAAAAAGTGGGGTTAGAATCTGCAATAGGAGCAAGTTTTTCAGGATTAAAGTCATTAGTTAATATGAAAAGCTTCGGAATAAATGTTTGTTCTGACAGCTTATTTCCCTTAGCTTATACGGGAACGAAAGCTCCAATGGTTATTTTCGTGGGGGACGATCCTTCTTGTCATAGTTCGGCACAATCAGAGCAGGACTCAAGGGGATATGCTTATTTGTCCCATATTCCATTTTTAGATCCATCAAGTCCACAAGAGTGTTATGACTTTACTAAACTTGGATTTGAGATTTCTGAAAAATTTAATACCCCCGTTATTATTAGATCTACAACGAGGGTTGCTCATCAGCGGGCTCCTGTGGTTTTTGACGTCCCAGAAAAAAAAGATTTTAAAAAAGGAAACTTTGTAAAAAACCCGCATCAGTTTTGTACTATGCCTCCGCGCGTTTTGGAAATGAAAAAAGAGTTGCTTGAAAGGATAAAAAAAATACAAACGTATGCTGAAAAATCAAAGATTAACCAAGTAACGGGCAACAAAAAATCTAAAATAGGAATTATAGCCACAGGTATTTCATATTTTTATGTTAAAGAGGCTCTAAGCGAGCTTGGTTTGGACTTGCCCGTTCTAAAGCTTGGATTTTTTTATCCGTTGCCAAAACAACAAATCGGAAGGTTTATAAAGCCACTGAAAAAAGTTTTGGTTGTAGAAGAGATGCAACACTATCTAAAAAAGGAAATAAAGGCCATCGCAAAAGACACTGGCTCTAAAGTAGAAGTGTTTGGAAAAAATGTCTTACCGGAAACGGAGGAGCTAGATGTGGAAAAAGTATTATCTGGTCTCGCAAGAGTTTTAGGAAAAAAAATAAAGTCGCCCGCAAAGATTGCTACAGCCATAACAAATATCCCAAAAAGATTTCCAAAATTATGTGAAGGATGTCCGTATTGGAATATTCTACCGGTTATCAAAAGATCTGTTCCGGAAGGAACCATCTTTGGGGGAGATATTGGATGCAATATGATGGCGGGTCTTCCGCCCCATAATATTCAGGATTACCTTTTTTCAATGGGAGCTTCTATGGGTATTTCTCATGGAGTAAGTAAGGCTACGGGGAAAAAAGTAGTTTCTATTATTGGAGATGGCACATTCTTTCATTCGGGAATGCCCGGGCTCGTTAATGCGGTATATAATAAATCGGACCCTTTAATTATCGTTTTGGATAATAGAATTACTGCAATGACGGGTCATCAGCAAAATCCTGGAATGGGAAAAACGCTTATGGGCGACAATGTAGAGGATGTAAAAATAGGGGAAATCGCGAAAGCTTGCGGGGTAAAGAATGTAAAGGTTTTAGATCCTATAAACATGCAGGAGCTCGAAAAAACAATAAAGGATTTTATGCAAAAAGACGAAGTTTCAGTTATAGTTTGTAGGCACATTTGCGCATTGCTTGAGAGGAGATTAAAAAGC
>Ga0268276_1003338_pt1 | contig 12547 bp, 7 predicted proteins | sample saktaG_4_FD_190145 | JGI IMG/M metagenome (GOLD analysis project Ga0268276, IMG submission 190145) | Saline water microbial communities from Sakinaw Lake, British Columbia, Canada - sak_2010_1_5_45m | ecosystem: Environmental > Aquatic > Non-marine Saline and Alkaline > Saline ...
TTCACTTTTTTGTTATGACCACATCTAATCATCGCCCCTTCACTTTTCCGGAAGGTAAGATTGATCTGCCTTCCAAAATTTCGGAACGTCGCGGTGGTGTCAAATATACAGACTATGCCATAGGCGAACTTATCCGCGAGGCCAGCAAAAAACCCTGGTTTAAAAATACCATTTTTGTCATCGTCGCGGATCATTGCGCATCCAGCGCTGGCCGAACCGAGCTGCCCGTCGAGAAATATCATATTCCCCTGATAATCTATGCTCCAGGGGGACAAATTCCGACCGGGCATGTAAAGACGATTGCCAGCCAGATGGATTACGCACCCACCTTGCTTGGTCTGCTTAATTGGAGCTACCCGAGCCGATTTTTAGGCCATGACGTTTTCAGCATCGATTCGGAGGAAGGTCATGCCATTATCGGCAATTATCAGAAACTGGGGCATATTGAGGAAGGTTCATTCGTCATCCTGAAACCGGTTGATCAAAGTTCTTCATACCATTATGATTTTGCATCGCTGGTCACAAAAGCCGCACAACTGGAAGCGGAATCCCTGGAAGAAACAATCAGCTATTACCAGGTGGCCAGCTACCTTTACAAGAAGGGTCTCTATCGGGCCTTAACACCTCTGGAATTTGATCAATATATGCCAAGAAACGATCAAAAAAATGTCGTGAGCGTTGGCAGGCGTTAACATCACAGTTTTCTATAAGCGTTCTTACTAAGACAATGTGTTTTCGATTTGGTATTGAAGTGAGGATTACCATTTGAAATTTAGCGTATTTTATAAGGACCGCCTATTGTGGATAACAGGAAGCAATAAGTGTCCAGTTTAAAATCCTATTGTGCTAGCTCCCCCCTGGTGGACAAAAAATAATTCAATTTCTGTCCGGTTGTCCTGTTTGTCATTTTGCTACATTCCCTTCTCATGAAGGAGGGAAACAAAATGACAAAAGATACCAATCGAAAAACAACTCAACTTGTAGCCTCTGGTTTTGTGGATCATGAAGGGGGAGGAGCGAACCGCAGAGAGAGAGCGAGCTACCCCGATCCCGACCGAAAACCCGTAACCAAAGAAGAATGTGTCTCGGTTTATAACCAGGAAACCGATGATTTACTTCAGGGTGATCGTCTTGAAGAATCCGGCATGGCGTTATCTGTAACACGCCATGTTTCAACCCCTTATACTGTGCATACCCAGTTTCAGTTTATATTATTCGGACACATAGGTAGAGAGTTGGTAGGCTTTGGCAACTCTCTACCCCACTGCCTACCTGAAAAAGACAAAGAATATCAACACCATTTGGGAGTGGTAGGCGATGGTAGGCAGTGTGCACATGGGTGGGGGTGTTTTAGTTTATACCCTTTCTCTGTTCGATTGGTAATTGACCATAGTATCAATCAAGTCTATAATCTCTCTCACGGGAAATCAGACCTGATCGAGGGACCCACAAAGGAGATACACAATGGGTCTATATAAAAGAGGCACGGTCTGGTGGATGAGTTTTTCTCATAATGGTCAGCAGTTCAGGCGCTCAACAGAGACAGAGGACAGGAAGCTGGCCACACGGATCTTTGACAAAATAAAAGGAGAACTTGCAGAGGGCAAGTGGTTTGAAAATGTATCTGTTCAGCAGCATACCTTCGGGGAACTCATGGACAAATATCTACAAGAGCACTCTTCCGTTAATAAGGTAAAAAAATCCCATCTGAGAGACAAAGGAATGGCGAAGAATCTTCTCAGCTTTTTCAAAAACAGAAATCTGGTGGATATTTCCCCTGCGATGATCTCGGATTACAAGGTTAAAAGGCGAGAGGATGGGGTATCACCCCGCACTATCAATTATGAACTGACTCTTATGGGTCATGCCTTCAATCTTGCCCTTCTGGAATGGGAATGGGTCAAGGATAATCCCGTCAGGAGGGTCAGGAAAGACAGGGTAAACAACTTCATTGAACGCTGGTTGACTCCTGAGGAAGAGAAAAGGCTTCTTCGTGTCTCTGCACCATGGCTTCGGGAGATTATTATTTTCGCCATCCATACGGGACTTCGTCAGAGCGAGATAGTTGATCTGAAGTGGTCGCAGATTGACTTGGAACGGCGAACTATGACGATCTTTGAACAGAAGAACCGGGGGATCGACACCCTACCCCTGAATGAGACGATTATTAGGCTTTTAAGTGAACGGTATCGCCAGTGTTCTTCGGAGTTTGATCATGTATTTCCCAGTGCTAACAAGACCAGGATCGACAACATGAATCTCGTAAGAGCCTTCAAGAGAGTGACAAAGAAAGCGGAGGTTCACAACTTCCGTTTCCATGATCTGCGGCACACGTTCGCAACCCGTCTAGTTCAGTCAGGGGTCGGCATCTACGAGGTACAGAAGCTGGGAAGGTGGAAGAGTCCTTCAATGGTGATGAGATACGCCCATCACAATACCGAAAGTCTCAGGGCATCCATAGAGGTTATGGACAGATTTGAGGGGGCGGTTATCACAAATTTATCACACCCTCAAAAAAACAGGGGTCACAAGTCACACCTTAGACTCGTAAACCCCTGATATTTATGGTACGCCAGCAGGGATTCGAACCCGGGACCTACGGATTAGAAGTCCGTTGCTCTATCCAGCTGAGCTACTGGCGCATTGTTCAGAAAAGAAAGGTTCTTTTAGTCACTTTGCTTATATTTGTCAAGACAAAACACCAGGCATTTCGTCATCTGACATAGCCCACCACCCCATCGTATATATATCCCATTTTCGCGCGACCTTCACCCTTCGTGTCCGTCGTGTAGAAATATGCCCCCGTTTCAGGGTTGAACCATCTGTACAGATCTCTTGTGTGGGACAGCTTCAGTGTCGCGATATTTCCTATAGCTCCATCAAAGACATACCCCTTGAGAGAATGTTTTCCACCTGAACGACTGTAGGAATAGAGATGGGTTCCCTTTGACGGATTATGCCACTGGAAGAATTCAGTTGTTCCCGGCGTGTCTTTGCGAAAGAGCCTGAATGCGAGTTCACCTTTCCCGTATCCTTCAAGTGGAAAACCTTCCCGCGCGACATCTGAAGACAACAAGCTGTCCGTTTCTTTTGTATATCTGTAGATATCAATCAATTCCGACAGGTTATCACTTTTGACATCAAGCGCCACTTCAACTATTTCGAGCCCTTCCCCAGAGTAAAAAATGATGTTCTCACTATACAAACCGGGGAACAGACCCTCGGTATTGGCCGTCACATTAATGTAGTCCACTTCATTCGTTGTAGTCCCTTTTTCGGGAGATATTCTTATCCATCCCCGCCTGCCCTCTATGAGACCCGCGGTGTAAACCCTCACACCTTCAACTTCCACAGTTCCACCTCTTACCTTTAGAACAAGCAGATGTGGTTCTCCATCCGACAGGCTTTCCGCCACAGGGAACTCGATCCTTTTTCTCTCCTCAGACGCGCAATCTATCTCACCTGCCATCCGGCTATCAACATATACATCAAGGGTTCCTCCATCTATATTTTTCCAAAAAAACAGGACTAAACCACTCCCCGAGAATGAATACCTCAGAAGGTCATTATCACCAGTACTATGCGGATAGCCCTTCTCTTCAGACCATTCGCCGGAGATTTCGATCGCGTTTCTCAGGTGTCCCGGCACACGATAGTTGCCCTTTCCTGAAACGGCCTCATTAGCGAACGAAACGTATCTGCCCCTTTCAAGAGTTACTCCCCGGCAATTCTTTCTCTTCCCCTGCAACATCGCTTCCCATTTCAGGACATCTTTCCCCACATTTCTCAATTCAACCCTTTTCATCAATTCTCTGCCGGTCTCAACGCTGCCGAAATCTATCCCGAGTGGTCTTACGTCCATACAGGGCCGGGACCCCTTCTTCGCCACCTCAAATTTCAGAAATAGGGTTCTCTCTCCACCATTAAAGGACAGCCTTAACTCCTCCCTGTAACTTCCTGGAGACAGAAGCTTTCTATAAAATACTGTTTTATCTCCCGTTTCGAACCTAATCCGGATATCGGACAATCCATCCACTGAGGCTCCATCGTCTGCCATAGACTCAACGGAAACACGAAGGTAACGCGCGGGCATCCCGGCCGTTCCTGAAAGTGTGCTATCAGATGGAGATATCCAATTCCCCATCCTGTTCACCAGCCATGTCAGGTCTCCTCCCCCAACATTTTTCAGGGAAATTACACCCTTTGAGCTCTCGCCGGGACCTATTGTGCCAAGATCCACTTCGCGTGGAGACACCATTAGAACAGGATCGGCAACATCCTCTTCAACATCAACAACCGCGACATTGCTGATCACGCTCCCCCTCACCTTCCTGATCTCCGTGCTACCGGCTCCCTTAGCCACAAAAACAGGTTTCCTGCGAAAAAAGTATCCAGTGGACGGATCAGAGACTGTCCACCTGCCATCCGAACCGTCTGAGAGGTCGGTCCTGCTCCCGTCAGACCATATGCCGGTTGCCCTGAACACCATTTTATGATTAACCACCATTCTTATAGAAGCAGGGACAACAGATATGGATTTGAGGGAAAGAATGTTTACAGGAACAGTTATTTCTTCATCTCCTCCGCTTGATCTTACCAGAATAGTCCCGTTGTGCCTTCCTTCTGGAAGCCCTGTGACATCCACAGCGATTTTTATATCTTTCTTACTACCGGCACTAATGTATTCTGATTTCAGTCTGTCCGGCGCATTTTCTTCCACATCAGCCCCGTCGATATTCGTCGGATACCGTCGTAATTCATCCGCCATTTGCCTGCCTACGCCACCTGAAGAGGTCCCATCATTCAATACAAGCCAGGGCTCAATGCTTATGATTTCCCATTCCAATTCCCCTTTGCCGGCATTTCGCAGGGTCATAGAGATATTTTCAATTGAGTCTTTCTCCATATGATCCAGCATGATCTTCGGCATAGAGACCTTCAGGAGAGGCCCGTCAAGGGCATCTATATGAATTGTAACGACAGGGCTTTTAACAGCGCCCTCATTCGCGAAGACACGGACATCCCCCTTGTTTTTTCCAATAAAGAGCCCTTTATCGACAAAATATCCTGTCCTTTTATTTTCAGATATCCATTCTATCTTTTTTGTAATATCTTTTTTGGAACCATCCGAATATATACCGACAGCGTTCATGCGAATCTTTCTGCCGACCTGAGTATTGATGATTGATTCCAGCCTGATTTCTTCCAGCTTCGGTTTGTATGTATCGTTACTATTCCTAAGAATAGTAACGGAGACCGGGACTATTATGGTTTCGCAGGATGATGTTATGACAATTCCGGCCTTATTGCGTCCCAGGGGAAGATCACGCGGATCCGCTGTGACCGATATGGCCTGAGCGCCATCCTCCACAACTCCGGAATATTTATCGAGCGTGAGCCAGGGCTCTGTCCACTTAACTATCCATCTTATCTTCCCCTGCCCCCTGTTGCTTATCTCAATCGACGCAACCCCTGTCTCCTCATTTTTTAGAATACCAAAATCTATCCCGTCTGGTCTTACAAAAAGGATCGGCTTCTCTTCAACAGGCAGGTTGACCTGCGCGACCAGGGTGGGCAATCCTCCAAACATCAGAATCAAGGCAAAAACCGCGGCAATTATAGTTTTTGATTTAAACACAGTCATATCTCTTTTCAGGTTCATGGTTGACGGCTGCACAAAAAATCTCATTATCCTAGCGTGAAATTATTATAACTTAGGAGCGATGTCAAGCGGATGACAGATCAAAAAAGCTTGACACCCCTCAAAGATAGCCATATATAGTGCCAGTCTTGGTAATTATCTATAACCATTGCAACTTTATTTCTTAAGAGTGCCTCAATGACTCACAATGATCTAAAATACTGGTTTGCCCTTAAGTCCTTGGAAAAAGTGGGGAATGTCTGCTTTAACAGTCTTGTAAAGACATTTGGTTCTCCTCGGGCCGTCTTCGACGCGCCCACAGCATCCCTTCAAACAATAGACCGCGTTACACGAAAAACAGCCTGCAACATAAAAACCTTTGACAATTGGGCAGCTATCGAAAGGGAGCTTGAACTGGCTGATAAGTTGAATGTCTCAATAATCACATCCGATTCTCCATCTTACCCCAGGCTGCTTTTGAATATATACGATTTCCCACCCATTCTGTACGTCAGGGGAACACTGTCCAATCAAGACATCAATGTTGCCGTGGTAGGCTCCAGAATGGCAAGCACTTATGGCAGGTTTACGACGGAAAGGCTGTGCCGTGAACTCGCCATGAAAGGAGTAACCGTCGTAAGTGGTATGGCAAGGGGAATTGATTCCTCCGCCCATGCCGGAGCGATCGCGGGCAAGGGAAGAACAATAGCTGTACTCGGGTCAGGCATTGATGTTATCTATCCCCCGGAGAATAGAAGACTCTTTGAAAAAATCGCGGAAAATGGCGCCTTGATTACCGAATTCCCCTTTTCCACCCAGCCACTGGCCTCCAACTTCCCCGCCAGAAACAGGATAATAAGCGGCCTTTCACTGGGAGTCGTCGTGGTTGAAGCCAACGAGAAGAGCGGTTCTCTGATAACCGCGCGGATTGCCCTGGAACAGGGAAGAGAGGTCTTTGCCGTTCCGGGAAGTATCGATTCTCCGGGAACGAAAGGAACCCACAAGCTCATAAGGGAAGGCGCAAAACTTGTTGAAAATACATATGACATATTAGAGGAAATCTTGCCCCAAGTGAACATTAACAGTAGAACTGTCGAACCATCAGACGAAAGATCTCAGCTGGAGCATTCGGTTAAATCTGAAGAATTAAATGCTGATGAAAAGGCCATCCTGAAGCTAATAGGCAAAAAGCCTGTTCATATAGACAGTCTGGCGGCTGATTCCGACTATCAAATACGTGATATCCTGAGTATTCTCATGTCACTTGAACTTGGAGGCCATGTCGAACAGCTTCCAGGCAAAAATTTTATTGTTAAGGAGTAAAGATGTCCAGTTCACTTATTATCGTTGAATCGCCGGCAAAGGTAAAAACGATAAAGAAATATCTCGGTCCGGAATTTGAGGTGAAGGCTTCTGTGGGACATGTAAAAGACCTTCCCAAAAGCAAACTGGGCATCGATCTTGAAAATAACTTTGAACCAACCTACGAAGTCATCCTTGAAAAGAAAAAGATCATCTCTGAGCTGAAAAAAGCCGCGAAGAATGTAGATAATATCTTTCTGGCCTCTGACCCTGACAGAGAGGGGGAAGCCATCGCGTGGCACGTGGCGAGCGAAATAGGCGGGAACAAAAATATCTACAGGGTACTTTTCAACGATCTTACAAAAAAGACTGTTATCGCGGCCATCAAAAATCCTCTGAAGCTTAACGTTAATAAGTATGAAGCCCAACAAACCAGGCGAATCCTTGACAGGCTTGTGGGATATCAGATCAGCCCGATACTCTGGAAAAAGGTGCGGCGTGGACTGAGCGCTGGCCGGGTCCAGTCAGTCGCGGTAAGAATAATATGTGACAGAGAGGCCGAGATCCAGGCGTTTGTATCAGAGGAATACTGGAATATTACCGCCCTGCTGGAGGGAAACAGCCCCCCTCCCCTTGAAGCGCGGCTGACAAAAATAGATTCCAGAAAACTGAAACTTACTAATGAAACGCAGGCAAAAGAGCTCCTCGAAGAACTGAAAGGCGCCTCCTTTATTGTAAAAAAGGTGGAGAAAAAAGAGATAAAGCGTTCTCCCGTTCCCCCATTCACAACGAGCAAGCTTCAGCAGGAGGCATCAAGAAGGCTTCGGTTCACAGCCAAGAAAACGATGAGTGTGGCACAGAGGCTATACGAGGGGATAGCGCTGGGAGAAGAAGGTTCCGTTGGCCTTATCACATACATGAGAACCGACTCGGTCCGTATAGCAGCGGAAGCCATGGAAAACGCGAGAGGGTACATAGAAAAGAATTATGGGAAAGAATTTCTTCCCGCAAAGGCCAGATTTTTCAAATCCTCAAAATCTTCACAGGACGCGCATGAGGCGATAAGGCCAACCTCAATGGCATACGCGCCACAAAACATCAAACTGTATCTCAAGAATGACGAATTTCATCTGTATCAACTGATATGGAACCGTTTTATAGCGAGCCAGATGAATCCCGTTCTATTCGACCAGACGGGCATTGATATAGAGGCGGGCCGCTGCCTTTTTCACACGCAGGGTTCTATAATGAAATTCCCCGGGTTCAGCATTGTTTACACGGAAAGTAAAGATAAGGAAAACAATGGCAACGATGCCCCGTCAGACAAAATTCTTCCGGAGGTCTCCGAAGGGGATGAACTTACCCTGATTTCACTAAACCCACAGCAGAGTTTCACACAGCCGCCTGCAAGGTTTTCCGAAGCGACTCTCGTGAAAGAACTGGAAGAAAAGGGGATCGGCAGACCCAGCACATATGCGGCTATCATAAGCACTATACAGAACCGAAAATACGCGGAACTTGAAAAGGGCAGATTCCACCCCACAGAACTCGGAACCATTGTCAACGGGCTTCTTGTGGAGAACTTTCCCAATATCATGGATATCCAGTTCACCGCCTCCATGGAAGACCGGCTGGATATGATTGAGGACGGAAAAATCACAAGACTCAAGACACTGGAAGACTTCTATATCCCTTTTAAGTCGGAGCTGGAAAAGGCCGGCGAAGAGATGAAAAATGTCAAGAAAGAAGAAATTCCCACCGATCTTAAATGCGATAGGTGCGGGAGCCCAATGGTAATAAAGTGGGGGAAGAACGGGAAATTCCTGGCCTGCTCCAACTATCCCGACTGCAAGAACACAGGCAACATCGCTCAGGATGAAAATGGCGCGATCAGCAAAATGGAGGCGGAGACAACTGACATTATCTGCGAAATGTGCGGCAAGAATATGATTATAAAAGAAGGCAGGTTTGGAAGATTTATGGGGTGCTCAGGGTACCCGGAATGCAAGAGCACAAAACCGATTGACACAGGGGTAAAGTGCCCGCAGGAGGGGTGTGGCGGCAGTCTCTGTGAGAGACGTTCAAAAAAAGGCAAGCCGTTTTTCGGATGTTCAAACTATCCGAACTGCACCTATGCCCTGTGGGACAGGCCGATACCGGGAAAATGCCCCTTATGCGGTCACTCATTTCTGGTTGAAAAATATTACCGCGGGAAAGGTCTGATAAAGACGTGTCCTAACAAGGAATGCGGGTATAAGGAAAGGAATGAGGGGTAAGGGGTAAGGGGTAAGGGGTAAGGAGTGGATCGGAGTTTGAAATCATATACTCGAAACTTGAAACCCTCAAAAGGGGACACGCTCGAAACCCCCAGAATGGGGCACGCCCGAAGCCCTCAAAAGGGGACACGCTCGAAACCAGTCATCATCATAGGTGGCGGTCTCGCGGGGTGTGAGGCCGCGTGGCAGATCTCAAAAAGGGGCGTTGATGTCATTCTTTACGAAATGAAACCAGCCTTGTTTTCTCCGGCCCACAAGTCTCCCCTCCTCGCGGAGCTTGTATGCAGCAACTCATTCCGCTCCAACGCGATAGAAAACGCGGTTGGCCTTCTCAAGGAAGAGATGCGCACAGTGGGATCATTGATAATGGAGGCAGCCGATGCCACAGCCGTTCCGGCAGGCAAGGCCCTGGCCGTGGACAGAGCCCTTTTTTCAAACTATATTGAAGATAGGCTTGGGTCGACAGGAACCCGGATAATTCGGGAAGAGATCACCGGAATTCCCGAAGACTCTATTGTCATCATAGCTACCGGCCCTCTCACATCCGAATCCCTGGCAAAGAGCATTTCTTCCGTTACAGGAAACGAATATCTCTATTTCTATGATGCTATCTCACCCATTGTGGAGGCACAATCTATTGACTACAACCGTGTCTTCAGAGCATCGAGATACGACAGCAACGGTGAGGGAGATTATCTGAACTGCCCCATGACAAGTGAGGAGTACAAAAAATTCTGGATGGAAATATCGGGTGGTAATGAAGTGCCTCTCAGAGATTTTGAAGATAAGCGCTGCTTTGAAGGATGTCTTCCTGTTGAAGTCCTCGCGAAAAGAGGACCGAAGACCCTGCTTTTCGGCCCGATGAAACCAGTGGGTCTTACAGACCCGAAAACAGGGAAACGACCCCATGCAGTAGTTCAACTCAGGCAGGAAAACAGCGAAGGAACTCTCTATAACCTGGTGGGATTCCAGACAAAACTGACATGGTCTGAGCAGAAACGCATCCTCAGAATGATACCGGGGCTGGAAAAGGCAGATTTCGCAAGATATGGCAGCATACACCGTAACACATTCATAAACTCCCCTGCCCTGCTTAAAAAATCACTTCAGTTTCACTCCGATGACAACCTTTTTTTTGCGGGACAGATTACGGGAGTCGAGGGGTATGTAGAATCGGCGGCTATGGGCCTGATGGCAGGAATAAACGTCTGCCGGCAGATAGAGGGAAAGGACATGGGGGAACCGCCGGGAACAACGGCTCTGGGTGCGCTCTTGCGTCACATTACAAACGCCGATTACAAGACCTTTCAGCCGATGAATGTGAATTTTGGTCTCTTTCCATCTCTTGAAAAAAGAGCACCTAAAAAAATAAGAGGGAGATACTATGCTGAACGATCACTGACCGACCTGAAGCTATGGAAGGACGAACTTGTTGTCTCTTGATTATTGTCATAAACACATGCACAAACAACAGGAGGCTTTGCCCTTTGTGTCTGTGTATCTTTATGCTACTTTTTCCCCCATCTTTCTAATATCTGCCTATTTTTTATGAGCTTTCTGATCCTGTTCTTGAGTAATATTCTTTCTGTCATAAACGGGATAGGACATGGGGTCGCCCCAAAAATCATCTTCCTTTGCGGACAGGATATCAATTATCTTATCGTCTCTCCACTTGATAATATCTTGAAAGTTTCTCCCCTTCATTTCCTTTTTCACACCAAGGGTTAGTTTTTCCTTTACCGGTTCGGTTATGTAATCCCTTGTTTCAAGTTCTTTCCAAATTTCCTTGAAAGTGGTATTGCCGATACCGTCAATAAAATGATCATATCCCCCCTGCTCACCCCCACCGAGGTGATAGATCATATGTGCTCCCATTAGCGCCCATCTGATTCCGGGGCCCGCGCAAAGTGCTTTATCGACATCCTCCACGGTCGCGACACCCCTGTCCACAAGATCAATTGCTTCTCGCCACAGGGCAGCCGCCAATCGATTGCCAATAAATCCCGCGACCTCTTTTTTGACTATTACGGGAACCTTTCCAAGTTTTTCCATTAACCTGAATGTTATGTCAGTGGTCTTCTTAGATGTCTCCTGTCCGGGAACTATCTCAATCAGTGGAATTAAATGCGGGGGATTCCATGGATGTGTGATAACGCATTTATCTTTCTGTGCCACAACCTGCTGAATCGCTGTCATGCTGAGACCCGAGGTACTGCTTGCAAGGATAGCATGGTCAGGAACATGTTTCCCCATCTCCCTGAAAATATTTTTCTTGATGTCATAATCTTCACCGGTACATTCCTCAACAAAATCAGCATCGTTAACCGCTTCAGCTATGTCTTCTACCATGGTTATTCTTGCAAGTGCCCCTCGTTTGTCACTCTCCGAAATAATCTTCTTCTCTACAAAAAAATCGAGGTTTGACTGAACACTTTTCAAACCCCTTTCTCGCGTTTCTGCCTTTCTTGAATATGCCTTGACACTGTACCCTTTTATCGCAAACAATGTCACCCAGGCAGCGCCTATGACACCCGTTCCAATAACCGCGACTCTTCGTATCTCATCCATTGGTTTTATTACCCCTTTCTGAATTAATCCAATATATAATTACCCACCAGTGGTTCGCTTCGTAAGCTTCATGTCATCGAGACCGGAGGTAGAGATCTTTGTCATATATCTTATTCATTAAGATTTCTCGCTTGTCGATCTACTTGTTCCGTAAAAAAATGATTCGAAGTCCTTCCAGTGTAAGCATTTCATCTACAAAGTCAATGGTCCTGGTTTCCGCGGCTATGACACTCGCCAGCCCGCCGGTTGCGATAACTGTGGACTCCGTCTTTGTTTCTTTCTTTATGCGATCCACAAGGCCGTCCACAAGGCCGGCATAACCGAACATGATACCCGCCTGTATACTGGTCACCGTATCCCTGGCAACTACAGATTTAGGTCTGCTTAATTCAACCGGCGGCAGTTTGGAGGCCTTCTCAAAGAGCGCCTCGCTTGATATAACAACACCCGGCGCTATGCACCCGCCCATGTACTCTCCCTTTTGCGTAACATAATCAAAGGTAGTCGCGGTGCCGAAATCCACAATGATAAGATTTCCTTCGTATTTCTCATGAGCGGCAACGGCGTTGACAACCCTGTCCGCTCCTACTTCTTTCGGATTGTCATAGTATATCGGCATGCCTGTTTTTATGCCCGGGCCCACGATGAGCGGAGTAACATGAAAATACTTTTTACAGAGGGGTTCCAGTATATTCAGCATGGATGGAACCACACATGATATAATAATGTTGCTGATAGACCTTGATCCCACTTTGCTCGT
>Ga0268276_1003339_pt1 | contig 12545 bp, 11 predicted proteins | sample saktaG_4_FD_190145 | JGI IMG/M metagenome (GOLD analysis project Ga0268276, IMG submission 190145) | Saline water microbial communities from Sakinaw Lake, British Columbia, Canada - sak_2010_1_5_45m | ecosystem: Environmental > Aquatic > Non-marine Saline and Alkaline > Saline ...
GCGAGATGGGCGCCGACTACACCGTCTTCACCCATCTGATTGACGAGGAGAGCAACATCTGGGGGCAGATGGACAGCCAGCCCCTGGAGGGCGATTACCCAACCTCCTTCTGGGACACCGGCGAGGTGATCGAAGACGAATACATCCTGGCCATCAACGAGGACACTCCAGTGGGTTCATACCGACTGGAGGTCGGAATGTACGAGCTGGCAACGAAGCAGCGCTTGCCCATCTTGGGGGATGATGGGGAAGTACAAGACACCCGAATCCTGCTCCCGCTCAGCATAGCCGTAAAACGTGATGCGTGAAACGTAAGGGGCTGGCCACGAATCACGTCTTCACGTTTCACGTTTTACGCCCGGAGGTCTCAATGCAAAACCAAGCCTACAACCGTCTACAAGCCATTTTCGTGTCCGATAAGCGCTGGGTGGTCGCCCTGGCAGTGCTCGTCCTTTGCCTGGTGATGGGCACCATCGGGGGATGGCTCATCGCCTATCCCGGCCCTCTGCTCACCGCAGCTCTGGCGGCGGCCCTCATCGGCGGGCTGCTGATGCTACGGAGCACCCAATTCGGCTTCGTGGCCCTCATCGGCATCGTCTGCCTGCTGCCCTTCGCCGCTCTGCCAGTCAAGATCGGCTTCACGCCCACTTTTCTGAACCTGGTGCTGGCAGTGCTCTTCGCCGTCTGGCTGGCGCGGATGGTTACCGGCCAGCAGAAGGAGTTCGTGACCTCCCCCCTGGCCCTGCCCATCGTCATCTTCCTGTTCCTGGCTTTCGTCTCCTTCGTGGCGGGGTTGGCCCACGCCAGCCCCACGCCCAACGCCGTGCGCCGCTTCGCCGAGATTGTCATGGGCATCGCCCTGTTCTTCGTGACAATCAACTGCGTGCGAACCAGGGAAGAGCTGGAGCAGTTAGTGCTGATCATCATCCTGGGCGGCTTCGGGGCAGCCTTGATCGGCGTGGTGCTGTATTTCCTGCCCCAGGCGCTCACCGTCCGCCTCCTCTCAGCCCTGCGCATCTTCAACTACCCGGCCGGATCGGGGGTGCTGCGCTTCATCGAGGATGACCCACTGCTACCGATGCGGGCCATCGGCACCTCCATTGATCCTAACATCCTGGGCGGCCTGCTGATCCTGGTAGGGTCTCTGACGGTTCCCCAGCTTTTCGCCCGGCGGCCGCTCCTAAATCGCACGCTGGTGGTGCTCATCTTAGCAGTGATGGGCCTTTGCCTGGTATTGACCTTCTCGCGAAGCTCCATGTTCGGCCTGGGCTGCGCTCTGGCGCTGTTGGGCTTGGCCAGGTACCGCCGCCTGCTCCCCGTGCTGGCCGTCGTGGGCCTGCTCATCCTGCTCCTACCGCAGACTCGAGAATACATCGTACACTTCACTGAGGGGGTACAATTTCAGGACCTGGCCAGCAAGATGCGCCTCGGCGAGTACAAGGACGCCTTCATCCTCATCAGCCGCTACCCCTGGATCGGGGTGGGCTTCATTGGCGCTCCCGACATAGACATCTACCTGGGCGTGTCCAGCCTCTACCTGCTCATCGCCGAGGAGATGGGTTTGGTGGGGTTGGGTGTCTTTCTGGCCATCATGGTCATCTTCTTCAGGTATACCTGGCGCAGTTGGAAAGGCATGGAGCACGATCCGCGCCTGGAGGCCATCCTGTTGGGCCTACAGATAGCCGTGGTGGGAGGACTGATAGGAGGAATCCTCGACCATTATCTCTTCAGTTTCCCCCACGCCGTGGCCTTTTTCTGGCCATGCATCGGTTTGGCTGTGGTTGCCGCCAGGCTAACAGGAGAAGCTGACCCAGGGCGGGAAAAGACTATGCTATAACATCAAGCTCTCTGGGAGAGACGTGCATTTCACTTTTGGGGCAGAATGTGCGATAATAGCGAGAGCAAATCGTGTCGGAGGTGAGTGAGGATGAAGAGCTCTCGCGAAGCCCTGACTTGACAAAACCGCCCCTTTGCTTTATCATTAAAGCACTGTCAGCAGGACTCCAAGTTGCCTCTCTACTGACATTCATCGCCATGGAGAAGATGCATGGAACGGCGCATTGAGGACTTTATCTGGCTCGACTGGGTAGTGGAGAAACTGACCATAGAGCACAGCGTCGAGCCGGAAGAGGCCGAAGAGGCCTTCTTCAATCCGCCGTACAAGGTGCGTCGGGCCGAGTCAGGTAAGTACCTGCTGTACGGGCGCTCCGAAGCAGGCCGCTACCTGTTCATCGTATTCGTCTGGGAAGGCCGCCAAGTCAAGGTCATCTCCGCGCGTGACATGAACAAGGCCGAGCGCCGTTTCTACCAACGCAAATGAGGTTCAAAATGTCGAAACTACCCCGTTTTGTCAGCGAACAGGAAGAAGCCAAGTTCTGGGCCACCCACGACTCCACCGAGTATCTGGAGGATACTGAGCCAGTGGACGTGATGTTCGTAGATGCCCGCCCCTCCGAGAAACAAATCTCACTCCACTTGGATGCCCGTCTCGTTGACGACTTGGAAGCTGTCGCCCAGAGCAAAGACATCAGCTACCAGACATTGATCCGTATGTGGGTAATGGAGCGGCTGGCTCAGGAACACGCTACTTAAGAAGCTGGCCCGGAGCGACCGTTCACCCCCTCCCATCCTCCCCCTCCCTCGCAGGGAGGGGCTAGGGGAGGGTGGGATCTCCACGAAAAAAAGCCACCAGAGGCCTTAACCTCTGGTGGCTTTTCAACAGCACAATCACCCCGCTAACGAGCACTATGAAGGTGGCAGTGCAGGTATTGTCGGCGTCCATGGTGATGGTGGGCGCTATCTCTTGATATTGTAAAACGCCCCCATTCCCCCGTACACGCCGATCTCCGCCAGCTCCTCCTCGATGCGCAGGAGCTGGTTGTACTTGGCCACGCGGTCGCTGCGGCAGGGGGCGCCGGTCTTGATCTGGCCAGCGTTCAGGGCCACGACCAAGTCGGCAATGGTGGTGTCCTCGGTCTCGCCGCTGCGGTGGGAGACGACGACGGTCCAAGCAGCTCGCTGGGCCAGGTGCACGGCGGCGATGGCTTCGGTCAGAGTGCCGATCTGGTTGACCTTGCAGAGCAGCGAGTTGGCCGCCTCCTCTTCGATGGCTCGCTCCACTCGCGCCACGTTGGTCACCAGCAGATCGTCACCCACGATCTGCACGCGGTCGCCAATGCGCTCCACCAGCAGCGTCCAGTGCTCCCAATCGTCCTCGGCCAGGCCGTCCTCGATGGAGATGATGGGGTACTTCTCCACCCAATCCTGGTAGAAAGCCACCATCTCCTCACCGCTGAGCTCGCGGCCCTCTTTTTTGAGGACGTATCGCCCGTCGTGGTAGATCTCGCTGGCGGCGGGATCGAGGGCGATGTAGATATCCTCACCCGGCTGGTAGCCCGCTCGCTCGATGGCCTCCAGGATGACCTCCACGGCTTCCTCGTTGGAACCCAGGCTGGGAGCGAAGCCGCCCTCGTCGCCCACGCTGGTGTTGTAGCCCTTGCCCTTCAGTACCTTCTTCAGGCTGTGGTAAACCTCAGCGCCCCAGCGCAGAGCCTCGGCGAAGCTGGGCGCGCCGGTGGGCGCGACCATGAACTCTTGCAGGTCGGTGGAATCGGCGGCGTGCTTGCCCCCGTTGAGGATGTTCATCAGCGGCACGGGAAGAGTGCGGGCCGATACCCCGCCCACGTAGCGGTAAAGGGGCAGCCCCAGCTCCGCTGCCGCCGCCTTGGCCACGGCCAGCGAGACGCCCAGGATGGCGTTGGCTCCCAGGTTCCCCTTGTTGGGTGTGCCATCCAGGCTGATCAATAACTCATCAATGCCCACCTGGTCCTGCGCCTCCCAGCCGATGAGCTCGTCGGCGATGGTGGTGTTGACGTTATCCACAGCCTTCAGCACGCCCTTGCCGAGATAGCGGCCCGCGTCGCCGTCGCGCAGCTCCACCGCCTCGTGGACGCCGGTGGATGCGCCCGATGGCACCGCCGCCCGCCCCCGCGCTCCACTCAGCAAAAACACCTCCACTTCCACCGTGGGGTTGCCTCGCGAATCCAAAATCTCGCGGGCGTTTGTTTGTTCAATTAAAGACATGGTTCAGCCTCCTGGTGTGATTTGATGAGCCAGGCCGAGATTGCTATTGCCAGGCGCATCGTTTGCAGTTCAGCACCGATTATAGCATAGAAAATCAGCCGGGTCAATTGGTTTCAAGACACGTAGCTACCAGGGTCACTGAATAAGGAACTTCAGACTATCTTTGTCCTGTCAACTGATCGCTGCGCAGAATGAAAGGTATATTTCACTTTGGGAGCGAGACCAAGGGCCGGCCCAGTCTGTCATTGCGAGTCGGCATTGCGAGACGGAGGCGAAGCAATCTCCTCCTGGCGGCAAGGAGACTGCTTCGTCGCAAAATGCGCTCCTCGCAGTGACACATTCGGGAGTTTCTGCCCCCTACGGATGGCGCGCCGCGCCATGGAAGACTCGCAATGACACCTGCCCCAAAAGTGAAGTGCACCTACTCAGAAACCTGCTTGTCATTGCGAGCTGAAGGCGAAGCAATCTCCTCCTGGCGGCAAGGGGACTGCTTCGTCACAAAATGCGCTCCTCGCAGTGACACATTCGGGAGTTTCTGCCCCCTACGGATGGCGCGCCGCGCCATGGAAGACTCGCAATGACACCTGCCCCAAAAGTGAAGTGCACCTCAGAATGAATCGCGATTTGACAGATAATCCAATTTGTGCTACAATTACCGCAGAATCATCAATACCGAGTCAGGCCTTATTCCAATGAGCCAAACCCCGAAAAGCAATCCCATCATCATTATTAGCCTTATCGTAGTAGAGCTCCTTAGCATTAAGGAGCCAACGATGGTTGGGAGGAGATCGGGGTAGAGCACATATACTAGAAGCAATTTGAAAAGCCTCCCAATCAGGAGGCTTTTTTTGTTTTGCCAGCCGAGGAATGAGTAGGAGCAGGATTTACCTGCCCTGTGGGCAATAGCACCTCGCCCCTACAACTGTTTTGAACACACCCAATTGAGTAACCTGAGCAGGCCAGAGTGACCTGCTCCCCAACGTCTCCGACGACGATTTTGCAATGATGCCTTTGCCCGCGCTGTCTTATTGAGCGTGAGGGTCGAGGCATTTTGTTTATATCATCCGCACCGGCCTGAAAGAGCCGGCGCCAGGAAATTCCCGCCATGAGAGGCCCCCAGCACCGTCTGTTTTACGGCGGTGCGGTGGCCTGAGGAGGCAAAGAAAAGTGAGAAGCAAAGCCCTGAAACAAGGAATAGAGCGAGCCCCCCACCGCTCGCTCCTGCGTGCGGTGGGGTGCACCGACCGGGAGATGGATCAGCCTTTCGTAGGGATCATAAATTCCTTCAATGAGGCTGTACCCGGCCACATTCACCTGCGCCAGGTCGCTGCCGCTGCCGCGGCCGGCGTCCGCATGGCTGGCGGCACGCCCTTCGAGTGCTCCACCATCAGCGTCTGCGACGGGCTGGCTATGAACCACCAGGGCATGAAGTACTCCCTGCCCAGTCGCGAGCTCATCGCCGACTCGGTGGAGACAGTGGCCCAGGCTCATGCCTTCGACGCCCTGGTCCTCATCCCCAACTGCGACAAGATCATCCCAGGTATGCTAATGGCCGCCGCTCGGCTCAATATCCCTTGTCTGCTCGTCAGCGGCGGGCCGATGCTGGCCGGTCAGTTGGACGGGGAATACGTTGACCTCAGCGACGTCTTCAAGGCCGTGGGAGCGGCGGCCAGAGGCGAGATGAGCGACGCGGAACTGGAGCGGCTGGAGCGGGCGGCCTGTCCCGGCTGCGGCTCCTGCGCGGGCATGTTCACGGCCAACACCATGAACTGCCTAACCGAGGCACTGGGCATGGGCCTGCCCGGCAACGGCACCATCCCAGCCATCAGTGCCCAGCGCATCTGCCTGGCTAAAGAGGCGGGCATGAAGGTGATGGAGCTGTTGGAGAAGGACATCCGGCCTTTGGACATCCTGACCACAGCCGCCTTTAGCAACGCCTTCACCGTGGACATGGCCCTGGGAGGCTCCACCAACTCCATTCTGCACCTGCTGGCTGTGGCTCACGAAGCCGGAGTGGACTTCCCGCTGGATCAGCTCAACGATTTCAGCGCGCGCACACCCCATCTGTGCAAGATGAGCCCGGCCGGCAAGCATCGCATTGAGCACCTGGACCGAGCAGGCGGCATACCTGCGGTAATGAGCCAACTGATGGGCGCGGGCCTGCTGGAAGACGGAGCCCTGACGGTGACGGGCGGCAGTCTGGGCGAGAACCTGACCGGACGGAAAGTGCTCGACTCCAGCGTGATCCGCCCCCTAGACGATCCGTACTCGCCCACTGGTGGCCTGGCCTTGCTCTTCGGCAACCTGGCCCCCGAAGGATCGGTGGTCAAGCAGGCTGCCGTAGCCCCGGAGATGCTCACTCACCGAGGGCCAGCGCGGGTGTTCGACTCGGAGGAAGAGGCCACGGCAGCCATCATGGCTGGTCGCTTCCAGAAAGGCGACATCATCGTCATCCGCTACGAAGGGCCGCGAGGTGGGCCGGGGATGCGAGAGATGCTGACCCCCACCTCCCTGCTCACTGGCATGGGCATGGATGGAGAGGTAGCTTTGCTGACCGATGGGCGATTCTCCGGAGCCACCCAGGGAGCGGCCATCGGCCACATCTCGCCCGAGGCGGCGGCCGGGGGACTGCTGGCCATCGTCAGGGATGGCGATCTCATCGCCATTGACATTCCCGCCCACTCCGTAAACCTGGAGTTAGCCGAGGGGGAGATCAAGAGTCGCCTGGCCGATCTGCGCCCCTGGCAGCCCAAGGTCAGCTCCGGTTACCTGAAGCGCTACGCCGAGGCCGTCACTTCGGCCAGCACAGGCGCGGTTCTCAGAAGTTGAGCGGAGGTCGTAGTAACGACTTCAGTCGTTTCCAGGCGGGAAAAAGCGACTGAAGTCGCCACTACGAGTGAAAACGTCAGGGTCCAACTCAAAAGAAAGGAAGGCAATAATTAATAATGATGAAAAACTCCATCCGTTTCGTTTACGAGAGCCACGACCTTTTGAGCAATCGGGAGGAGCAGCGCGATGCCGTCTGCCGGGCCGCGCGGCGACACCTTCCCCACGTGGTCGCCTGGATCTCTCCTCAGGGCAACGCCCCCCTTTGGGTAGTCCTACCCCTGGAGATTGACCCCCAGGAATTGCTGAGGCTGTCCGAACAGGAGGGCGTGATCTTCACCCCCGGCCCGGTCGCCAGTGATGAGCGCAGCACCGCGATCCTCCATTTCTCGCATTTGGAGCCCAACGAGATCGAAGAGGGCCTCAAGCGTCTGGGAAGGCTCATCGTCAAATACATGCACTATGCCTCTCAGACGAATGGAACGCCTTCGTCTCGCCTGGTGGGGCCGTGAGTTGGAAGTTAGTAAGGATGGAGGTCCAACCTCCAATATCCAATCTCCAAGTCAGGAGGAGGCCATGAAGCTAAGTGGAGCCCACATCGTCTGGGAGAGTTTGGTGCGGGAGGGAGTGGGGGCGGTGTTCGGCATTTCGGGGGGGGCGGTGATCCACCTGTACCACGCCCTGCCCGAGTATCCCATCCGCCACGTCCTGATGCGCCACGAGCAGGCGGCCGCCCACGCCGCCGACGGTTACGCCCGTGCCACGGGTAAAGTGGGGGTGTGCCTTGCCACCTCAGGGCCGGGGGCTACCAACCTGGTGACCGGGCTGGCCACGGCCTACATGGACTCCTCGCCAATGGTAGCCATCACCGGCCAGGTGTCTAACTCGTTGATCGGCAAAGACGCTTTTCAAGAGGTGGACATCACGGGCATCACTTTGCCCATCACCAAGCACAACTACCTGGTGACCGAAGTAGAATCCCTGCCGATGGTGATCAAGGAAGCGTTCCACATCGCTCGCACCGGGCGACCGGGGCCGGTGCTGATAGATATCACCAAGGACGTGCAGGCCGCCAGCCTGGAATACGAGTATCCAGAGGAGGTGGACCTCCCCGGCTACCACCCCACGCTGATCGGCAACCAACGTCAGATCAAACAGGCTGCTCAGCTCATCAACGAGGCCCAACGCCCGCTCATCATCGCCGGCCACGGGGTGATGCTGGCGGGCGCCGAAGCCGAATTGGGAGAGCTGGTGGGGAAAGCCCAGCTTCCGGTGGTCAACACCCTGCTTGGTCTCAGCACCATTCCCGAAACACACCCTCTCTGCCTGGGGATGGGAGGCATGCATGGTGAGGCCTACGCCAACAAGGCCCTGCAAGAAGCGGACTTGATCCTCAACGTCGGCGGTCGCTTCGATGACCGCCTGACGGGGCCGGTCAGCACCTTCGTCCCCGAGGCCAAAATCATTCACATAGACGTTGACCCGGCGGAGATCGGCAAGAACGTGCGGGTGGATCTGCCCATCGTCGGCGACGCCAAGAACGTCCTTCAGGCCCTCCTCCCTCTGATCGAACCAACCAATCATCCAGATTGGACAAGCAAGATTGGTGAATGGCGTGCCGAGTCAGCCAGGCGTGACATTCTGGAACAAGAGACCGACGCTCTCGTCCCTCAATACGTCGTCCGCCACATCTGGCACGCCACCAGAGGCAATGCCATCATGGTCAGCGACGTGGGGCAGAATCAAATGTGGGAGGCTCAGTACTTTCTCCACCATAAGCCGCGCGGCCTGCTCTCCTCAGGAGGGCTGGGCACCATGGGCTTTGCCCTGCCTGCGGCTATCGGGGCCCAACTGGGAAAGCCTGGGGAGGTGGTTTGGGTCACTGCCGGCGACGGCGGCTTCCAGATGAACATCCAAGAGTTGGCTACAGTAGTCCAGGAGAAATTGCCTCTCAAGATGGCTATCCTGAACAACGGCTTCCTGGGCATGGTGCGACAGTGGCAGCAACTGTTCTTCGAGGGACGCTATTCAGGCACGCCTCTCCTGGGGCCTGACTTCGCCAAGGTGGCGGAGGCCTATGGCATCCCTGGCTTCACGGTGAGGGAGAAAAGTCAGGTGGTTCCTGCCATCGAGCAGGCCATGGCCACCGACGGTCCGGTTCTAATTGACTTCATCATCGATCAGGCGGAGAACGTCTATCCCATGGTCGCGCCCGGCGGCTCCATCGGTGATATGTTGCGGAGACCGCAGCCCGAAGAGGCTAACGAGCAAAAAGGAGGGGATTCAAGATGAGACACACTCTGGTAGCTTTGATGGAAGATAAACCCGGCGTGTTGAACCGGATTTCCAGCCTTTTCCGCCGCCGCAACTTCAACATCGAGAGCCTGACCGTCGGCCACAGTGAGATGCCGGGCATCTCTCGCATGACCATCGTCAGCGAAGGAGACAAGGCGATCATCGAGCAGGTGGAAAAGCAACTCTACAAGCTGGTCAACGTCACCAAGGTCACCGACGTGACCGACGAACCGGCGGTGATCCGGGAGTTAGCCTTGATAAAAGTGACGGCCAGCGGCGCCGCCCGCTCCGAGATCACTGGCCTGGCGGACATCTTCCGAGCCAAGGTGGTGGATGTGGCTCCCGATTCGTTGATGGTCGAGATCACCGGCACAGAGGACAAGGTGGATTCTCTGGTGGGCTTACTGCGCCCCTTCGGCGTTCGAGAATTGGTGCGTACGGGCCGCGTGGCTATGGTGCGCGGCAGCAATGGGCAAAAAAATTAGAAATTAGAGATTAGAAATTAGAGATTAGAGACTGGAGATTAGATATTGGAACCTGGCCAATACCCAATATCCAGTACCCAATATCCAAACCAAGGAGGACAAGAATGGCCAAGATTGATTTTGGAGGGACAGTGGAAGAGGTCATCGTGAGAGACGAGTTCCCACTGGAGAAGGCCCGCGAAGTTCTGAGCGATGAAGTGGTCGCCGTCCTGGGTTATGGGGTGCAGGGTCCAGCCCAAGCCCTTAACATGAAAGAGAATGGCATCAACGTCATCGTAGGACAGCGGAGGGGTAGCAACTCCTGGGAAAAGGCTCTGCGGGACAGATGGGAGCCTGGCAAGACGCTCTTTTCTCTCGAAGAGGCCGCGGAAAGAGGCACGATTGTTCAGTACCTGGTCTCCGATGCTGCTCAGATGATGACCTGGCCCCGGATAAAGCCCCACCTGAAGGAGGGCGATGCGCTGTACTTCTCTCACGGATTCTCGATTGTGTACGGCGATCAGACAGGCGTCGTTCCCCCCGAGTTTGTAGATGTCATCATGGTGGCGCCCAAGGGATCGGGGGCCAGCGTGCGGGCTAATTTTCTGGCCGGCAGCGGCATCAACAGCAGTTACGCTGTGCATCAGGACTACACGGGCCGCGCCCTGGAGCGAACTCTTGCCCTCGGCATCGCCATTGGTTCGGGCTACCTTTTCCCCTCCACCTTTGAGAAAGAAGTGCACAGCGACCTCACGGGGGAGAGAGGCGTGTTGATGGGCGCGCTGGCCGGCATCATGGAAGCCCAGTACGCCACCCTCCGCCAGAACGGGCATAGCCCCAGCGAAGCGTTCAACGAGACCGTCGAGGAATTGACCCAGAGCCTGATCCGGCTGGTTGACCAGAATGGCATGGATTGGATGTACGAGAATTGCAGCGCCACGGCGCGGCGCGGCGCACTCGACTGGCGCCACAGGTTCCGAGAGGCGGTCCTGCCGGTGTTCGAGGAACTGTACGAAAGCGTCGTCTCTGGCGAACAAACGCGGATCGTCCTCGCAGCCAACAGTGCACCCGATTACAAGGAAAAGCTGGACGCCGAACTGCGTGAGATGCGGGAATCGGAAATGTGGCGAGCCGGCGCTGCCGTTCGCGCACTGCGGCCAGAGAGTTGGGGGAGTTAGAGGTTAGAAATTAGAAGTTAGAAACTAGAAATTAGAAAACGGAAGGGGGTGGTGTCGTTGACAGAGGATGACCTTGTTGACCTTAGGAGCTTGCCACAGAGTTCACTAGAAACAGGAGGACAGATTACCAATGGACAAAGTTATGATCTTCGACACCACCCTGCGCGATGGAGAGCAATCACCCGGTGCATCGCTCAACGTGGATGAGAAGGTAGAGATCGCCCATCTGCTGGAGCAGATGGGGGTAGACATCATTGAGGCCGGCTTTCCCATCTCCTCGCCGGGCGATTTCAGGGCCGTGCAGCGCATCTCCAAAGAGATTCGCAACTGCATCATCTGCGGCCTGACACGGGCTAACCCCAAGGACATTGACGTGGCCGCCGAAGCGTTGCAGGGAGCAGCGCGACCTCGCATCCACACCGGCCTGGGCGTGTCCGACGTCCACATCAAGTACAAGCTACGCACCACGCGCCAGAAGGCACTGGAGCAGGGCGTAGAAGCGGTCAGGTACGCCAAGCGCTTCGTTGAGGACGTGCAGTACTACACCGAGGACACCGGCCGGGCCGACCCTGAATATCTCTACCGCGTGCTGGAGGCGGTGATTGACGCCGGTGCCACCGTGGTCAACATCCCCGACACCACGGGATACACCACTCCCCAGGAGTGGGGCGCGCTGATCCGGAGCATCACGGAGAACGTACCCAATATCCACCAGGCCACCATCTCCGTGCACTGCCACAACGATCTGGGAATGGCCACAGCCAACTCGCTGGTGGGCGTTGCCAACGGCGCTCGCCAGGTGGAATGCACCATCAACGGCATCGGTGAGCGAGCTGGCAACACCTCGCTGGAGGAAGTGGTGATGGCCCTGCAAACCCGCCGTGACGTGTTTGGTGTGACCACCGGCGTCAACACCCGCCTGCTCTACCCCGCCAGCCGGCTGGTGAGCAACCTGACCAGCATCGTGGTGCAGCCCAACAAGGCCATCGTGGGGGCCAACGCCTTCGCCCACTCGTCCGGCATCCACCAGGACGGCGTGCTCAAAGAACGCACCACCTACGAGATCATCAACCCCCACGACGTCGGCGTGCCCGACTCGGACATCATCCTATCCGCCCGATCGGGACGACACGGCCTGCGCCACCGCCTGGAGGAACTGGGTTACAGCCTGGACGATGAGGCCCAGTTCGAGAAAGTGTACCAACGCTTTCTGGAAGTGGCCGACAAGAAAAAGACCGTGGACACCCGCGACCTGGAAGCCATCGTTGCCGACGAGGTACAGGTGTTCTTCGAGGAGACCTATCACCTGGAACACGTCCAGGTCTCCTGCGGCGACCACAGCATCCCCACCGCCACCGTCAGCATCCGGGGGCCGGACGGCCAGGTCTATTGCGACGCCGACCACGGCAGCGGGCCAGTGGACGCCGTCTACCGGGCCATCAACCGCGTCATCGGCGAGCCGAACGAGCTGATCGAGTTCTCCATCCAGGCCGTGACCGAAGGGATTGACGCCGTGGGCCGGGTGACCATCCGCATTGAGGCCGACGATCCGGTCAGCGAGAACGGCGCGGAGCGGCGAGTGTTCAGCGGTCGCGGCGCAGACAACGACATCGTGGTGGCCAGTGCTAGAGCTTACATGTTTGCCCTCAATCGCCTGCTGGCCGCTCGACGCGAGGCTGCACAACGGGGCAACGAGTAA
>Ga0268276_1003341_pt1 | contig 12543 bp, 9 predicted proteins | sample saktaG_4_FD_190145 | JGI IMG/M metagenome (GOLD analysis project Ga0268276, IMG submission 190145) | Saline water microbial communities from Sakinaw Lake, British Columbia, Canada - sak_2010_1_5_45m | ecosystem: Environmental > Aquatic > Non-marine Saline and Alkaline > Saline ...
CAGAGATGTTGCCGGCGGTCGGCGTGCTTAATGATAAGCAGAATGGTTTGCTTTCCACATTTGTATTTAAGGCCGATGGATCGTTATGGGCCCCGTTTAGCTCGTTTAGTACCGCTAGCATAATAACCAGCATAAAAGATGCGGCTAGCCTCGATGCCAAATTTGAATCTACGACGTACAGAACTAAATTTGCCATATATAGCGGTATAACACTGAGTGGCGTTGCCGCCAGCGATTGCAAAACAAATTTAACATACCGTGGACTATTATTTGATACAGTATCGGGAGGCAATTTTATTCAGGCGGATTATCTGGCAATACTTGGTAAAAAAGAGCAGTTACATTACGTGGTTTCGTGGGATACGCCGTCAGACTGGTTCGTCCCGACTCCTGATGATCTTCTAATTATTCAGAAGAGAGAAGAATTTTACAGGATGTACGGCTGGAGTCCAGAGGCGCAGGAACTGTATAATACAGGCTACATGAGTACTCTAACCAATATCATGAATACTACAACGACTCCATATTTTAGCAACATGCTTAAATTTGACGCAGATCTGCATAAAGCTTACGAGCTTGATGCGGCGCTGCAAAGTTATAAGGCTGAATTCTTTAGCTGGTGCGGCATCGATTTAAACAATCCGATTGCCGGCGATCCAGTCGAAAACCCTGCGTATAGAGATAAGCTATTCACAATAGTAACTACATGGACACCGGGGAGCGGACTACCTTATAATGAAACTGATTTCCTGGCGTGGCTGGATACAACATACGGCCCAGCGCCGCTTATCGCGACATCCGCATCGCTTATGGCCGAACCGCAACCGGCAGCCTCTGTACCTCTGGCCGAATCACAGCAAGCGGCCGTCGCGACCACGACCACGACATCCGAGATCCTGGCGGCCCCAGCCGTGGCGCCTGAAGTATTACCCACACCCGTTGCTCCTTCTATGAACAACTCAGGCCTCGCAGACCGCCTGGCTCTCGAAGGCTCGCTTACCTCTGGCACCGATGCCGGCGCGACTTACACATACAGCCCGACTATAATTGACAAGAAAGATACCCTTAGCCTTCTTCAGCATTCTACTCTGGCCATCCCGACCGCTTCTGAGAATGCCGATTTCCAGCAGAAGTTCGTAACTAAATCGATAATGTCTATGCCTGAAAGCGTGGGAGAGTATCTAAAAGCATTTTTTATGCAGGATCTGACAAAATATGAAAAGGCGCCCACGATAGATGATGGAAGGGAGACGCGTTTCTCACCGGAATTCGAAACCCTCATAGAGAAGTATCAGCAGGAGGCGCAGAAGAGCCAAGGCCGCTAAAGTCCGCAATTGCCGATCGAACAAATAATATTGCGCAGGCCGGCTTATTTTGTTATAATGGCCGGTCATTGTCATCGCTCAAATGTTTTTGGCCTTATAAAAATATTACTAAAATGGAGGTAGATAGTGAAGCAAGCAACAAGTCATCCGGCCCGCCATAAGACAGCCCACGAAGACCGCGTCCCATTTCTTCAGAAAGCCGCATACAGTATAGGATCACTTGTTAATCAATTTCAGGCTGCCGCGATCGGATCGCTGGTCATTGTTTTAAACCTCGGATTGGGCATGAATCCCGCTTTAGTCGGCCTCATCGGAGCGATCCCGCGTCTTATCGATGCTTTTTCAGATCCAATAATCGGCCACAGTTCGGATAATACCCGTACCAGGTGGGGGAGGCGGAAACCGTGGATCTTCTTTGGAGCTATTGTTTCCGGTATTTTATTCGCGTTGATGTTCCATCTCTATAAGGGGCGTACCGAAAACTTCTATTTCTGGTGGTTTTTAGTGGTCCAATGTTTCTTTGTCGTATCCTTTGCCTGCTATTCGATCCCCTGGATCGCGCTCGGGTATGAGATGACGCCCGATTATCATGAGCGGACCCGGCTGCAGGGATTCAGCAACTTTTTCGCTCAAATTGCCTGGCTTGTCGCGCCCTGGTTCTTCGCGCTTATGAATAACAAGGCCATGTTCACAGATATCGTCCATGGAGCGCGCTCTATCGCTATCGCGGTCGGAGTTTTTATCGCGGTCGGCGGCATACTTCCTGCTATCTTCAACAAAGAGCGTTTCGGTAAGTTGGCGAAGCCCAAGAAAGGGGAGGGGAGTTTTGTTGTAATAAAAAACCTCCTGAATAGCTGCGCGGAGTCTTTAAAGTGCCGTCCCTTTGTTAAGCTTATCGCGGTAACATTCCTGATCTTTAACGGATTCATGCTCGCTTCCGCTTTCACGCTCTATGTTATCGTCTACTATGTTTATGGCGGCGATTGGGGAAAAGGCGGCACATTGCTTGGTTGGTTTGGAACGGCAAGTTCTCTTTGCACGCTGGTCGCCATCTCCCTGACTACCTGGATCTCCTCGAAGCTCGGGAAGCGTAAAACATTTTTGATCGCCATGAGCCTTGCCATTATAGGTTATGCCTTGAAATGGGTAGGGTATAATCCACAGCACCCCTATTTGCTGATGATCGCCGTTCCGTTCCTGGCATTTCACCTGGGAGCGCTCTTCACAATGGTTCCCTCTATGGTCGCCGATGTATGCGATCTGGATGAATTGAATTGCGAAAAACGCAGGGAAGGTATGTTCAGCGGTATTTACTGGTGGATACAAAAACTCGGACAGGCAGGCGCTTCGGTACTTGCCGGAGTGCTCCTTAATGTGACAGGTTTTAATATAGCGTTAGGCGCTGCTCAAAAAACGCAGACTTTATTTTACATGAGGCTCTGCGATATCGGTATTCCGATCGTATCTACCTTGATCGCTATCTTCATTGTTATGACCTTTGACATCTCAGAGTCTAAAGCCTATGAGATTCGTGTGCAGGTCGAAAGACGTAGAGGAGAAAGACGCAAAGAAGAGAGAGAAAGAGAAGATAGGGAAGAGAGAAGAGCAAAGTAGCGATATAAGCTCCAATGACAATAAAAAAGTTGCTTTCATTAGCCATATTCGCAGGCTTAGTATTTGCCGGCTGCGCCAATCAGAGCTCCAAACTACAGAATGGCGAAGTGGTCGTATGGCACTGGATAGTCGATAAGGCCGATGTTTTTAACGCCCTCGCCCTGGAGTATAAAAAAGAGACCGGTGTAAACGTAAGATTTGAATTGTACGCGCCTACTCCGGCGTACGCATCCAAGATAATAGCCGCCGCCCAGACGATGAAGTTCCCCGATATATACGGCATCCTCATGGAGATGAAGCAATTCGCGTCTTTGATAAAGTCCGGGCACGTTATGGACCTTACCCCTTATATGGAGGAGAATAACGGAGCTTGGAGATCGACCTTCTATAAAAGCGGGCTGGCGATGAATACCTTCCAGGAGGATAATCAATATCAGGTGAAGCCAGGGATATACGGCGTTCCTATTGACCTCAATAATGTCCAATTCATCTACAATCTCGAACTGCTCAAAAAGGCCGGCTGGGATAGATCCAGACTTCCGTCAACATGGGATGAGTTTATCGCCCTAGGCGGAATGCTTAAAAAGGCCGGCATACCCGGCCTCGTGAGCGGCTGGGGAGAGCAGTGGATGATACATTGTCTTGCCGATAATTTCGCATGGAATATCATGGGAAGAGAAAAAGTATTGGCGACCATAAAGGGCGAGGTCCCTTATACGGATCCCTCGTGGAAACAGGTATTAGGCCTCTTCGCCCAGATGAGGGACTCGGGCCTTCTTTCCAGAGGGATCGTCACGATGATAAATAAAGAAGCCGAACAGACCTTCGCTAACGAAAGAGCCGCGATCGCTTTCAACGGCTCATGGTGCGTAAACATTTATGCAAGCATGAATCCGGAATTACGTTATGCCGTAGCGCCGCCGCCAAGAGTAAATCTCGAAAGGCCCATGGAAATATGGGGAGGCGCTACAGACCTTGTCGTAAATGACCGCTCGCCCGTTAAAGAGGAAGCGGTAAATTTTTTAAAGTGGCTTACCCAGTATAAACAGCAATGCTATCTGGCCAAAGAGACGCACAATATCCCTTCTAACAGCGCCTGCGCCAGTATCCTCGAGGGCCCTATAACTCAATTCGCCCGCGGCATGGATAATGCGGTCCATCCGCGTTTCTTTCCGGTAGAGGAGTTCCCGCTCGTAACTGAAGCATTTGATAAAGGCATACAATCCATAATAATAGGCGAAGCGACGCCCGACGAAGTCGCCGAAAAGGTGCAGCAGATCAAGATGGAAGAGATAAAGAAAGCCGAAAGATTCAAGGCTTTAAGAGAAAAAGAGGCGAGATGAACTTGATCCTTTCGCGTTTCAAGAAGATAGGCCCCGGCTACTTATTCGTAATGCCGGCTTTCATAATGCTCTGCTTTTTCTACGTATATCCTTTTTTCAAAGTGCTGCAGTTGAGTCTCTACGAATGGGACGGCATCTCTTCTAATATGATCTTCGTGGGCCTTGACAATTTCCGCGACATAATCTTTTCCAACCCTCCCTGGTGGCAGAGTATGTGGCACGCCGTCTATATAACTCTTTTAGCTCTCGTATTTCAAAATGGCCTTGCGCTCATCCTGGCGCTCATGGTCGACAGGGGCATAAAATACGGCCATATCTACAGGGTCATATTCTTCCTGCCGCCCGTTCTTTCCGGGATAGTCGTCGGGCTCATATGGAACTGGATATTTAACGGTAACTACGGATTATTGAACCACTGGCTTTCGCAGATGGGCCTTGGGAACCTCTCTAGAAGCTGGCTGGCAGATCCAAGAACAGCGCTTACAGCCGTGGCCGTAATACATATGTGGAAAGGTTTCGGATGGGCCTTCATAATACTTCTGGCGGGGCTGCAGAATATCCCGAGAACTCTCTATGAGGCGGCCCGCATCGACGGCGCTAATAACTGGAATACATTTAAACACGTTACGGTGCCGCTCATGACACCGGTATTCGTGCTCGTCATGGTGCTGACGGTCCTGGGCACAATGCAGATCTATGATATAGTGGTTTCAACCACCGGCGGCGGACCGGGATATCATACCGAAGTCCCGGTAAGCAGGATCCTGTCCCGGATGTTAAATTCTTCGCAGTTCGGTTACACCTGCGCCATGGGCCTTGTATTCGGCGCGGTTTTGGTGATATTGTCCATTGCGCATATGAAAATGTCCAGGGCCATTAAGCATACTTAAGAGGTGTTTTAGAGTGGGACGTAAAATAAATAAATATATAGTAAAGGATCTCACCGCCAGGCTGGGATCGCATATAGTGCTGATACTTGTCTCGATAACATGCGTATTTCCTCTTTTATGGATGCTCTCCTCAAGCCTCAAGACGCAGCAGACGATATTCAGGAACATGAATCTTTGGCCCGGCATATTCCACTGGGAGAATTACATGGTCGCCTGGACGAGAGGCGGATTTGGCGTCTACTTCCTGAACAGCGTCTTCTATACCGTGACTGTCGTCAGCGGCCTGATCCTCGTAGCGTCGCTGGCGGCTTACGCGTTTTCCAGGCTGGAATTCAAAGGGAAGAATATCATATATTCCATCTTCCTTGCCGCTATGATAGTGCCGATCCCCGGCGCGTTCGTGGCGTTTTATGTGCTGCTTGTAAAACTGGGACTGGTCAACACGCGGTTAGGGTACATCCTGCCGCAGATAAGCATAGGATTGTCTCTCGCCATATATATACTCAAGACTTTCTTTGACGAGATCCCGAAAGAGATCGAGGAATCGGCCGAGGTTGACGGCTGTTCTATAATGGGGATATGGTGGCACATAGCCATGCCGCTGGCGAAGCCCGCGATAGCGGTCATCGTTATCTTTAATGCCCTCGCGGTATGGAACGAATATATCCTCGCGATGATCATCCTTCAGGACAAAGCGAAGATACCGCTACAGCGCGGCCTTATGATATTTCAAGGCGCGCATTTTACGGAGTATTCACTCCTCATGGCCGGCATCACTATATCGGTGATCCCGATCATCGTGATGTACCTTTTCATGCAGAGATACATCATAGAGGGAATAACGGCAGGCGCGGTGAAAGGTTAAAAAAATACTATGAGATACGTAAAAATTTTAAGCGTAATTTTTATTTTGGCGATTGCCGGCGCAAGCGTTTCCTGCACTGCGCAGGAAGCCGCAAAACAGGACGTCGTAGAGACGGAAGTCGCGGCCCCGGAGGCAGTGGCCCCGGAAGTCGCGGCCCCGGAGGCGTCAAAGTACGACTTCTCGGACTCCTCGCACTGGAACCTTACGGTGAGCGCATGGGAGCACCTGGCGGAAAAGGATTTTGAAGGCGTAGACGCTTACGCCCGGAAATGCATAGAGCTTTATGAAGAGAAGGCCCTGATCGAGTCGCGCGACATGAAGGCCTTTTTGCGGTTCGGCCATGAAGACGAGAGCGCCATGGTGAACGACGTGGCCACGTCACATTATATCATCGGCGAAGCCCTGATGAGGCAGGCCAAAGGTGATGAGGCGATAAAGGAATTCAATTATGTTATCGAGAACTATCCTTACGCGCAATGCTGGGATCCCAAAGGATGGTTCTGGAAGGTCGCAGAGGTGAGTACCAAGAATATCGAAAAGATAAATAAGGCGAAGGAGACCGTCAATTGAGAAAAGCATTTTTCATATCCGCGTTTATCTTCGCGATCCTGGCGGCGATCGTGTTATGGGGCTTCCGGAAGTCCGTTTCGGTCCTGATGCCGCAGGCGCAATTTGCTCTGTATGACGACGGGCTTGAGCAAGTGGTCGATTATGCGAACTATGGCGTCTTTGAGAACGAAGGTAAGGTAGATTACAGGTATAAGATCACGGACAGGCCGGGTCTTGCGGCCGCGGTAGGCGAAGGCGTCTGGCCGAACACGCAGGCCTACAAAGATCCGGTATATAAAGAACTGCTTAAAGATAACAAGTTAAACGGCGACCAGTGGAGCTTCATAGGTACCGATGATCCAAAGCTGTCATTCTATAAGTGGGCCACGCTTAGCGGCGAGACCGCCGGCGTAAAACAATTTTATACTTCACTGGCTCTTGAAGAGGGCCTCCTGACAGCTCAGGCGATAAAGGGATATTTCAGCGTTATAGCAAATCAGCCAAAGACCGTGAGCTTCACCTACTGGAACACGCCGTGGTATCCTTCGGTGGCGTGCGCCACCAATATAAGGTATCTCACCAGGAAATACCCCTTGCTTGGGATGAAGCTGGTCGACGAAGATATACGAATAGAGAATGGTTTCGACCAGGATCCGGCAAACGATATATTCTATATCACCCCCGGCCGCGTAGTAGAGTGTAAGCCCAGGGAGTTGTTGGAAATAAAGGACTATTCGAGATTAAACGACGTCAAGAGAAGGATCGGCGGAACACATGTCGCGCTTTTACAGTATGCCAGCGGCGACTGGCAGTTTGAGGTGGACGGTAAACCGTTTATGCTGAGAGCCGTAGCTTATGCTCCGACGAAAGTAGGTGAAAGTCCGGACGAGGGCACATTGACCGACTGGACGAGATCAGGGTTTGATCCGTACAAGGTCTGGGTGGACGCAAATCGCAACAATATACAGGACCCGGACGAAAAGAACGTCGGGGATTTTAAGCTGATGAAAGATATGGGCGTCAATGCCATAAGAGTATACGATCACGAGGCAAATTCCAATAAGGATATGTACGCCGACCTCTACAAAAGTTACGGCATCATGGTGGTGATGGGAGACCTTCTCGGGACCTACTCTATAGGAAGCGGGGTCAGCTGGTACCGCGGTACCAATTACGCCGACCCGATCCAACAGGAGAGGCTAAAGGCGCGCGTTCGCAAGATGGTCGAGGCCTATAAGGATGAACCGTATATCTTGATGTGGATGCTCGGCAACGAAACCAATTATGGAGTGGCAAACAGCTCGAAAAGATTCCCCAGGCCCTTTTATAGTTTTGTGAATGAAGTGGCGAGGATGATAAAAGAGATCGATCCGGACCATCCGGTAGCGTTATGTAACGGCGACACTCTCTACCTCGATATCTTCTCCGAGCTCTGTCCCGACGTGGATATTCTCGGGATGAATAGCTATAGAGGGTGGCATGGTTTCGGGATGTGGCAGGATGTAAAGAGATTGTCGGGCAAGCCGGTCATAATCACCGAATTTGGCGCTCCAGCCTACTTGGAGGGACGTTCGGGCGCCGATGCGGAGGAGGCCCAGGCTGAATATCACAGAGGCGCCTGGAGCGACATTCTTTACAATACCGCCGGATATGGCGCTGGCAACGCGCTGGGCGGGATAGTATTTGAATGGGTCGATGAGTGGTGGAAGGCGTACGAGCCGAACCTGCACGATACGCACAAGCAGTGGCCGGGGCCCGTTAAGGGAGGATGGTTCTATGAAGAGTGGCTGGGGTTGACGTCGCAGGGTGACGGCAAGCACAGTCCTTACTTAAGGCAGCTCAGGAAGGGCTACTATGCCTATAAGGATATGTGGAACCCGGATATTGTTGGCAAATTACGAAGATTATGGTATAATATTGTCGTTTATATGTGTTCCTAAAAAGAAAGGGAGATGGGAGAATATGAGGAAGCTGATCTGCAGTTTAATAGCAGTAGCGTTCTTTGCCATGCCGTTAATGGCACAGACGGATGAAGCAGTCGATGAAAAAGTAGAAGAGGTTGTTTCGGTGGTCGCAGAGGAGGCCGGAGCGGCACCGACAACGGTAACGACCACAATAACGACAACGGCTCCGGCGGTGGTTCCGGCTGTGACTCCGGTGGCGACGCCTCCGGCAGCTAAGAAAGAGTTCAATATATATACCGAGAGGCTCAACATGAAGAATCACTACATCCCTTCAGGATGGATGGGTGATTCCGGCGATATCCAGTTCACCGACAGTTGGCGTGAGGGCTCGCATTCGGGCAACTCATGCATAAAGGTCAAATACAGCGCCAGGGGCGCTCAGGGCGCGGGATGGGCCGGTATCTACTGGCAGAACCCGGCGAATAACTGGGGCTCTCAGATGGGCGGATACGATCTATCCGGCTACAATAAGCTGACATTCTGGGCAAAGGGCGAAAAGGGCGGAGAGGTCATATCCGAGTTTAAAGTCGGAGGTTTAAGCGGCGCTTATTCCGATTCCGACGCGACTTCGATCGGTCCGATCACTCTCACGAAAGACTGGAAGCAGTACGATGTGGACCTGAAGGGGCTGGACCTTTCTTATATAAGCGGCGGATTCGCGTTCACGGTATCCGCAAGGGACAACACCGAAGGCTGCACCTTTTACTTAGACGACATCAAATTCGAATAACAACTTACGGGGAGTTCATATGTCAGATAAGAGGATATCTTTTACAGTAACTGTCTTTGCCTGTTTTTGTGCTCTTTCATTACTGACGGCGGGGTGTGGACAGAAGAATGATGTGCTGAATTTGCCGGAACAGGAAGCAAGGCAGCTGGAATCCACCAAGCAGGAGAGCTCCGAAAAGACAGGTCCAGCGGAAGGCAATCTGACGCCGGATGGTAAATTTAAAAAATTCTATGTCTATGCCGACCGGGGCTATTTCAAGAACCACTTCATACCCTCCGGATGGATGGGCGATTACGGGGATGTGGAATTGAACGACGGATGGAGCTTTGACCCGTTTTCCAGAAAGAGCTGTATCCGCGTCATCTATTCCGCCCAGAGAAAGCAGGGCGCTGGATGGACCGGCATATACTGGCAGGAGCCCGCAAATAATTGGGGCAGTTTAAAAGGCGGTTTTAATCTCGCCGGCGCCAAAAGATTGGTGTTCCACGCCAGGGGAGATAAAGGCGGTGAGATCGTAACAGAGTTCAAGATGGGCGGTATAAGCGGCGAATTTTCCGATTCTGGCACAGGGACGATAGGTCCGATAACTCTTGATAAGGAATGGAAGGAGTATTCCATTGACCTTGAGAACGAGGACCTCTCCTGTATAATAGGCGGCTTCACATTTGTGATAAGCGCGATGGACAATCCGAACGGCGCCACGTTCTATCTCGATGAGATATACTACGAATAAGGATATTTAATGAAGCCACACAAGAACCCTGTCTTCACCATCTTATCGGTAATTTCGCTGATACTTTTTTTGGCCAGCCTCCTGGCGGCTTTTCCATATGTGAATAGCGCGCTTTTCGAGGAGAAGCACCTCAAAGGGCCCGTAAAGGTGGAGAAGGCGAGAGGCGGATGGCACCTCACAGTAGGCGGAAAGCCGTTCTTTGTCAAGGGCGTCTGTTATCAGTACGTCCCGATAGGCGAGGGAGGCCTCTATGACCTTTTCTCCGATCCGCGTGAGCCGTGGATGACGGACGGCAAGCTTATGGCGGATATGGGAGTGAACGCCGTACGTTTTTACAAGGCCGGCAAGAGTATTTCGCAGACGAAGAAGGTCATCAGAGATCTATTCGAGAACTTTGGCATAAAGACCGCTCTAGGGCACTATCTGGGGTTCTGGGACTGGCCGCCGGCTAATTACTCGGATCCCGCCTTCCGAAATAAGATCAAGGACGAAGTGGTCGAGATGGTCAAGGCGTATAAGGACGAGGACGGTATCCTCTTCTGGATCCTTGGCAACGAAAACAACTATTCGTTCGAAACGGGGCTGAGGGATTGGTCCAGTCCGGAAATAGACGCGATCGCGTCAGCTTCGGAAGCGAAGAAGGTCAAGGCCGGTATCTATTATTCTTTCATCAATGATATCGCCAAAGCCATAAAAGAAGTAGACCCGAACCACCCTGTCGTCATGGGTAACGGAGAGCTCGCCTCTATACAGATCGCGAAAGAGCGCTGCCCGGATATCGATATATTAGGAGGGCTTGTATATCAGGGCAAGACCTTCGGCTCGTACTTTGACCGCCTCAAAAAGAACTTCGGCAAACCCAACGTATTCATAGAGTTCGGGGCCGACGGCTATGACTCTCTCTGGCAGCAGGAGGCGCAGGATTGGCAGGCCTTCTTCCTGAAACTACAGTGGCTCGAGATCGCCAAGAACAGGACCGGCAGGAACGACGGTGGAAATTCTCTCGGCGGATTCGCGTTCGAATGGTGCGATGAATGGTGGAAGCATAATCCGGACTACGCGCCAGGCTGGGGTATCCATAATGGCGAAGCCGGCTGGTCCAATACCGCTTACTATTACGACGCCAAGGCCGGAGATAACATGAGCGAGGAGTGGTGGGGTGTAGTAGGTCTCGATCCAAAACATACAAAAGATAATATGGAGAAGCGCGTCCCGAAGAAGGCATACTATGTGCTTAGGGAGCTCTGGACCGATAAGGCTTCCCGGGGCGGGAAGATGTTTTTTATACCGGCTATAATTTTTCTGATAACCAGCATTCTTCTCTTTCTCGCGGGACGGAAGCGTACAAATCATAGAAAATAGAGGGCTATGAAAAAGTTATTTTTAATGGTCCCCTTAGCGATCGCCTGCATTATCATCCCTGCCTCACTTCACGCTCAAGACGATCCGTTAACGTATGACACCATCCTGGACGATTCGAAACCGAAGATAGTGGCTGTGGATACGGAAAGCCCGAGGACTTACGCGACCAGACAGGGCGCTTCGGAGCCTGAAAGCTCAAATTCCGAAAACTCAAAATCGATGGTGCATATGAGAGGTAAATACGGCGCGAGCGTCGGATTTACCACCGATGAGTTCCTGTGGAAACAGGCCAACGGTGATTACCAGGAGAAGAACTGGAGATATATAAATCCGCAGTTCGGCGTAAATACGTATGATCAGAGGATATTCGACAGGTACGAACTTGAGATAGAGACTGATACTAAGACGCCATGGAACGGCTATATGGAGCTCGTCATCGATCCGTGGACGTTTGTGAAGAAACAGAAACAGACGGTCAGAAATATCGATTTTAATCCCCTCTCCGGGGTGTCAGATTCCGTAGACGTCGAATATAAGCTCTGGGAAAATACTGGCAGAACAATAGCCGAGCGATATAGGACAGAACAGAGAATGCCTGTATACTATGGAGAACTTAAAGTAGTAGGAAATCAGGTAGCCCAACAGCTGGCGAATAACGCTACGGAATCCGGTATGTCGCCAGATATGGGTGACTACTATTTTTCAAGAGGCCGCTCGGTCGATATGGGAGACTATTTTTACAGACCCGTGAGGAAATTATGGGTCGATTACGACAAAGAGCCTCTATACATAAAGATATTTCCGATCTCTGACCAGGAAGAGGCGCTCTCCTCGGACGACCCCTTAGGCATCTCGAACCATCACATCTACTGGGCGCCGAGCCCTTGGCTCTATAACTTCGACTTTGGCAGGGTCTATGCGGCCGATGCCTGGGATGGACAGCAAATGGGTTTTCAGGAACCCGTCATTCAGGAATCACGGTGGGATAACACGCTACCCTTCTTCACAAGAGATACCAACCGCACATTCTTGACCTTCTTAAGGGGCGGCACTCTCAAATATCAAAAAGGTGATCTTGCCAGTTTTCAGATCACTGCCGCATCCCCCATGGGGCTTTGGGACTACTACAAACACGTTGATTCAATACCTATAGCTTCAAGGCTCAAGG
>Ga0268276_1003342_pt1 | contig 12538 bp, 12 predicted proteins | sample saktaG_4_FD_190145 | JGI IMG/M metagenome (GOLD analysis project Ga0268276, IMG submission 190145) | Saline water microbial communities from Sakinaw Lake, British Columbia, Canada - sak_2010_1_5_45m | ecosystem: Environmental > Aquatic > Non-marine Saline and Alkaline > Saline ...
ACTCGCAAAGCGAGCAACCAACAAAAAACAGTAACAATCAAAGCACTAGCATACAACATCGAACACATCGGACGAAACATAAAAATTAACGTCCAATTAGAAATCCAATAAGATTTCTACACCGCCTAGTGTGCGGTAATAATTTTTTACTAGTGCTTGATTATTTTGGTTAACAGTTATTTGAAAGTTGTTTTTAAATTGAGGTGTGTAACTGATTTGAACTTTTGGGCTAACAGTATCTTTTTTTTCAATTGTGAAAATGTAATTTTCATCAATTGGTTCTGTTGGACAATTGATAACAGAGTTTGTTTTTGGGGTTAAATTAAATGCACAAATTCTACTGTATTTTATTTCTTTTGATGCGTTCTTTCCGACTAATCTTGCATATACTTTTTTTTCTTTTGAAGTATTTTCATAACTTATCAGTGTTGAATAATAGTTTTTTGCTAAAAGTGTTTTTAGGTTTTTTACATTAACGCTTTTTTTAGATTTGAAATCAGCACTTGATGAAAATTCAATGCTTGTTAATGAAGTATAATCTAGTGCATTCCATTTAAATAAATAATTTTCACTGACTGCTTCAATAGGGCAAGTTAGGGTTGGCCCTAAAATGCAGTCTCCATTATAACATGAATTGCAATTTTCAATTAGAACTTCTTCTTGGGTGTTTGTACATATTGCACTATCTCTTCCTGGGTTGTTACAAGTGTATGTAATATAATTTTGGTGTGACTCATTGCTTTTGCAGTATTTTTCTCCTTCAAATCCATTTGTTCCACAATCTTTATTTTGGGAACATGCAACTTGGACACACTCCCATGCATTTATTTCTGATTTTTGTTGATTTTTAATTATATCAACATCTAAATAGTATTTTCCAGAACCAGATATATTAACTACTTTAAAATAATAGTTTCCTGGTTGAATGTTCATTACACAGGTTTTGTAAGTTCCAAATTCATATTCTTCACAATAGTTCTTATTAGAACAGGAATTATAAACTTCAATAGAATAATTTGAATCAATATCATAACTTAGGGTGATGACGAGTGTTCCTGCATCTTGAAAAGTTGTTTTTCTCCAAGAATCTAATTTTGCTATGCTGTCTGTGTTACTAGTTGATTCGTAAAGATTTTGTGCACTCATGCTTTTTTGTGCAACTTGTTGGGGTGCAGAAGGAATTGCAAATACGTATTCTGTTTCATTATCAAAACTTTGTGCGTGTTCTTTGGAATCATTTAGTTCTCCAGGAATAATTATCGTTTCGCTTTTTGGAACTTCTCCAGAATATGCTGATGTTAAAAATAGCACTAAAAGTATAACTAAAAAAAGTAATCTGATTGCTTCAGTTAACTTTATCCCTTTCATTAAACTCAACCCCTATAATGAACTCTTCACTAGGGACTAATATACCTTGAGTAGAAATTTTATCAACCGTTTAGTTGATTTATTACCTTCTCTTAGTTAATCGTATCTCCGAACAAATCTCTTGATTTAATCTTTCTTCTCCACAAATTCTCACTAACCATCCTTCTTGGTTTATAAGTCCAATTTCTTCTAAATCATTTATTGTTTTTTCCAATTTGTTTAAATTGTAATTTGCAATGCAAAGGAGTTCGTTTTTTGCATAATATTTTTTTTCAGTTAGGAGGATGAATAGGAGCTTTTGATGGGTGAAGGAATAGTTTGGGTGTTCTTGTGCTTTTCGTAAGTAAGCATTGTCAAGAACTGAGAGCATCTTATTCATCCTCCATTATTTTTCTTGAAGGGTGGTTTTTGAATTTTTTGAAATGAAGTTGTTTTGAATTAGTTTTGTGTTCGGTTAGAAAGAATTCTTCAGTATTCATTTTTGAAATAATTTTATTTATTTCATTATTGTTCTCATAACTAATAATTCTTTCTTCCATGTAACACGTTCTGTTTAGGGGATTAATATGGTTAGAGTAGAAAATTAATCAACTATTTGGTTGATTTTATTTTAACTTAGTTTAATTAATTTTTAAAATTCATTAAAATTACAAAGGGGGTCTTTTCCAAAAAGGTTTTTGTTTGTATAATATGAAACTGCACGACAACCGCCTTTACATCCATTCAAATAATGTTTACAACCATTGCAAGTTGAGATATTTCCTTCTCTAATTTCATTTAGAACTTTTGAATTACACCACACGTTCAAAAATCCAGTTTTTTTAATATTTCCGCAAGGTATTCTGAGATATGCACAAGGAGTCATAGTACCATCAGCTAATACTCCACACAATGATCTTCCTGCAACACATGTTTTTGAGTTATCAAATGGATCAAATGCTTTACTGAAAATTTGACCTTTAAAAAGTTCATCTGATAAACATTTGAATGATTCATCAATATCTACTTTGAATTTTTTTGTTTCAAGTTTTTTAGCATTGACAAGCTGATTAAGAACTTCAATATATTGCGGTTTATTAATACAATTATTTTTTGAGAAGTCATTACTAGGGATAGTTCTTGTTGATCTAAATCTTTCAGCTCCCCAAGTTTTGGCAATTTTTGCGGTTTTTAGAATTTCTTTGTAGTTTGTGGCTAATGGTACAAGACTTATGGCAAAAGGGATTTTATTAGTTTTAAATATTTTTGCGACTAATTGAGCTTTCTTGAAGTATCCTTTTCCTCGTATACAATCATTTATTGGTTCTGGTCCATCAAGACTTATTTGTATGCTGTTAATTCCTGCTTTTTTTAATTTTTTTGCAAAAGAATCAGTCATAGTAGTACAATTTGTGCTTATGGACATTCGTAAATTGAGTTTTTTACCAGTTGATATTATTTTAATCAAATCTGGGCGAAGAGTTGGTTCGCCACCGCCTATATTTACATTAAAACAGCCGTTTGTTCTTAGTTCCTTTAAAAGCTTAGAAATGTCTTTAAATGAAAGTTCATTTCTATTTTTGCGAACTGTGTTGTTGTAACAATGTTTACATTTAAGATTGCATCTCTCCGTAATTTCAAAAAATACTTCATCAGGGGTTTGCAAAAAAGTGTTTGATTTACTAACACAATCTGGTTTGAAAGGTGTTTTCTTTCTAAAGTTTCTTGTGGTGATAAGTTCATCATTTAATAGTAAATTATAAAACTTATTTCCTGCAATAGATTTCACTGTTTTTTCTTCAATGAGTCCATTACAATCAAATAATAATTTTGTGGCATCTTTATCAAGTATTTTTTGTACTCCTTTGTTAGCATTAGCATAAACAAGTCCCCAAGGGGTTAACTTAGTTATTGCTTTTTTTGGAACATACACATATTTTTTTTTAGAAACCATTTAGATTTCAAACTCCTTTATTATTTTTTTGAGTGGATCTTCTTTTTTACCATAAATTTTATTTGCCCAATAACACCCATCATAAAAAGGAGGATTATTTTCTTTTGAAAAACTTTTTGTTTTAAATGCAACTTTAGGGGACATATTTGAAACATTTCCTAATATATCTTCTCTTAAAAACCAGCAAGGAATTATATCTCCGTTAGATTTTATGGTTATTGTATGTTTTCCTGCGGGACATCCGTTAAATTCTGGTGGAGTGCCTCCTTTTTTCTGAATAATATTTTTTAAGTATGGCATCATAGAGCAATCAGGAACAATTTTTATTCCTGTTGTTGAATAATTATTTACAAACCATTTAACAAATATTTTATGATTTTTATTGCTTAAACAGTATCCTGCTTTTTTGGCTATTTTATCTGGAAGTATTCTGCAAAAAATTGCAACATCAAATCTTGCTGATTTACATAATTCTAAATATGTGTCAAGTTTATTTATTGTTGAATCAGCAACTGTAACAACAGCCCTTAATTGAGAGTTTGGATTACTAATTTTAGTTTCTTTGGCTAGGATTAGAATCTCTTTGTTATCTTTTAAGTGATGTTCATCAACCGTAACTTGAATAAAAGAAGTTCCTGGAATTTCTTTTTTTGGGAAAATACCTGTTATCAATTGAAAAGGTATGTTGTTTGAAGAAATTTTTTTTGCAACATTAAAAAGATCTTTTTCAATTAATTGGGGTTCACCACCACCTAATCTAACTCTTGTTGGTTTTGCCGTTAATACCCAATCAAGTATTTCTTGTACCTTCGGCTTAACCAAGAGAGTGCGCTCATGTTTCAAAAAACAATGTGCGCACTTATTGTTGCATTTTGTTGTTAATTCCCAATAGATTTCTTGCATATTTATCTAATCCTATTTAATCCATGCAAGTGGAGAATGTCCAAAAGTCTTTTGCGCAATAATTTATAGCTTTCATTAAAATTCACCTCTTTAAGTACTGGGGCGTCTCTGATATATATACTTGTGGTTTATTTTTTTACAACTAATTAGTTTATTTTTAAAAAGGGGGAATAGTTCCCCTTTTTAATTAAATTTTTTCTTTAATTTCTTTTATAGATTTTGTTATAAAATCATCTAGTGTCATTACTTCTTGTTCTCCTATTCTTGGTCGAACAGCAACACTTTTTAGTTCAACTTCCTTTGCCCCAACTACAAGAACATAAGGGATCTTATCTTTTTGTGCACTTCTAATTCTTGCGCCTAATGTTTCATTTCTGTCATCAAGCTTTGCTCTTATTTCGTTTCCTAAAAGCGCACTTTTTACTTCTTTTCCATATTCGGCAAATTTTTCTGATACAGTTATTATTCTTACTTGTTCTGGAGATAACCACATAGGAAATGCTCCGCCAAAGTGTTCTATTATAACTCCAGTGAATCTTTCAAAGCTTCCAAATGCAGCTCTGTGAAGCATTATTGGTCTATATTTCTTTCCATCACTTGCAGCATATTCAAGATTAAATCTTTCCGGGAGGTTATAATCAACTTGGATTGTTCCAGTCTGCCATTCTCTTCCTAAAGAGTCTTTAACAAGTATATCTGCTTTTGGGCCATAAAATGCTCCTTCTCCTTCAGCAACTTCAAAGTTGATTCCTTTTTCTTTCACCACTTCAATTATTGCATTAGTTGCTTTGTCCCAAACTTCAGCAGTTCCAATATATTTGTCGCTCTTAGGATCACGTGTTCCAATTCTAACTCTGAATTCTGTAAGTTTTAGTATTTTCATTATTTTCATTACTAAATTAAATACAGTAGTGAATTCTTCATGTAATTGTTCGGGTGTGCAGAATATGTGTGCATCATCTTGAGTAAATCCTCTTACTCTCATTAACCCTGATAATTCTCCACTCTTTTCATATCTGTACACGGTTCCCATTTCACTTAACCTTAAAGGTAAGTCTCTATAACTTTTTGGTTCCTTTGTGTAATATTGAATATGGAATGGACAATTCATTGGTTTTAGATAGTATTCTTCATCATCAATTTGGATTGGTGCGTACATCATTTCTTTGTAATTAGCTAAGTGTCCACTTGTTCTAAACAAGTCCGATTTACCAATGTGTGGAGTAATAATAAATGAATAATCAAGCTTCATTTGTTCTTTAACTAATAATTCTTGTAATTGCATTCTTAGCATTGCTCCATTAGGACACCAAATTGGTAATCCTTTTCCAACACTATCGCTAATCATATACAAATCAAGTTCTTTTCCTAATTTTACATTAGAATTTTCTTCCGCTTTTTTTCGCATTTCTATCCATTCATCAAGTTCTTTTTGTTTCTTAAAAGAAATTCCGTACACTCTTTGTAATTGTTTATTTTTTTCATTTCCTTTCCAATAAGCTGCGCTTGTTTTTAGTAACTTAATTGCGCCAATTTCACTAATGTATTCAATGTGTGGTCCTATGCACATGTCAGTGAATGCACCATTTCTATAAGTGCTAATAGTTGTTGCTCCTTCTTTTGCTAAATCATTAATCATTTCTACTTTGTAACAATTGTCCTTAAACAGTTCAAGTGCTTCTTGTACACTAATATCTTTTTGAATCATTTTTTCTCTTCGTTTTAGTACTTCATTCATTTTATTCTCAAGTACTTCTAAATCTTTAGCATCAATATTTTTGTCAAGTTCAAAATCGTAGTGAAATCCGTTTTCAATTGCGGGACCGATTGCAATTTTTGCGGTTGGGAACGTTTCTACTAGTGCATTTGCAAACACGTGTGCAGTTGTGTGCCAAAACTTTTCCATATACTCTTTTTTTTCATCCATTCTTTAGTCCCCTTCCTTTTATACAAAATCTTCTCCTCAAAAACCTTTAAAATTGATGCGAGGAGGTCTATGCCGTTACGGTCGTCGTTGTAGTAGTTGTAGTGAATTTAACCGCTTTTTGCATACTAAATATTCTCTTGTATTGCTTTTAAATAAAATCTTAAGAATAATGTAACAATTTGTATATGTTGGTGGTTTGCTCTTTAGTGCGCATTTTTAATCCTTTTTTATCCAATTTCTATTATTAAAAAGTAGGTTTTTTTGTGGTTAATAACAAAATTTTAGTTACAAGTGCTTTGCCTTATGTAAATAACGTTCCTCATTTGGGAAATCTAATTGGTAGTGTTTTGAGTGCGGATGCATTTAGTAGATTCATGAGAGTAGATGGTAAAGAAGTTTTGTTTGTTCTTGGAACTGATGAACATGGTACTACTGCTGAATTTAAAGCTTTAGAAGAAAAAGTTACTCCTAGAGAATTGGTGGATAAATATTTTGCAATTCACAAAGATATTTATGATTGGTTCCAAACTAGTTATGATTGTTTAGGTAGAACTTCAAGTAAAGAAAACGCAGAAATTACTCAGCACATTTTTACAAAGCTTTATGAAAATGGTTTTATTACTGAGCACGCAACTACTCAATTGTATTCCGTGCCTTCAAAGAAATTTTTAAGTGATCGTTTTGTTGAAGGGGAATGTCCTAATTGTCATGCTAAGGGAGCAAGAGGCGATCAGTGTGATGCTTGCGGAAAACTTTTAGATCCGACTGAATTAATTAATCCTATTTCAAAATTGGATGGTTCTATTCCAATAATGAAAGAAACTAAGCACTTGTATATTGATTTACCAAAAATTGAACCTGATTTAATTAAGTGGTTCAATGAAAAGAAAAGTAAATGGAGTAATGTTGCAATTTCAATTACTGAGCAATGGTTAAAGCAAGGTTTGAAAGAAAGATGTATTACTCGTGATCTTGAATGGGGAGTAAAAATTCCTCTAGCAGGTTGGGAGAATAAAGTATTTTATAGTTGGTTTGATGCTCCAATTGGTTACATTGGAATTACAATTGAAAATAGAAAGGATTGGAAAGATTGGTGGTTTAATCAAGATATTTCTTTGTACCAGTTCATGGGGAAAGATAATGTTCCGTTTCATGCAATAATGTTCCCTGCTTTTTTGATTGGAACAAAAGAGAATTATAATTTAGTTGATTATTTAGCTTCTACTGATTACTTGAATTATGAGGATAAGAAATTCTCAAAGAGTAAGAACACTGGTGTTTTTGGAGATCAAGCAAAGGATACTGGTATTGTGAGTGACGTTTGGAGATATTATTTATTTAGAATTAGACCAGAAACTGGGGATACTCAATTTGAGTGGAATGATTTTGCAAGTAAAATAAATAATGAGCTTGTAGGTAACTTTGGTAATTTTATTAACAGAGTTGTTGCGCAGAATGAAAAATTCTTTGCTTCTAAAACTCCTAAAAGTAATCATGAATTATTAGAAAAAGTAAAACCTCTTTTAGAAGAGTACAAAACATTATTCACTAGTGCTAGAATTAGAGATGCTTTAAGTAAAGCTAACGAAATTAGTTCTTTAGGAAACAAATATTTGCAGGAGAAACAACCTTGGACTGAATTCAAAACTAACCCCGCTGGCGCAGCAGTAACAATTGCAAATTGTTTGGAACTTGCTAAATTACTTGCAGTAATTTATTATCCATTCACTCCTACAGCTTGCGAAAAAATATTCAAAATTTTAGGTGAGAAAGAAACTATTGTTAAAGTTGGTATAAGTGGAGCACTTTTAGGGATTGAAGATGGAAGAGTAACAGTTCCCGGCGGAATTTTGTTTGAAAAATTAGAAATTGAGAAGATTGCTGAACTAAAACAAAGATTTGGCGGTCAATAAATTAATTTTTAATAAAATTCTTTTTTTAGTTCATATTTCTACTTTCGCAGAGGGAAAATGGTTTGTTTTTAAGCATTTTCTTTCAGATTGTTTCAAGATTTGAAAAGGGTGTTTTTGCCAAAAATCAAGTAATTTTGTTTTAATAATAAAAATAAGGTTATCAAAATGGTTTCAGAAAGCAATATTAATGGTTTCAGCATGTATTTTGTAAATAAGTGATAATATGATTTGTATAATTGCATTAGTAATATTTGCTTTACTTGGCATAATATCTGCAAAGTATAGAACTTACTTTTTTGAGGCACTTGATTGCGTAACAAAGAGAGTTACTTTAAGAAAATGCACTACTTCTTTTGATAAAAAAATGAAAATGAAAATTACTACAAGACTTTCTAAATTAAGTAAACCTTTAGGAGGATTTGTTTTCAAGAAATTTGAAACAATTTCTTGGATTGTAACTTTTATAATGATTATTTCAATGATTTGGACTGCTTGGGTTGGATTTACTGGAATATACAATTGGTATTATTATGGTAATTGTAACGGCCCTGAGTCAAACGATTTGTGTGAATTAAATAATTTAATAGGAGCTTCTCCTGCAGTAATTGCAAAATGTGCAAATCTTGATTGTAATGGTGATTGCACTCTTCATGATTCTAATACATGTACTAGCACTTCTTGTGGGTGTAGTGGAGAAACTTGTATTAGTAATTAGTTTATTTTAATAAATTGACGATTGGGGGTAATCGATTATGTCAAAGCATCAAAAAAATCACTCTGCAACTGAGCATAAAGCAGAGGGTTCAAAGAAAGAATCAAAGAGTGAATCAAAAATTCTTGGATTTGAATTGAATACAATTTTGCTCGTTGCTGCATTAGTAATTCTAACAGCATTAGTATCAACTTGGGCTGGATTTAGTTTGGCTCAGAGTAATGTTCCTACACAAAATGTAGTAGTTAATACTGTTGATTCAACTTTGTTAACTAAAGAAGTAGAAACTTATATTAACGCTAATTTATTAGCTCAACAAGGAGTTAGTGCAAAAATAATTGGCGCAAAAGAAATAACTACTGGTTTGTATGAAATGCCTTTTGAAATATATCAAGATGGTGCAGTAGTAAGTCAAGGAAATGTTTACTCAACTAAAGAAAAACTTTTCTTAGTTCAAGCAGCATTTGATTTGAATACTCCTGTAGAACAACCACCTTCTGTTGAAAGAGAAGAGGATGTTCCTGTAAATACACAAGAATTAACTGATGAAGAGATTTCTGAAGTAATTTCTTTTAACAAGTGTCTTGCTAGTAAAGGTATTATTGTTTATGGGGCTAATTGGTGTGGATATACAAAAAATCTTGTCCAATCTTTGGGAGGGTTTGATTTAATTGAGCCAATATATGTTGAGTGTACTCAAGAAGAAGAGCTTTGTAATAAAAATAAAATAACTGGATATCCTACAGTTACTTTGAACGGGGTTGTAATTAATCCTGATAGGAGTTTTGAGGGTTTCGCAAAAGTAACTGATTGTGTTGCTCCAAAAATTAGTCAAAAATTAGCTGACTCAGCAACAGTTGGTTCTTGCTAAATATAATTTAACAAAGTAAAGAGAGTTGCTAATCAAAAGCAACTCTTTTTATTTTCTTTTTTTCTTATAATTATTATTCATTTAATTTAGTGGTGAAGGATTATTATGATTAGTTTGTTTGAAAATAAGTTTTTTCTATACTTTTTAGCTTTAACAAATTTAGTTGCTGGGATTTATTCTCTTTCGTTTTATTCAGTTCAATTATCACAAGCAAATCCTTTGCTTTGGATTTTTATTGCAGATTGTCCTTTAGCAGCAATTTTATTTGCATTAAATATTTTTTTAATTGCAAGAGGGGTAAAGTTACCTTGGCTTTGTTTTTTATCAATAATAGCTAGTGTGAAATTTGCTACTTGGACTATTTTTGTTTTAATAATATCAAATAATGTGTTTTCTCTTTGGTGGGTTCTTTTAGTTCATTTATTACTTTTGATTGAAACAATTGTTCTATTAGGATTATTTGAGTTTAGAGTAAAACACGTCTTATTAGCACTTGTTTTGTTTTCAATCGGAGATTTTTTTGATTATGTTTTAGCTACTCATCCTCCGTTAAGTAGTGAAGTTTTTGTTTTAGCAGGATTATTTGCAATTATTTCAACAATTTTATTTTCTTTTGTTTTGCCAATAATTTTTTCTTCATTTAATAAAGAACAAAAACCCTCTTCTTTTACCCATTCTAAGAAGAAAGGTAAGTGGAGTAATTAATTTTTTTAATCGGGCAAAAAGCATATAAATCCCTTTAACCTTAGTTGTTTGTTCTAAAGGTAAAAAAATGGTTAATAGTAATTCGTTTTCTGTCACAGGTTTAGGTGCTTGCGGTGAAGTTGGAAGAAGTGCATTTATACTTGATTTTGGAGAAAAGTTTCTCTTGGATTATGGTGTTAAATTAAACATTGATGAGGTAGAGTACCCTCTAGAAGTTAATGAGTATGTTAAAGCAGCAATTATTTCTCACGCTCACTTAGATCACTCAGGGTTATTACCTTATTTTTACAAGAAATCAGATTGTTTAAGCTTTATGACTCAAGCAACTTTGGAACTAGCTGATATTTTATGGAAGGATTCAATAAAAATTGCTGAATTTGAGGGTATTGCACCTAAATATAGCAAGGTTGAGATTGACCGAACACATAAACACAATTTTGTAGTACCTTATCATAAGAAACTTAGTTTAGGTACTGATATATCATTAGAACTTTTTGATGCAGGGCACATTTTAGGTTCTGCTTTGTGCAAATTTACTCACAAAGAAAAAACTTTCATGTATACTGGGGATTACAAAGTTGATGAAACTCAATTACACTCTGGGTGCGAAATGAATATTGGGGAAATTGATTACTTAATGACTGAATCAACTTATGGTGATAGAGAACAAGCTGATAGAAAATTAGAAGAGAAAGCTTTTTGTGAATCTGTTCAAAGTACGGTTGAGCGAGGCGGATGGGCAATAGTTCCAGTTTTAGCAATTGGGAGAAGTCAAGAAATAATTGATATTTTATCTAAGTATAATATTGATGCTCCAATTTATTTTGATGGAATGGCCAAACAAGTTTCTGAAGTTTATTTTAAACATCCTGATTTAGTTAAAGATTCTAAAGGATTAAGAAAAGCACTTAACTCAGTTGAGTGGATTCAAGGAAAACAAGGAAGAAGTAAAGCTTTGAAAAATCCTGGAATTGTTGTTTCAACATCAGGAATGATGCACGGTGGGCCCGTAATGCATTACGTTAAGAAAATTATTAGTGATCCTAGAAGTAAGATTCATTTAACTTCTTACCAAGCCGAAGGTACTCCTGGTAGAGCTCTTTTAGAAAAAGGAATGCTTCTTGATGAAAATACTGGTGCAACTGTTAAAGTTGGATGCAGATACGAGAAATTCGATTTTTCAGCTCATCCTTCACAAAGTGAAATGATTCGAGCAATAAAAAAATGGAGTCCTAAAGAAATATTTTTGGTTCACGGGGATAAAAAAGTTATTGATATTTTTTCAAAAGAGATTTATCAATCAACTGGAATAAAATCAACTGGCCTTGAAACAGGAAAGAAAACTTTCTTTGGATGAATTAATTATTAATTAATTTCTTTTTATTTATTATTTTTAAAAGTAAGGTTTTTTTAATAGAAACGGATTTGATGGTTATGAGTTTTGAACAATTTTGTGTTAAGTGCGGAAAAACTACTGATTCTTTGGTAAAAGGTATGTGCGTAACTTGTTACCTTAAGCGAAACAAATTATTTGAAATAAAACCTTTTGATATTGAGATTTGTGTTAAGTGCGCAAAAATGAAAGTTAAGGGTCGTTGGGGTGCTTATGATTTTGAAGCAATTGGAAAAGAAGTTTCAAGCAAAGTAAAATTTTTACTTGATGTTGATCAACCAAAAATTGATGTGAATATTGAACCAATTAATGAAATTGATTTTAATGCAACCATTCACATTGCCGGATTTATTGACGGGGTTTTGGTTGAGCAAAATTTGGATGAATCCTTTTCTTTACAAAAAGTTTCTTGTGATGCGTGCATGAAAATTGTTTCAAATTATAGAGAAGCTATAGTTCAATTGCGTGCTTCTTCACTAAGTGAAGCTGAAGCGATGCTTGAAGTAACAAAAATTTTTTTGAATGAAGAACAAGCAAAAGATTCTCTTGCAGCAATAATTAAAATGATTAAAATGCCAAAAGGCTTTGATCTTTGGATTGGTTCAAACAAAGGAACTTCAAAGGTAGTAAGAAAGCTTGAAAAATTATATAAAATTCACGCTCTTCAATCAAAGAAACTAATTGGTGAAGATCAATCAAGAAGATTAAAGTATAGATTTACTTATTGTTTGAAAAAACCTTGAATCTTATTCTTTTAGGATTTTTTTAATTCTTTCGTGGCCCATTCAATCGTATCAAATATTAATTGGTGTG
>Ga0268276_1003343_pt1 | contig 12537 bp, 8 predicted proteins | sample saktaG_4_FD_190145 | JGI IMG/M metagenome (GOLD analysis project Ga0268276, IMG submission 190145) | Saline water microbial communities from Sakinaw Lake, British Columbia, Canada - sak_2010_1_5_45m | ecosystem: Environmental > Aquatic > Non-marine Saline and Alkaline > Saline ...
CGCCCCCGATAATTTCTCCATACCCTTCCGGGGCTAAAAGATCAGCGCCCAAAACGACATCTTCTCTTTTTGGGTCAGGCTTCATATAAAAAGCCTTGCATTTTACAGGATACCTATGAACAAACACGGGTCTATCATATCTTTTTGATAAAATTGTTTCATCTTCCCCACCGAAATCATCTCCCCATTCAACTTTTACATCATTACTCTTTAAAATATCTATCGCTTCATCATATGAAATCCTTGGAAAAGGTGTTTTTATAAGTTCTAATTTGGATACATCTCTTTCTAACAATTTCAATTCATTTTCTTTCTTTTCCAACACTTGTTTTACAATATAAGCTATCATATTCTCCTGTATTTCGTTGTTTTCCTCAAAATCCACATAGGCGGCTTCCGGTTCAACCATCCAAAATTCCATTAGGTGTCTTCTGGTTTTAGACTTTTCAGCTCGGAAAGTTGGCCCAAAAGAGTATACTTTTCCAAAAGCCGCAGCATTTGCCTCATTGTAAAGCTGTCCACTTTGTGTAAGATATGCCTTATCGTCAAAATATTCAGTCTCAAATAAAGTAGTAGTCCCTTCACAAGCGGCAGGAGTAAGTATCGGTGTATCCATCAAGATAAAACCGTTCATATCTAAAAAATCCCGAATAGATTTAATTATCTCTGCTCTTATTTTTAGAATAGCATTTTGCCGAGGTGACCTTAACCATAAATGGCGATAGTCCATCAGGTATCCTACTCCATGTTCTTTTAAAGAGATTGGATAATTTTCTTCGGCCATACTAACAACCTCAATATTTTTTACTAAAACTTCGTATCCCAAAGGAACTCTCTTTTCTTCTTTAACTACCCCTGATATTTTAATTGATGATTCGTAATTAATATTGTCGGCACTATCAAAAATATTTTCATCCATTTCATTTTTGATGAGAGTTGCCTGGGCAAAACCTGTTCCATCCCTAACAATTAAGAATTTTATTTTCCCGCTTGAGCGTCTATTATATAGCCATCCTCTAATTTCTACTTCTTTTCCTTCATAATTCTGAATATCGCTTATTCTTATAATTTCCATATACTCTCCTCCTTATTATAGGGGTCAGGTCTCAACATTTGACATAACTTTTTAACTACATTATTTCGGAGAAAGTTATGTCAAATGTTGAGACCTGACCCCTATAATTCAGACCCCTATAATTCATTTTAATTCATTGATTAAGTTATCTATCCTAACTTCTTTTTGTTCTTTTGTTTGCATATTACGGAGAATTACCATATTTTTTGATAATTCTTCTTCACCAACTATTACGGTATATCTTGCTCCTATTTTATTGGCTATCCTCATTTGTGATTTTAGGCTTCCTTCGGAATAATCCATATCAGCAGAAAAGCCGGCATTTCTTATTTTTTGCAACAATCTAAAAGCTGTATCATTATTTTTTTTATCAATCTTAGCTACAAATATATCTAATCTCTTTTCTGCAGGCCATTCAATCTTTTGTTGATCTATAGTAATAATCATTCTCTCTATCCCTGCGGCAAATCCTACTGCTGGAGTAGGCTTTCCACCCAACTCTTCAACTAAATCATCATATCTACCACCACCGCCAATGGCATTCTGCGCACCTAATCCTCCCGAAATAATTTCAAAAGCGGTTTTGGTATAGTAATCTAATCCCCTAACTAACCGAGGGTTCTCACGAAATATTATTTTTTGATCATCAAGACACGATTTAACTTGTGCAAAATGTGATTTGCATTCCTGACAAAGGTTTTCAGTAATTACCGGAGCTGATTCTATAATTTTTTTACAGCTATCTTTTTTACAATCTAAAACTCTTAAAGGATTTTTAGTATACCTCTCCTTACATTCAGAACATAAAAAATCTTTCTTATTTATTAGATATTTTTTTAATTTTTGGACATAACCAACTCTGCATTTTTTACAACCCACACTATTTATTAAAATTTCAAGATTTTTTAAACCTAGCTTTTTATAAACCTCTAAAACGGTAAGTATAACTTCAGCATCTGCAGCGGAAGATTTAGTTCCAATAATTTCGATTCCGAATTGATTAAACTGGCGAAATCTACCAGCTTGTGGTTTTTCACATCTGAACATTGGGCCAAGATAAAATAACTTAATCACTTTAGAGGTTCTACTCATACTATCTTCTAAATATGCCCTAACTACCGGTGCAGTTCCTTCGGGCCGTAAAGTAAGGCTCCTCCCTTTTCTATCGGGAAAAGTGAACATTTCTTTAGTCACTATATCGGTTGATTCACCTATTCCCCGGACAAAAAGATCAGTATATTCAAAGAAGGGAGTTCTTATTTCTTTATATCCATATTTACTTAGTATTTCTTTTATCATGCCTTCGATATAATACCATTTTGAAATATCCTCAGGTAGAATATCTTGTGTTCCTTTGGGAACCCTTATAAACAATATTTTCCTCTCCTTTTCTAAGGGGGTCAGGCTTCACATTTACACATTTAAGCTATATTAAATGTGTAAATGTGAAGCCTGACCCCTTCTTCTTCTTTTATAACTTTAGTATTTGTAACTGTGTTCCATGAAAGCTTTTTTATCAACCGCTTTCTTCAGGGCATCTTCCTGGCTAATTTTTCCCTCCATAAGCAAATCTTTTAATGATTGATCTAAACTTTGCATTCCATCTTTCTTGCTAATCTGTATGGTTGAAGAAATTTGATAAGCTTTCCCTTCTCTAATTAGATTTCTAATTGCCGGGTTAGCAACCATTATTTCCAGGGCAGGGATTCTGCCTTTTTCATCCAAGTTAGGTAATAGAGTTTGAGCAACTACTCCTAATAGAGAACCGGAAAGCTGCATTCTAACTTGATTTTGCTGGTGAGGGGGGAATACATCTATTATCCTTTCTATTGTTTCAGAGGCACTAATAGTATGAAGGGTAGAGAATACCAAATGCCCAGTTTCGGCAGCAGTTAAAGCCATAGAAATAGTTTCCAGGTCTCTCATTTCACCAACTAAGATCACATCAGGATCTTCCCTTAAAGCATTGCGTAAAGCAGAGGAAAAAGATGTAGTATGTGAACCTATCTCTCTTTGAGAAACAAGACAATTTTGATGATAATGAATAAACTCTATGGGGTCTTCGATAGTAATTATATTGTCATACCGTTTTTTATTTATAATGTCTATCAAGGCCGCCAGAGTCGTTGATTTTCCACTCCCGGTTGGCCCGGTGACCAACACTAATCCTCTATCCTTTTCAGTGAAATCTGAAAGTATTGAGGGCAATCCTAGTTCAGAAAGAGTTTTAATCTTTTCCGGAATTAAACGAAAAGCCGCACCTTCACCACGCCGATGCTTAAAAACATTTACTCTAAAGCGAGATATGTTAATTAATTCGTAAGATAAATCATATTCACCAAATTTTTCAAAACCAGCCTTCTGTTTTTCGCTAAGAATACTATCTATCATTTCATGAGTAATCTCCGGGGTTAATTCAGGTAAATTCATTCGTGTTAATTTACCGTTTATACGAAGTACCGGAGGGATTCCTACATTAAGATGCAAATCGGATGCTTCTTTTTCCTTAGATTCGATTAACAATTCTTTTATTTGCATATTTAACCTCTCCTTTGTTTTTTAATTAATATTAACTAGATCTAGCAAGATTATAAATTATCTTTGTGGTGAAATATTTGATTAATTGTTTCACCGATATTTTTAAAAGATGCCAGGACATACTTTAGTTTTCTTTGGGTAATCTCCTTGATTGCTTCGATAGCTTCTTCGTCTGTAGGGTCAGCCATGGCAATAACTAATTCATCATTTAACTCCATTATAGGTATTGCTTTAAATTTTCTAAGAGTATCTTCTGAAATATTCTTGGATAATTGAATATCAATGCTACCAATATTTACCTGAACATAAGGAAGGTCTAACTGTTTTCCTAAAACCCAATTTATTTCATCTTGTGTAACCCTTCCCAGGTCAATTAAAATTTCTCCGATTCTTTTTTCCCTATTTTTTTGAATTTCTAATCCCTCCTCTAATTGCTCGGGAGTAATAATCTTATAGTGTACTAGTATTTCTCCTAATTTTTGAGGGTGTTTTTTCTCCTCTTGCTCTTCTTTCATATTAATATTCCTCCTTTTTAGCAGATTACCACACTTATTTTATTCACGAATCTATAAAATAAATTTTGGCTGGATTGATTTAACTATAATTGATTATATTATTAAAAAATCCCTGATAATACTTTTATCAAGTATCATCAGGGACGAGAATTGCTCGCGGTGCCACCCTGTTTGAATGGTAATTAATCCATTCCGCTTAACAGCCAATTAACGTGGGCTATCCGATTAAGTTTACTATTTTTTTCAACTTAATTAGTTTATTTAGGGGTCTTTCAACTATCTTCTTTTTTAGTTTTTTAAAAAAAGACGATCTACTTTCCTATCTTCTATTTTTGAAAAATATTATATTGTAAAATTTAAGTAATTTTATATAATTTTAGTTAAAAAGTCAAATCAGTATCGAGTATATAGTATTGAGTATCGAGTTAGGATAAGAAGCATCCATCAAGTATTTAGTATATAGCAAAGAAAAAAAGAAAAATAACTTAAGATTCAGAAAACAAAATCATAAAAATATTGCAAATCTCATATATTCTAATATATTAAACAATACAAAAAAGTTTTGAATTTTAAATTATGGTTTTTCGCTTTTAGTTTTAAATTTTTAGTTTCACTAAAGTTTATGCTAACCTCGATAACTTCCGCGGGTTTCCATAAATACTTTTTTGTCTATGGCTTTTTTAATAGCTTCTTCTCGACTGATCTTCCCTTCTACCAGTAATTCTTTCAAGGTTTGGTCTAAACTTATCATTCCATCTTTCTTGCCCATTTGAATCATTGCAGGCATTTGATAAGTTTTTTCTTCCCTTATGATATTTCTAATTGCCGGGGTAGCAATCATCAATTCAAGAGCCGGAACTCTTCCGTCTTCGTCTATGGTAGGTATTAAGGTTTGCGCAACAATTCCTAAAAGAGATTCGGCAACTTGCATTCTAATTTGATTCTGTTGATGTGGGGGAAATACATTTATTACTCTTTCTATGGTTTCAGCAGCGCTATTAGTATGAAGAGTAGAAAATACTAAATGTCCGGTTTCAGCTGCAGTTACCGCCATAGAGATGGTTTCCAAGTCTCTCATTTCTCCAACTAATATTACATCAGGGTCTTCTCTTAAGGCACTTCGCAAAGCATAAGCAAAAGAATCAGTGTGAATTCCTACTTCTCTCTGGTCTATAATGCAATTTTTATGATTATGGATGAATTCGATAGGGTCTTCAATAGTTAAAATATGTTCATATCTTTCTTGATTTATAATGTCTATTAAAGCAGCTAAGGTGGTTGTTTTTCCACTTCCGGTAGGTCCGGTAACCAATACGAAACCCTTCGTTTTTTTAGTAAAAATAGCTAATTCTTCCGGTAAACCTAATTGCGCAATAGTTTTTATTTTTTCTGGTATCAGCCTAAAGGCAGCTGCCTCACCTAATCTAGTTTTAAAAATATTGATTCTAAATCTTGTCATATCTTCTAATCCAAAAGAAAAGTCTAATTCATGAATTTTTTCATATTTTTCTTTTTGCTCATCATTAATTATACTATAAATCATCTCATGAACATTTTGTCGATTTAGTTCCGGTAAATCTAATTTTCTTAATTTACCATTTAAACGTAGAACCGGGGGAATTCCAACAGTAATATGTAAATCCGAAGCATCTCTTTCTTTAGCGATAGCTAATAGTTCTCTTATATCCATATTGCTAAATTTTTCCTTTCCTAGATTATTTATAATTAGAAAAGATTAACTGAATTTGTCTTTCATTTTATCAGAGATAGCTCTAACATGCAAAAGACCAAACAGAAAGTATCGAGTATATAGTATCGAGTATCGAGTAAAAACAAAGAAAAGTACCATAGAAAAAGAAGATAGCTAAATAAAAAAAATAAATATTCTTTTCTTAATTTAGCTATCACACTAAAGTTTACACTAACAATATAGTATCGAGTTAAGAAAGCAGAAGTCTGGAGACAGAAGCCAGAATTCAGTATTCAGAATTATTTTAAATTATGAGATTATATTGTGTGCGAAGTTATTTTATATTCTTCTGACTTCTGACTACTGGCTTCTGAATTCTTATACTATATTATATGCTAAAAGTTCTACTTAAATTTGACTTCTGAATTCTTATTTCTGTCCTCCTATTTTCAAACTCTACGCTCTATATAATATTTTAAGATACGATTCACGAGATACAATCTTATTTCGGTTCCTAATTTTCTTTCTCTTTACCATATACTATATACTCGATACTATCTTTGCTTGATACTATCTTATATCTTTCTTTCTTTTCTTTACTCGATACTATATACTCGATACTCGATACTATCTTAGTTTCGCTTGTTCTTTTAGTATCTCCGCTTTATCGGTCTTTTCCCAGGTAAAATCTTCATCTTCTCTTCCAAAATGACCATAGGAAGCAGTCTTTCTAAAAATTGGCCTTCTTAGATTCAAATGTCTTATTATCGCTTCCGGACGTAAATCAAAATTCTTTTTGATTAGTTCTAATATTTTCGGTTGGGGAACTTTTTCTGTTCCAAAAGTATCTATCATGATAGATACCGGATGAGCCACTCCTATGGCATAGGCAATTTGTATTTCACATTTATCAGCCAATCCGGCAGCTACAATATTTTTGGCGATATACCTTGCCATATAACTACCTGACCTGTCAACTTTAGTGGGGTCTTTTCCGGAAAAACATCCTCCTCCATGGCTTCCCACTCCTCCGTAAGTGTCCACAATTATTTTTCTGCCGGTTACACCGGTATCTGCCTGAGGGCCACCGATGACAAATCTTCCGGTAGCGTTAATAAAATATTTAGTATTTTCGTCAAGATATTTTTGGGGAATAACGTAATTTATAACTTTTTCCTTAATATCATTTTTTATAGTTTCATAGGGAATATCAGGATGGTGTTGGGTGGCAATTACTATTGCTTCTACTCTTTTTGGGTTTCCATTTTCATATTCGACTGTAACCTGAGATTTACCATCAGGCCTAAGATAGGGAATTATCTTCTTTTTTCTTGCTTCTGCCAGTCGGAAAGTTAATTTATGAGCCAATATTATAGGAAGAGGCATTAATTCGGGAGTTTCTCTGCAGGCATAACCGAACATCATTCCCTGATCACCTGCTCCGGTACTTTCCATGTTATTTTTTTCTTCTTCTGTTTTTTTTGCTTCCAGTGATTTGCTCACTCCCTGATCTATATCCTTGGATTGTTCATCAATGGAGGTTAACACTGCACAAGTATCACTATCAAAGCCATATTTAGCCCTGGTGTAACCTATTTCACGGATGGTTTTACGCACTATTTTAGGGATATCAACATAACAAGAAGTGGTAATCTGCCCGGCAACCATAACTAATCCGGTAGCAACCAGAGTTTCTACTGCTACTCTTCCATAAGGATCTTCTCCGTAGATCTCATCCAATATAGCATCAGATATTTGGTCAGCCATTTTATCCGGATGTCCTTCGGTAACTGATTCGGAAGTAAATAGATATTTGTTCCTCAAAGTTCACATCTCCTTTTTCTAATTATAAATATTTTTTATATTCCTCGTTATGGGCCATTCGTTTGATTATTTTCTTTAAGTCGCTTTCTCGATTTTTGGGATAAATTAATTTTATATCTCCGCTGGATATTATAACTAAATCAGATAGGCCGATAGTAACTATTAAGCCTTCATCGTTTATAATAACACAATTATTGGTATCTACTCCTTCATGTCCGCCTTGAATTACATTACCATTTTTATCCTGAGGAAAAATTCTCTCCATGGAAGTCCATGAACCAATATCATCCCAGCTAAAATCTCCTTTTACTACCAATCTATTAGAAACCTTTTCCATAACTGCATAATCTATAGATATTTTTTCCAATCCATAAAATACTTCTTTTACAATTTCTTTTTTATGCAATGTCCCTAAGCTATCTTTAATTTTCATTAATCCCTGGTAAAGATTTGGGGTCTCTTTTTCTAAAGCTTTCAAAATATCTCTGCAAGTCCAGACAAATATACCACTATTCCAAAGATGGTTTCCCCCGCTTAAAAATTTTCTTGCAGTTTCCAAATCCGGTTTTTCGGTAAAATTCTTCACCACACAAGCTGAAATGTGGTTTGTTTTTTCTACTTCATCACCTACGCAAATATAACCATATCCGGTTTCCGGCCGCGATGGTTTAATGCCTATGGTAATCAAATTACCTGTTTCACGAGCTAATTTACAAGATTCTTTAATAACGGCTAAAAAATTTTCTCTCTCTTTTATAATATGGTCTATGGGAAGCGTTATCATAGTAGTATCAGGATCTTTATATCTGTGTTCAATAATTACTGCGGATAAACCGATACAGGCAGCAGTATCTCTACCTATCGGTTCAAGGATATAATTTAAATAATCTATTTCAGGAAGAGCATCTTTTATTCCATCAAAGAGATCTTCCGTAGTTGAGATAAATACATCTGATAAATCAATTAGCGGAGATACCCGATTAATGGTCTCTCTTATCATGCTATTTCCACCAGTGATAGACAACAACTGTTTAGGCGTATCAAAACGACTATGCGGCCAAAATCTTTGCCCCCGGCCACCAGCCATCAGGACTGCGACATTTTTCATAAAAATTATCCTCCCTATTTTGTCGTATCGCGTATCGAGTATTGCGTATCGCGTTAAGAAAAGAAGCTAGAGTGAAACCGTATCTCGTATCTCGTGAATCGTATCTCGTAAGGAAAGCAGGAGTCAGTAGTCAGAATTCAGAAGAATATAAAATAACTTAATACAAAATATAATCTATAGTTTAAGATAATTCTGAATACTGGATTATGGCTCCTGAATTCCTATTTTTCCTTTTCATTATATAACCATTTTTGTTATTTATCAAAAAAATTAATTCAGGTTTATTTGCTAATTATCAAGGGATACAGTCTTTTATATAAAATTAAAGTTATGAAACCACTGATAATCCCTTTTAAAAGATTAAAGGGAATAATGGCTGGAATTAACATTTTGACTACGATATCTCTATTAACCCCTAAATAAAGAGGGGTAATTATTAAATTAGCTGGAACCATTATTAAGGTCATTGCTAATGTCCCCAGGATTAATCCTAAAATTGCTCCCTTCTTGTTATGGTACAAGAAATAGATTTGAGATGATACAAATACAAAAGTTCCCGTTGCTAAAAAATTCATCAAAGCGCCATAGGGACCACCTTGTCCGGTAATAAAAGCAAAAAGCATAGCAGTTATCAGAGACATCAAAACACCAATTTTCGGACCTAATTTAAAAGACCCAATCAGGAGAAATACACTCCCCGGATCATACAATAAAAATGGCGCTTGGGGTAAAATAGGAAAATGAATAAAATACCCTGCCACTATCGATAAGGCAACTAATAATCCAATACTTGTAATTTTTTTACTTTTCATATAGATTCTCCTCTTTTCTAATTTTTTTTAACTTTATTTTTAAATTAGTCGATAACGAATAGTTTAGCGTATATAATAAATCAATAAACTAAAAACGTAAAGCGAAAAGCGAAAAACCATAATTCAAAACTCAAAACTTTTTCTTACAATACTAAATCTTAAGTTTTAGTTTTTACTTCTTCATCTTTTTATTTTTGTTATATAGTATACAAAATAAGAGAGATGAAACTTAATAGATAAAACAATGTATTTAAATTTTAAATTTTGAGCTATATCTTTACGTTTTTCGCTTTTCGTTTTTCGTTATATATTATATGCTAATTAGGGCTTACGTAAAAAGGAAATTCCTATGCAATTAACCTAAATTTAAAAATATTTTCTATCAATAAAAAATATCCCCGAAAAAATTATATTTTCTCGGGGATAATCTTTGTTTATAACAAAGCACTTTTTCTTCCATCCAGACTTTACTGTCGGCTCTGGCTTCTCACCAGATCTACCTGGTACTTACAATAGCAAATACCGAGCTCGTGGGCTTATTACCTCCTCTTGTACTCTCTATTATTAAGGAGAAGAGCAATTTTACCACCGGTCGGGAATTGGTTATCTTTTAATTTAACCTCACCCTGCCCCGAAAAAGTTTAATCTTCAATATTGTATTTTAAGAAATTGTATCACTTTTTTCGACTGTGTACAATAAGCAAATTATAGTATCGAGTATCGAGTATATAGTATCGAGTCAAAAAAGAAAAAGAAAAGAAAGATGCAAGATAGTAAAAACAGTATCGAGTATATAGTATCAAGTATCGCGCAAGGATTCTGATATTTTTTTACTTTAGACTTATTTTTATTCTAAATTATGAATACTGGATTCTAAATTTCTTACTATATACTAACTTAATTTCTGATTTATATTTCCTTCACTCGATACTGGATACTCGATACTGATTTTACGCTGTACGCTATACGCTAGATTTATTCGGTAGCTTTGATCTCATTTTCAACTTCTTCCAAACTGAATCCTCTTAAATCAGCATAATAGTCTAATACCTTGTTCACATAATTATCCGGTAATTCCTGGTTATTGGTTAGTCGTTCTTGTACAGCATAAGGTCCTTGGTTATAAGCTATAACAGCGGTTTTTAAATCATTAAAATCTCTATTCAACATAGATAAATAATAGACTCCAATTTGAATGTTTTTGATGGGATCAAACAATGTTTTTTCTGCACCATCCCATTCAATACCAATATTTTCCGCCAATTCCGGAGCAATAAATCTTCTTACCTGACATAATCCATAAGCATAAGAATCTGAAACGGCTTTGGGATCATAATTGCTTTCTGTTTTTATTATGGCAGTTATTAATAAAGGATTAAAATTATATTTTACAGCTTCTTCATAAATAGTTTTAGATACCTCATATATTGATTTACTATCCAAGGTAGAATTATTTATAGAAATTTCCTTTACTGCTTTTGTAATATAATATTCTCTTTTAACTTCGTTTGAAATCATTCCGGTTAATTCTTGTAGTTGCATATAAATTTCTGTAAATTGATCTCTACCTATTTTAACTTGACTATACATTTTTAGTTCATTAGATAAATCTTCTACTCGGCTGACTATCTCCTCATTTATACCAACTATCTTTTCGTTATTCAGATTAATATTTTCAACATATTTTTCCGTCTGCACACTTAAGTTATTCATATTAATTTGTAATGTAATAAAAAAGATAATTATGATACACATAAAAATTATAAATATCAATCCGATATTTTTGTTAATATTTTCTCTAAGCGAATTTGACATATCAACTTTTTCTCCTTTAGTTTTTATACTAGACATAAATATCCCTCCTTAGATATTTTTTTAAGGGCTAGCAATTTTAATTTATTGAATTTTACTGCCTTCAGTTATATCTTTATCTACTGTTAGTAAAACTACATTATCTTTATTAACCGCAGCCAAAAGCATACCTTGAGATTCTATTCCTCTAATCTTTACGGGTTGTAAATTACATACTATTACTATCTTTTTCCCTAATATTTCCTCAGCAGAGTAATGCTTTTTTACTCCGGCTACAATGGTTCTTATTTCTTCCCCCAAATTTATTTCCAATTTGAGTAATTTATCTGTTCCACTTACTTCTTCGGCAGAAACAACCTTTCCTACTTTCAAATCAATTTTTTTAAATTCATCGTAAGATATAATATTCGCACTATCTTCTTTTGCTTCTTTCTGCTCTTTCTTTTTAGTATCAATCCTGGGAAATATTATTTTCCCCGGCTTAACTAAAATTCCTGGCTTTAACTTTCCCCATGAAGTATCTTCATCCAATCTTATTTTTACTAAATCACTTTCTAATCCCAACTGTTCCCAAATTTCTTTTGCTTTTACCGGCATAAAGGGGTAAATTAAAATGGTGGATAGGCGTATAGATTCTGCCAAATTATATAGAATAGTAGATAATCTTTCCTTTTGTGAATTATCGCGCCCTAATATCCAGGGCTCTGTTTGATCAATATATTTATTGGTTCTTCTTATAAATTGCCAGATAGTTTCCAAAGCAGTGTTAAGCGATAAATTATTCATTTGAATAAGGTATTTTTCTATAGTTGTTAAAGCAAAATTTTCTAACTCCACATCATATTTTTCTTTTTCTATCCCTGCTTGTGGAATTTCTTTGCTAAAATACTGAGTAATCATCGCTACAGTTCGGCTTACTAAATTTCCCAAATCATTAGCCAAATCATAATTTATTCTTTTAACTAATAAATCTTTAGAAAAATTACCATCCAACCCAAAGGAAACTTCTCTCATTAAAAAATATCTAAAGGCATCGGCGCCAAATTCTTCTGCCATTTCATAGGGATCTACTACATTTCCTTTAGATTTTGACATTTTTTCTCCTTCGATAGTCCACCAACCGTGTGCAAAAACCATCCGGGGAGGTTCAATTCCGGCTGCCA
>Ga0268276_1003344_pt1 | contig 12536 bp, 32 predicted proteins | sample saktaG_4_FD_190145 | JGI IMG/M metagenome (GOLD analysis project Ga0268276, IMG submission 190145) | Saline water microbial communities from Sakinaw Lake, British Columbia, Canada - sak_2010_1_5_45m | ecosystem: Environmental > Aquatic > Non-marine Saline and Alkaline > Saline ...
GCGACCGGGCATACAGAGAATATCTATCTGTGAGAAGAAGAAAGGGGCTGCTCGGCAAAGCTGATCAACGAATAATGCCGAACAGGCAGGAAGATCAGAGAAAGATGATCCAAATGCAAAAGCCACTCTTCGGCGCCAGGGAATAAGGGGGCTGCAATGTGTGATTGCAAGCCAGACGAAAAGGTCAATACGTATAAAAACCAAGTAACTATTCCAAAGATAGATATGCCAAATCACATGCAGCAATATATAGTCAGAGATGCAGTATGTTTAGATAGGTGCTTATTGTGGGAAATATTCAAGTTATGGAGCTATGGTATCACAACCACCGGATGTTGCTGTGGGCATAATGTGGAAAACGGATTTATCGGAGTAATAGATAGTGATGTTCCCGTGATGTTCAGGCTGGGTTATGCGCGTCGCTATAATCCCAATCACGATGGCATACAAGCGGATTTCTATCCAAAAAGTATTGATAAAATATGCCAAGAATAAACATATAGGAGGAATAATATGTGGCAAAATGAAGAAATGAGTATTGAAGAGAAGGTACAGGCAACTCAGAATCTCAAGCACCAGATGGAAATTAATTTTATATCTCTAGGGCAGTTACTGTCTGAGATGAAGCGTTTCAAGGTCAACGTGGCTCGAGGGTATAAGACCTTCGGCGAATTTGTAGAGGCAGAGTTCAACATAGCGACGGGGCAAGCGAACAAGCTGATCAGCACTTACGATCTTTATATCGATAAACTCGGTAAGGACGAAAAGACGGTTCAGGACATAGGGATGGAAAAGCTGACTATGATCAAGCCATTTGTCAAGCAGGCAAAGTACATCGAGGCAGAGGAATGGATCACCAAGGCACAGGAGATGCCAACTGCTCAGCTGAGGGAAGAGCTAAACGAAGTGCGAGCCCGGAAAGCGTTGCTCAGAAGAACGATGAAAGATGTTCTTACCGATCAATTCATCGAGAGCATGGTAACTTATTTCAACTGCAGCCGCAAGGAGCTGAATTTTAAGTTAGCTCTATACTTCCAGGATATGAGCATGGATGAAGTACGGGATGTCATAAGAGATCGTCAGCGCAAGTTCGAGGATGACCAGCTTAGAGCCCAGGAAAAGGCGCAGGAAGATACTGCGGAATAGTCCCGGGAAGGCAAAAGTTTTATCAAAGAGGCGCATTATCGCGCCTCTTTTTATTTATTATCCACAGGAGGATGAATGAAAGATCTTGAAGAGGCATTAGAATATGCAATATTACTTGCGAAAGGATCTCTGCTTGTTAAAGGCGGCGTGGAATACTCCGCCATTGTCAACAAAATAGGGGTAGTTATCTCTAAATACGAGCAGAAGTGCCGAACAATAAGAGATCTTCTCCCGCAGCAGCAGCATGTCTGTCAGCATGAAGAGAAGATAGTCAAGCATGAAGAGATGGTGGGCGAGCGTGAAGAAAAGATGGCAGAAGAGCCCTTTAATCACACCGCTGATAAGCCGCCGCGCAAAGCCTTAGTAAAACCCAGAAGCGCTATCGGCAATCAAATTGCATTAGACTGGGCAAACTCCAGTCTGAGTAACCAGGAATTAGCCGCGAAATATAACATAAGCCTTCCTTTAGTCAAGAGGTACACTAAGGGCGTCGAGTTTTATCACGAGAAGGTGAACGAAACAGGCAGGAAAAGTTATCCACAGGGAAGAATCAGAAAAATTGCTGATAAATATTACCTACAGAAAATGAGCACCGGCCAAATAGCCGAAGAGGAAAATATACACCCCTCTATAATCGGGCGGTGGATAAAAAAAGATAGCAGGTGTAATTCTCATCTCTATAATAATCCTTCATCTGTACGTGGCCGCAAAATTAGCGATGTGGTCATAAGCCAAATAAAAGAAGAATATTCTAAGCATAAATTGTCCAGAATAGAAATTGCTAAGAAGTTTGGCATCTCTAAGGCAACTGTGGTTAGATATTTGCCAAAAGCCAGATGGGATAGCAAAAAACCAATTAGTGAGGAAGTGAAGTATCAGATAATAGATGATTATGTCAAAGATATGTCGATGGGTAGGATAGCTAGAAAATATGGATATTCGATAGCGTCTATACATAGAATCGTGCACAGCGTTGATGCAGAGATAGATCAAGCAAATAGCAGTAAGGGGAAATAATGCAACTGATTACCAAAGAAATCGAAGAAAAATTTAAGGCTCAGGGAAATACGAGCGGAATGCATCCCAAAGACATCAAGATTATCGTCAAATTTTTTAACCCGGCTGGGGCAGGGGAATGGTATATCTATGACCGAGATAAAGACAGCAGAGATATTCTCTGGGGATTTGTTAATCTCGGAGATAGAAGGTTTGCCGAATGCGGGACGGTCTCTCTTCGCGAATTAGAGAAAATATCCCTACCCCTTGGACTAACAATCGAAAGGGATATGCATTTTGGGCAGCATACCTTGAAGGAAGTAATCGATACTGTCAAATCTGGCGGGAAAGTGTAATGGAAAAGCCATCACTGACGGGATATAAAGAATTCATCAGCACCTACAATTCCCTGCTCACGCAGGCTGATAATCTTGAGTCGGATGTACTCGATAAGCGCGACGAGATCGAAGAAGACGCCTCTATGTCGAAGGAGGACAAGCATACATGGAAGGTATACTTGAATAAAGTTATGAGATACATCGAGGACATCAGAGACTCGGTGGCCGACGATGAATACAGCGAAGATCAGGACGAATTCGATGAAGAAGAAACGGAATCGGAGTAATAAATGGCAATGTTTAAAATAACAGCAGATAGAAAATATGAAATATGGGAAAGAACCCGCTATACCGTGCAGGCAGAAAGCTACGAAAAGGCAAAAGCAAAAGTTACCAAGGGGCTTTCTGAGAAAGGCGGAGTATATGAAGACGGGAGCAGGCTTCTTGAAAGTACGAAGGAGCCTATATCTCGAAAAGAAAACTTCGCCATGGCAGAGTGCGACATGTTGATACCTGACGACAATGATGTTGATCCCGATAATAATAACCCTATATTCGAGATCCAGGAGCAGTTTAGTGATCTTCTGAGTGGAGAATGCGAAGACTGGCCTCCCGAAGAGAAAGAGAAAATTACGGAAGAATAGAGGCGGGAAAAGTATAATATCCCGCCTCGGAATAAAGGAATAAAGAAATGTCATACAGCATATTTTATAAACCTATCTTTGTAGATTGCGGAGACGGGAAATACTTGCCGACAATCATTTGCGGTGATAATAATGTATATGCGGCTAATTCCCGCAACGGGCGAGAAAGGCCAAGGGACGTAGCCACATTGTTTACAGATGGCGGGTACCTGTATACGAGGGAAGAAATAAACAAAAAAACAGAAAGGTGGATTGAAGACACAGTCAGCAATAATATATCTGAAGTAAATGGGTCCACTTTCATCAAGATATCGGACGATAGCGTTGGCGAGGCTTATATAAGAGAACATTATGGATGGTACGCATCTATTGCCATTTACCCGCACCATACGTCTAGCACATCGTGGAAGATGGTACGCAGATTTATTGAGCGAGGTCTTAATACCGCTGTTACAGTAGAAGAAATTCTCTCTGTTAATGGGTCGATTAGGCTGTCAATAGCGAAGATAGGTGAGAGTAGTAGGGAGCATGTGCATATTGGCAGCACGCGTGAATTACTTAATACCCTCGCAAGCCAGGTAGTGCTGGGCGCCGGCCGCTGTTACCCATATATTACTATAGATGACAAATATGTCAAGACCCTATTTACGGGTAGGGGCAAAAATTTAAAGAAACATCACGGCAATTTCTATTATCTGAGCGAAGGAGCAATATATTACCCGATAGAATTTAACGGGAGAACGCTACATACACAGAACTGCCCGTTAGATGTCGATAAATATAACAGCAGAGAGAAAGCAGCCGAGGGGATAAGCAGAATTAATAAAGAGTTTGGGCAGCTATCAGGGGGAGGCAAAGTCGAATATTACCCGGAATATCTCGCTTACGAAATAGGCGAGATGACGTCACCGAATAACCTGCATAAGCGACTATCTTCCGATACAACCAAGGATATAAAGGATTTTGATGGCTATACTTTATATGATCCACAGCGCGGGTATCACTCTATAAATAAAGGATTAAAGATTTGTAGCGATGAAATAATTGCCACGGTAAATCGGATACTGGAAGATGGAAAGATAACGATAAGGGGAGATCAGTACTTGGCAGTTATTGGCAAGGGAAGAGAAATTACACTAAAAAGGAGGGATGTTGGAGAATAGGAAGATGAATGAAGCCCTGTTAAGCTATGCAGAGCTATGCGAGAATATTACGGAGAAGCAGATAATTGAGACAGCTAAAAAGATCCCGACCGGCATGAACGATATGGCTACGGTTGCCAACATGCTGACACATTTTAATGACCTTCACAATCAACTTGAAATATACATGGATTTGTGTGCAGCCCTTAACAATACGAAGGCAAAAAATTCAGAAACTTCCGAAAGCATCTTGCTGGCCAACAACCCTCAGGAATTATTGATAGCAATGAATCGCAGGGCGGCATACATAAGAACAGAAGTGGCGAGAAGTAAAGCTATGGACAAGCTCGATAAATATAACGAACTTGTAGAATCAATACTATCTGAAATATCAGATTTCTGTCTAGACGGAGAGGCGCCAAACTTCATATTTGTTACTGGGGAAACTTACCACATTCTTGCGGATGCCCATTTCAATTTGATGGGTAGAGAAACTGCGTCTATATGCCCAGTTCCGCTTGATGCCAGATACATCTCGACGCGGCCGAGCGGAAGCTTAGTGGTTGACAGAAGCAAGCTAAAAGATGTCCAAAAAGTCGCCGGCTTGTATGTGTCTATATTCAATGACAGGCAATTTCGTAATGGCAAGTATTGCGTCACAAAAATTCAATTAATATAGGAGGCAAATTGAACGATAGAGAGACCATTTCTATATCTACAGGGAACACTAAAATGGGTGATATACCGAGTGTATCGTTGCCGCCAATAATAACCTGCCAGGAACACGTACCTTGCGCCAGAGACGGAAGGTGTTATGTTATTAAGCATATGAAGTTCGGCACTGTAGTAAGGGCATTTTCGAAGAATTATAGAATATACCTGGAAGACCCGCAGCGATATTTTTCGCAAATAAAAGGATACCTTCTATTCTACGAGCCAGAATATTTTAGATACCATGTCGGCGGAGACATTCCAGATCAAGAATATTTTGACAGAATTAAGGCGTTATGCCTTGAAGTGCCTGAGGTAAAATTTATGTTAATGACGAAGTGCTACATGGATAAACACTACTATGAGTGGAGGGCAGAGGGGGAAGAGGGCAGCCCAAAAAAGAGATCTATTGAGCTAACCTGCGGCGTGATGCCTAGTAATTTGTCGATTATAATATCGGCATGGCCAGGCTATCCAATACCAGCAGATTTGCGAGAGCGTTTTCCAATAGCATATATGGACGACGGCAACGAGCCTAGAATAACGGCTGCAGATTTTGTTTGCCACAATCATTGCGATAGCTGCCATTATTGCTGGGCGGCGAAGAAGACCAGAAAGAATGTGGTTTTTCCGTTGCATTAAAAGGAGGAAGAATGAAAATTTTAATCATTACTATTATCCTGTTGCTATCTTTCTCGCTATATTCTCAGGGATGGGAGATAGAAGGAGACAAGGGGGCACACTTCACGCTGTTCTGTGGCGCATATATTATGGCGCACTGGACGCTTAATGATCTACTTGATCTGGAATATGACATTCCGGGAACAAGCATTAATGTGTTTGAATACCTGCCAGGCATAATATTAATACCAACAGCCATTGCTTCGGAGCGATGGAGAGGCGTCTATAATAAGGTAGACATCTATTATAACCTTGGAGGGATATTTTTGGGTGTGGCTGTAAGGATATAAAGGAGGAGGAATGAAAAAGTACAGAGTAAGATTTGACGGCCAGGAAGTGGCAGCGGTCAACGTAGATCAGCCGGGATGTGGTTTTGCATTCGTCAATGATGACGGGAACTATTATGACCATTGCAGTAGTAGGGAAATACAAATAATCAGGTTATTGAATGATGATGTTCAAGGCTGCATTGATGAAGGCTGGGTGGATGAAGTGGAGGAAATATGAAAACCATAAAAAGGGCGATGCTGATAGTCTTTATATTATCGATAGCCTTCTATATGGGAAAAACGGCAGAGGCTATGGCGTCTCCGGTAGGGCTACTCACAGTGGCGCCAGATACTTTATTCTTTGAAGTGGCCAAAGAAACACACGGAAACTATGTCATGTATTATGATTATAGCCAGAAAGAATTTATGTTTGTCAGGGATAGCAAGCCCTGCTTTGTTAGTACAATGCAGTTCAGGAAGAACTATATAAAAAAAATAAAGGCCATAAAGGCTAAGGAGTAGATATGCGTGTAATAATAACGGCGTTATCGTCAATACCGACGGTTATAGGGGCGATAATCATGCTCGCCCTGCTCGCAGGGAGCGTAGTAAGATTTTTAGACAAGGGCTACAACGCTGCTGCCAGGATAGCGTATGTCTTAGGCGCCATATGCTGTGCGGCGTATTGCATGTTATTGGTAATGTTTCTGATAGGATTCTGGGGGATATCATGAATATAATAGAGATAATGGTAGCGAGGAGCGGCGAGCTTATCGTGATAGAGCCAGAAGATTTGATTTGCGGGGACGTTTTTATCAGCGGCGATACCTTCTGGGCGGAAATAACGCGAGGCAAAAGCTATGCCGCTATCATGACAAGCAATAACGAGCTGTATCTCGTAGACAGCCGCAATAAAATAATAAAGCAAAAGAAGATGGCTAAAAATGGGTATTGGGCCCATATGCATCGCGCCCGGGCCAAAGGAGAGGAAATGATTGAGGGTATCATCGGCATAACAAAAGACCATATTTATGTGGCCGGCGATACTATAGATAATAAGGAGAAGCCATGTCCGCCGTTAACATTGAAGGAAGCATAATTAAAAGAAAGCATACCCATTACAGGAGAGTAATAGATGAAAAGAGTAGTTTGTATAGCGATGTACAGTAATTATGATTGCTGTAACTCTACCGATGATCCATATGCTAAGGACAATACTTATTTAGCAGAGGTGTATAAGCGCATTAGCAAGGGAGTAAGGAGGAAAGACTTCGCCTATGAGCATGAGAACGGCGCCTACGGGGGGAGCCTTGTTTTACTTCGTGTTTATGGTAGATGACCCGGATGACGCATATATCGGGTTAGACGAGTTGGCGAATAAAAGTAGCCAGGTGGTCATTCCGAAAGGTACCCAGTTTGGCTTTATGAGCAGATTCCAGGGATCAGCATCTATGTTTGATAAGGTTACATACCGTAAATTCACGTTAGATCTTAGCGGAGAAACGCATTATGATAGAGTGAAACTCGAATATGATGACGAGCAAAAATACAATCTCACCAACATATTTGGTGATACAAGCTGGATAGAAGAACAGACGATTGAATTAAAGGGGTAAAGATGGATGCAGTATGATTTTATTACGATCTAAGCGATGATTATGATAGGCTATGGCAAATCTTTGAGAAAATCCTGGAAGATGGGGAACTATCGTGTTCTACAGTATTACTGGGGTGGATGTACGGCGATCCGGTATATACGCATAATTACATAATAAGTATTAAAACTACCTGCAGGATGGCGTTAGTAGGTGATATTATAATGGTAGAATTTAATCAAGCAAGAAATGAGCAGTTTTCTCTGAAATCAGATAAGGATAAATTCACTAATTTCTGTGTATCCAGGGGTCTAAGATATATTATCCCCAAAGAAAAAGATATAAATAAGGAGCAGCAAAAATGAAAAAAATAATAATTTCCATAATGCTTTTTTTAAGCATATTTCTTATGTCAGACAGAAATACTGACGACAACAGTCCATACAACCCTTATGTCTCGGTTGACAACTATAGATATAAGATAGAGGGAGGTGAATTTCAACAATATCTGATAGAAATATTATTTTATTATGACTATGATAAAGATGATATACATACTATGCCAATATATATAGTAATGCTAAATACAATGTTTGATGATCTGGTTCTCAAAAGAGCACAGTACGAGATTAATAAATCTATATATAATGATAAAAAAGTGATTACAACTATATCAATAATAGAGACAACCGAGAGCAAAAGGATAATCTATAAAAGGGAGGAATGATGAGCGAGAAAGAATTAGCTATTTATATCGAGCAGCAGGCAATGAAACTGAGACAGGACATCGTATTCGGGAAAATAACACTTTCGGATCGCGGAGTTGATACCTTGGAGACTATTAGTAATTTATTAGAGGAATTACTGGAGGGCAATAAACATGAGATCAGCGATATTGTTTAATAAAGAGGGCATGATATGCGAGTTCTGGCCATTTATCAGAGAAGTAAGAACATATCACGCATTATCTAGTGATAGGGTTTGGTTTGTCGGACAAAGGTTTATTAGTGATTAATAATAGGAGCTAATTATGAAAAAGGAATTTACTGTATTACAGGAAGAAAAGGATAAGATAATGAAATTGCTGACTAACAACATCATTGTTGGGGACGTTGCGACAGGAATAATGTTAGGCGGACATAATCCATTAAAAGAATACTGGAAAGAATTAGGTAAAAAATATGGTTTTGATCCAGATACGGTTGAACCGGCAAAAGGAGACTTATCCCTTTTAGCAATGGAGATAAATAATGCCGAGATTTAACATAGGAGATAGCATTAGCTGGGGAAAGCTTGTGGTTATGGAAATACTCAATATTGCTGACGGGAAATATTGCATCAGGTCTTTGACCGATGAAGATCCGGAACCGGAATTAGTAGATATTGAGGAATTAGATGCCGTGGCGGAATTCGTTCCGCCTTTGGAGATCAGCTATTACAAGTTTATTAAGATCATACACGTTAAGGCTCTTTCCAAAACGCACATATTTGCAGTTGTCAATAAGAATAGCGGTACCCAGTTAGGTGAAATCCGCTGGTACGCGAGTTGGAGATGCTATGTTTTTCTTAATAGCACGGATATCATATTATCTGCTGGCTGCATGGAAGACATAATTGGATTTATAAAAATGGCAGAAGAATGGAGGAAGAAATGAATAAAGTTTGGCATAAAAGAGAAGAACTACCGGAAGATGGTGATGAGATAATGGTATTATTTCGTGAATTCGACAATGAAGACACAATGATACAGGAAAATATAATCAAAACAGATTGCGAGATAGACCAAGGAAATGTCTTTTTAACAGAATACGAAGAACTTGATTGGGATAACTGTGTGATAGCATGGGCTTATCCAGAGGATGTCTATGCAGCAATCAAAGAAGAGATCTGGGGAAAGAAATGATAGGGGCTTATAAATATCTCAGATTAAGGATAAAGCTCTTCCTAAGAAATCATATATTAATGAGATCGTTCTGCAAAGTATGTGGGTGTGATATTATAAATGACTGGGAATGTGGTAAAGAAACCTGGGATAAAATCAATAGATACATAAAAGATGGCAATGTATGCTGTGTAGCTTGTGCTATTGATATACTAAACCGCCACTATGACAATAACATATCATACTATGAAGTTAATTTTATTGGTAAGGAGGTAAAATGTTAGATAAATCACAACTAAAAGACATGGGCAAGGTTTACATAAAGACCTGTCGTAAAATACTCGAGAAAAATAATTGCTGCCACGGTAAAGCATGTTATAATTGTCCAATATTAGAAGATTCAGAATATTGTGAGCGCGTAAATTATCACAATGACCTATCACCGATAAGAGGGTATCTGCAGGAATATGATAAAACTAAACAGGAGGATAAGTGAAGAAGAGAACACTATATATATTAATCATCATCCTATTAATAGCTATTTCTAACCAGGCATTGGACATACATTTAGATGGCGTATATACTAAAGGAAAGGATGTTAAGGTCAAGAAGATATCGGAAGATAATATCGTTATTTCTATTACTGAAACCAAGACCGATAGCATACAACTAAAGAGAGACAATCTGTATCGTTTACGGGAAAGATATACCAATATGATGGAGGCCGATTCCTTATCAATTGAGCAGAAAGTAGAAATTATATCTATTGTCTTAAAATCTGTAATATCTCGTCGACTTAGAACAAATGTCCTCGAATATGATTTTATGTTAGAACAGATTATAGATCAAATAGATAGAGATATGAAAGAAATAAAATACAAATAACTGGGGGTTTAAACATGGAACCAAAATTAAGTGATTATAGCGTAAAGGGAGTGAAAACATTCCTGGGAATGGAAGGGTACGGGTACAACGCCACCCTGTACAGAGAGAAGAAGAAAGTTGCCACTGTCATAGATAGCGGGGATGGGGGAGAGACTATGATAAACTGGGAAGATCGTTTAGCTAAACGGGTAGAGCTTACTGGTAGGAATTTTAGTGGAAAAGAATTTACATATGACGGTACCCCAGAAGAGAAAATACTCATTGAGTTATTAGCTAAAGAGCCTATGAAGAAGGACGACGACGGAATAATGACGGACGGTTACTCTGAAACAGAAGATATGTTCATAGGCAGCCTTGTAACTGACTATGAGATGAAAAAGGAGTTACGCAGGCTTTGTAAGGGAAATGTGTGTTATAAGCTAAAAAGTGATCCTGCCGGAACCTACTATGCTCGAAAAGCTACTTACTCAGAAAAGGCTAAAGCAATTCTGGAACAGGAACATGGCGATAACTTGGATATAATTTATAATGAACGGAGATCGATAAAATAGAGGATAAGTCTGTGGAGCTACTTCATCATTTAAGCCTTTCTCTTCCACCTGAATTTACAAAAGAACAATTAACCGAGCATAAAGAGCGAGCGATGAGCAGATTTATTGATGAGTTATGGGGAAGATTACAGGAGGTGAATAATGACAGATGAAAAACAATTGAACGATATTCCTAAATGTGATTTCTGCTATGTTGAAGAAGATATATCCGGCAATAATACCCAATATATATGCAGTAATTGCTTACAGAAAATCCCATATAAATCGATGTTCAGCGAAGGATGGGAAAGGGAATATAAATGTCCAGAATGCGGAGCGATAGTAGAGAATTGGGCATGGTTTTGCTGTAAAGAAGCCTTGTTAAACGGTCTCGTTAAAATTTCCTGGGGGAGAAAATTGGAAAAACTAAAGGCAATGGGCTATAAGATAGGGCAGGGGGGGGGTAATAATGGATATATCTAAAGAGATAGCCCGTATCCGGTATAAGGCTACTACCCCGAGTAATGACGAGCTTATCGAGGAATTAAATGCTGCCGAACTTTTGCTCATAGAAAAGGATAAGCAAATTGAAAAACTTAATATCGAAAATAATAGATTGAGAGAAGACCTTAATAGTGAAAGGAAACTTTGTAATTCTATTGTAATAGGAAGAAATCAACTTGCATATATTTTGGCTATTCGTAGAGCAGATGAGGATCCATCGGAAGAAAATATTAGAGCAAGACAGTATTGGGAAAAAAAAGAAAACGATCCATTCAAATTCAAGGGGTAAATAATGATAGAGGAAAAGCAATTGGATAAAATGGATAAAGCTATATTAATGGAGACTTGTATTTGGGTTAATAGTTTATGTTTTGAAGACATATACAATGAGGCTCCCGATGAAACAAAACAGATGATCGACAATATGTCATATGAGCAGCTTGCCAGGCTAATAAGTGAGTACAGTAACCAGATGCAAGATATATGCGAAGAAGGGATCATGCAAAACTGGACTAATGTTGCCAGAACTGTCTGGGAAGAAATTGATGTTAATGATTATATGCATGAAAATGTTGGTGAATAAATGTCAGGGAGATAATATGAAAATAACCGCAGAAATAATAATACCAGAACAGGATATACGCATTAGGCATAATCCCCTGGAAGGATTAACTCTGGATAAGAAAAAGCTTGAAAGTCTTTTTCTACAATCTGCAAAAATACAGGTCAACATTGATGGACTGAAACGTGACTTCCCTATAGTGAAAGACAGTACCATTAGTTGTACTGATTGCTACATGTCAGAATGTGATGCTGCACACGAAAGACAGTATATGTGTAATTGTTTTGCCCAAGAGGTGAAATTCCATAACGATAGGAGACCCGCCGGGATATGTATTCCGGTTACGATGGATGGATATGACGGCGAAGGTCATGAAAATGCAGATTTGAGTATGTGGAAAATAACCGATTGGATTATGAACAATCTTAATCTTGAGAAAAAGGAGTAATAATGACAGAGAATTATAGAAATTGCGTTATAGAAATGGAAGAAGAATGGAGAAGAAAGTGACTAAAAGACTTGATAGGATTATTATCAAATCCAGCATTGCTGGAGACATTACCTTGGCATACGGCAAGATTATTCACGCCGTAGAGCCTAAGTGGAATTATACCGTTATGAACTGCCTGAACCTCACCGAGAAACAAAAGC
>Ga0268276_1003345_pt1 | contig 12533 bp, 14 predicted proteins | sample saktaG_4_FD_190145 | JGI IMG/M metagenome (GOLD analysis project Ga0268276, IMG submission 190145) | Saline water microbial communities from Sakinaw Lake, British Columbia, Canada - sak_2010_1_5_45m | ecosystem: Environmental > Aquatic > Non-marine Saline and Alkaline > Saline ...
AATTGTAAGTAGCGCTCTGCCAATCCATAAAGATGGAAGTCTTCCAAAAACTCTTCTGGGCTTTTTATTTCTTTTTTTAATCTCTCAAGGTTGTTAAGGTACCCATCTAATTGTTGCAACTTTTCGAAAATTTTTTGCCGGGTTATCTCGCTCATATAGCCTCCTTAAGAGACCTTTGGAGGTAAGCTTCATTGTATTCTTTAATAAAAGGCCGAAAATCATAATATTCCTGCATAGTTTTTAATTCAAAGTCAATCCTCTGGGCGTGGTCTCTTTCTAAAACCATCTTTCCTTCTTTGATAATAACGAATTTGAAAAATATTGATCTTACTTCATTAAGAATAATTACCTCAACCCTCTTTTTTAAAAGGGATTGAATCTTCTCCATTAAAAAAAGTCGTTTTTTAAAAAAATCTTTAACCTCTTTCTCCTCAAGGTAAAAAGCCAGATCTATATCACTTTCTAAATTGGTCTCTCCCGAAGCCATCGAACCAAAAAGATAGCCAAAAAGGATTCCTTTTTCTTCTTCCAAAACTAATTTTAATTTATCTTTAATTTTAGAAATATCCTTCTCCATAGCTCATCTACCTTTCCATAGCTCATCTACTTATTTTTATAAATAATTATAACATATATTAATAAATTAAAATAGCATTAAGCCGAACGAATGCCGGGATAAAAGCAAAGTCTCGCTTCAATTATTTTATTTCACATCTTCAATTCTTAAATCGGCAAATTGTTTTTGCCCCCTGAATTCATTTCTTCCAAACATAGTCCTACTACTTCTTTTAGATTCTTTTGAACTAAAAAGGACAAACATAAGGTCTGCCCCTACTCAATACTATTACCCTATCCGCTATTTTTTTCTTGTATTTCTTTTTTTTCACTAACGACTAATTTTATCTCATTCTTGGTTTTTCCTTTCCACACTAGATACTATATACTATCTTTTAAGCATTCCCCTATTCGGCTTATAACTCGGCACCATCTCCTGCAGTTTCCTCACTATCCCCTCTACATCCATCGCCCTTGCCAGCCCTTCCAACTCCCTCACATCTTTCTTTAGCTTTTCCCCATCAACTTCTCCAACTTTTGCGATAAAAATCTTTTCGTGCCCGCTATCTCCCAGCACCCCGCTCCTCTCTTCCTCAGTCAGTAACTCCTCAAACAATTTCTCTCCCGGTCTTAATCCTACAATCTTTATCTCTATATCCTCTCCCACTTCAAGTCCGGATAAATGTATTAACTCCTTAGCCATATCCAGCACTTTTACCGGCTCTCCCATATCCAGCACAAATACTTCTCCGCCTTTCCCCAACGCCCCGGCTTGAATCACCAATTGACTTGCCTCAGGCAAAGTCATAAAATACCTCTTTACTTCTCTATCGGTCACAGTAACCGGTCCGCCCTCGGCAATCTGCTGCTTAAACATAGGAACAACACTGCCATTGCTCTCCAATACATTTCCAAAGCGAACTGCTACAAATTTAGTTTTATTTCTACCTCCCAAATCCTTTACCACCATCTCGGCCACTCTCTTACTTGCCCCCATCACGCTAGCAGGGTTAATAGCTTTATCAGTAGAAATCATTACCACTCTTTCCGCCCCATACTTCTCTGCTAACTCCGCCACATTCTTAGTCCCAATAATATTATTCATCACTGCCTCATCAGGATGGTATTCCATCATGGGAACGTGTTTATGAGCTGCTGCATGAAAAATCACTTCCGGCACATACTTCTTAAATATCTTATCCATCTTATCTCTATCTCTAATATCAGCCACCACTAACCCAATCTCCATCTCCACTCCTGACCATTTCTTTTCAAGTTCAAAATTTATATGGAAAAGACCATTTTCACTGTGGTCTAATAAAATCAAACTCTTCGGCTCAAATCTACAGATTTGCCGTGCCAACTCTCCACCAATCGAGCCTCCCCCTCCGGTCACCATCACCCTCTTACCCTCTAAATATCCGGAAATCTCCCCTAAATTTAAATCTACCGGTTCTCGCCCTAATAAGTCTTCAATCCTAACATTCCTGATCCGAGAAACACTTACTTTTCCATCTACTAACTCATACAATCCGGGTAAAGTCTTTATCTTAACTTCCTTATTTTTTATGTTATCTACAATTCTCCTGATCTCTTTACCGCTTGCCGAAGGGATAGCAATAATTACTGTATCAATCTTTTCATTCCGGATAATACTATTGATTTTATCAATACTATCTAACACTTTTTTATTATGAATTCTCTTTCCAACCTTCTCCCTATCATCATCCACAAAACCCACTAACTTACCCAAATCCGGCCGCCTAATTATTTCCCTGGAAATAACCTCTCCCGCATCTCCCGCCCCAACGATTAATATCCGTTCTTCTCCTTTTTTAAAACGAACCTTCTTTTCACAATATAACCTCCAAAGCAATCTGCTTCCCCCTATTAAAGTTAGGCCGAAAAACCAGGTTAAAGCTATTAGGGTTCGAGGAAGGAAAAAACCTTTTCTAATATCTAAACACAAAATCGAAATAAATAAACTTACAGTAATAATTCCAATAATTAATAATATATCACCGGTACTTATGTATCTCCATATTCTTTTATATAACTTAAAAATTATTGCAAATAAAAGAAAAGATAAGGATAAATAAATAAATGTCTCCTGGTAAAGATAAAATCTCGCCCAAAATTCTTCTCCAAATCTTAATAGAATAGAGATGGCCAAAGCAATATTAATAAAAAATATATCCAAAATAGTCCAAAAACTTATACTAAAAATTTTTTTCATTATCTTTTCTTAATTCCTTCCTTCAACTTCTCCACCACATAATCTATCTGCTCTTCTTTTAAATTATTAAAAAATGGCAAGGCAATTGTCCTTTCCGTCACATCCTCAGTAACCGGAAAATCCCCTTCCCTATAACCAAACATCTTCCGATAAAAAGGCTGCAGATGAATAGGGGTAAAATAAGGTTTGCATTCTATGCTATTTTCTCTTAAAAATCTAATAACCCTATCCCTATCTATTCCCTTCTTCAGTCTGATAACATAGACAAACCAACTCATCCTGCTAACATAAGGAGCAATAAAAGGAACCTGAACTTCCTTAACCTCCGCCAATTTCTCCCCATACATCCCCGCGACCTTTGCTCTCTTATCTAAAATCTCCTCAATCCTCTCCATTTGAGAGCAACCTAAAGCAGAACTTAACTCATCCATCCGGTAATTATATCCTAATCTTTCATGGTCCAGCCATTCTCCGCTCTCTCCCCTGCCTTGATTCCGCATGCTCCTCGCCAACCCAGCCAAGTCTTCATTATCAGTCACCAAAATTCCACCTTCTCCGGTGGTAATCTGTTTATTAGGATAAAAGGCAAAGACTCCTACCTCTCCCAAACTTCCTGCCCTCTTCCCCTTATATTCTGCCCCTATCGCCTCAGCAGAATCTTCAATCAATCTTAAATTATATTTCCTTCCAATCTCCTTAAATCTGTCCCAATCAGCCGGTTGTCCAAATGCATCTACTACCAGCAAAGCCTTTACTTTTGCCAGTTCCTCCCCACTCATACTCTCCAATTTTTCCGCCACCTTATCAGCATCCAAATTCAAAGTATCTTCCTCAATATCTACAAATAAAGGCTTACCCCTCTCAAATAAAATACAATTACTGGAAGCAATAAAACTAAAAGGAGTAGTAATAATCACATCGCCTTCCTCGACCCTCAAACCTCTAATAATCAAATGCAATGCACTCGTTCCGCTATTTACTGCTACGGCATATTTTGTCCCAGCAAAATTACCCATCCTCTTCTCAAACTCCACCACCTTGGGTCCGATACTTAAAAATCTGGTCTTCATTACTCCAACTACAGCTTCAATATCTTTCTCTATAATATCCGGACTGGATAAAGGCACTTTTTCCAAAATATTTAACTCCTTTTCTGCTTCATTAACTATTTAGTTTTCCTATTACTCTCTCCAAAGTTTCTGAATCGCATACATTATAAACTTTTACTTTAGGCAATGTCTGTTTGATTAATTTCTTCAATACGTTTCCCGGACCAACTTCTATAAAACAATTAATCCCTTCTGAATTTATCCTTTTAATAATATCTACCCATTTAATAGGATGAGTTATCTGTTTTATTAAGGCATTCTTTATCTCTTCTTTAGTCTTTACATAATCAGCCGTTACATTACAAATTACTGGTATTTGCGGACATTGTATGTTTACAGTTTCTATATAGCTGGCTAAATTTTCTTTTGCTTTTTCCATTAAAGAGGAGTGAAAAGGAGCACTTACTTTTAAGGGAACTATGTTCATCTCTTCCTCTTCCTCTCCTAATATTAACAATTTATTGATTACCTCACTCTTACCAGAAACCACAATCTGATAAGGAGAATTATAATTAGCTATCTCTATGGTCCCAAATTTAGAAACTTTTTTAATTAAGTCTTCTATCTTATCTTTCTTTAAGCTAATAATAGCAGCCATAGAGCCAATCCCAATAGGAGTAGCAGTTTGCATGTATTGCCCTCTTTTTCTAACTAATCTAACTGCTTCTTTAAATTTAATTGATGATGCAGCAACTAAAGCAGAATACTCTCCTAAACTATGGCCAGCTACAACACTAGGATTAATATTATTCTTTTGAAGTAGTTTATGTAAAATTATACTTATAGTTAACGTTGCCGGCTGAGCATTTATGGTTTTAGTTAATTCTTCTTCCGGACCTTCAAAACATAACTTCTTTAAATCAATTCCCTCATCTTTAAGCGCTATATTAGCCCCGCTAAATAATTCTTCTGCTACTTTATAATCCTTTACCAGATCTTTCCCCATTCCAACTTCTTGCGAGCCTTGACCGGGGAAGACAAAAGCAAATTGTGGCATTATTTCTACACCAAATCCTTCTTGTTTTTAATTTAATTCAATAGTTAAATCGCCTTACCTGGAACTCCAAAAACCATTTTATTTGCCGGAACATCTCTCATAACCACTGAATTAGCACTTATTTTCGACTTACAACCAACTTTTTTATATGGTATTACAGTAGCATGGGTTCCCAAAAATACCTCATCTTCCAAAATTACAAAACCATTTAATGTAGCATACGGAGATAAGATAGAATAACTACCAACTTTTACATCATGTCCGCATGATGAATAAACATTCATCATTACAAAATCTTCTAACAAAACATTATCACTAACTAAACAAAAAGGACAAATAATGGCTCCTTCTCCAATTTTTGCTGTATTTGCTACAATTGCACCCGGATGAATTAAAGTAAGAAATTTTGCACCTCTTCTTTTTAACCTTACAATCAAACTCTTCTTTATATCAATATCGCCTACTGCAAAAAGAAATCTATCTTGATTTTTAATCTTATAATTATCTAAATTTCCAATTATGTTGATATCTATATTATAATTATCTAAAATTCTAGGGTTATCATCAAGAAATCCTTTTATTGTATATTGGTCTTTGGGAAACGAATCTTTTGCCCACAAATAAACCTCTCGACCAAATCCCCCTGCACCTATAATTATAATATCATACATTATGATTTCCACCTCAGATTCTAATTAATATTAAACTTTTTATCTTGCACTATATCCACCATCAATAATTAAATTAGTCCCAGTTATCCATCTTGCAGCATCCGAAAGTAAATAAGCGCAAGCATACGCTATATCATTTGGTTTTCCCAACCCTAAAGGATGCATATCTATGACTGATTTCTTGGACTCCTTTGGAAGGCTTTCAAACATCTTATTTGACATCTCTGTTTCCACTACACCGGAGATAATACAATTAACTCTAATGTGTTTGGATGCCATTTCTAAAGCCATTGCCTTAGCACCAGATATTAAAGCCCCCTTTGAGCTACAATAGCCAATCTTTCCTGCTTGTCCTAACATGCCCATAACCGATGAAATAAATACAAAACTTGCACCATTCTCATCTAAATATTTTTTCTTAGAAATAATCCTGGCCAATTCGAATCCTGATATGACATTTATCGCAAACATATTTTCATAATAAGAAGAAGTCATGCTTTTCAAGGGCAAAGTCATTTCTGTTCCAGCTGAATGCACAAACCCAGATATTTTACCTATCTTTTCTGTAACTGTATTAATAGCGTTTTCTAATTTGTCATATTCGATAATATCTTGAGAAATATAGAGATGATTTCCTTTGTTTAAACGATTAAAAGTTTCTTCCAGTCTTTTTCTGTTTCTGGCAATTAAAATAATATTGGCACCAAGTTGGCTGAAAGTTATGGCACATTGTCTACCAATACCAGAAGAAGCACCAGTTACTATAATATTTTTATTGCTTAAATTAAAAATAGAATGCACTACTAAACACCTTCTTTAAAATAATATGTATTTACTCAAAATGCTCCTTCCCAATTGATTCTATCAAACTACTGACTGTTGTAACCTTTGAAAAATCCGAGGAAGGAATTTGTTTACCAAAATTCTTATCAATCATAGCGATAATAGATAATACGCTTAAAGAGTCGTATTCTTCTAAATCTTTTAAATTGGTCTCTAAGGTAATCTCTTGATCCTCATCTTCAATTTCTAATACATCTTTTAATTCATCTATGAACTCCTTTTTTTTCATCCGGTTTTTCTCCTTATTATTTTTCAAATTATATAATGACTATTGTTCCACCCCAGGAATAACCTACGCCAAAACCTACCAAAAGAACCTTATCTCCCTTTTTAATCAGTTTATTACCTAATGCATCTTTTATGGCTATAGGAATAGTAGCAGAAACAGTATTACCGGTATGTAATAAATTTAAATAAAACTTCTCTTTAGGAATATTTATTTTTTCCCTTAAATATTCATTCATATACTTATTAGCTTGATGAAAGATTACATAATCTAAATTTTCTAAGATAGTATTATTTTTCCCTAATGTTTCAGACACTACTTTGGGAACAGCATCAATGGTAAAATTAAAAATCTCAGGACCATTCATATAAAGATTATTGTCTGTTCTGAGACTGCCTGAATCATCATCTATTTCCTTGGAATTAATATCATACCTATTTCTTAACCCACCATTGGGTACAATAAGATTCTTATATCCACTTCCATCTGTTCCCAAAACAAATTCTCCTATCTGTTCATTTTTAGATTTTTCAATAATAACAGCAGCTGCAGCATCTCCAAAGATAGTTCTATTACTTTTATCTTTGGAATGAATATGTTTAGTATAAGTTTCGGAAGTAATCAATAAAATGTTTGTAGCAATCTTTGATATTATCAGAGATTTTGCCATTGCAAGACCATAGATAAAACCAGAACAACCTAAATTATAATCAAGTGCGCCAATATTTGTTTTAAGCCCAAGCCTGTCTTGTAAAATACAAGCTCCGGAAGGCAGATAATATTCCGGGCTTTGGGTACAAAAAAGAAGAAAATCTATTCTATCTTTATCGTAAATTTTTAAGATTTTCTTCCCAGCTTCTAATGCCAAATCAAGGGCTGTTTCATCTTCTTTTACAATATGTCTTTCTTTTATGCCTATTTTTTTTTCAATCTTTTCTGAAGACCAATCTATAAATTGCTTTTCTAAATCATTATTAGTAATAATAGTTTCTGGTAAATAATACTCGATTTTTACAATTTTCACACTCATAATCGTGCTCCATTAATTTATTTTCACAGAACCTTATCCCGTTTCACCAACCTTGAGTCCTTAGCCTGCCTTTGTAGTAGCTCCCCCATCAATTGTCAGATTTATTCCTGTAATCCAGCTGGCTGCATCACTTAGTAAAAACGCTACTGCTTTAGCCACATCGATGGGGTCTCCTGGTCCTAATGGATAATTCTCGAAAACATTCTCTAAGCGTTCACTAGTAAGCGCTCGAGTTGCTTTATCAGTTAATTCAGTTTTCACCCATCCTGGTGATACAGTATTAAACCTGATATTCCACTGTGCATACTCTTGTGCCAATGCCTTAATACTAATATTAAGAGAACTTTTTGTAGCAGAGTAAATAGACAAACCTTTTACAGAAAAATCACCTGATGTAGATGAAATGGCTACAATACTTGCTCCATTAGGATGTACATTTTTTTTCTTTACAAATTCTTTTGCCAGCAGCATAAATGAATAATAATTAATCTTCATCATCTCATCTAAATCATTTAACCTCATATTTCTCAATGGTATGGTTTTTGAAATACCTGCGCTATGAACGAAACCGGATACACCGCCGCAATTCTCAAAAATACGACTATACAAGTGGCTGTATTCAGAAAAACTGGTTAAGTCAAAAGCTATATCGGCATGGCCTTCTCCATCTAAACTATCAATAGTATCCTTTAATTTCTCTTTATTGCGTGCTATCAATACAAGTCTGGCACCCAATTTACTTAAAAGAATTGCGGTCTCTCGTCCTATGCCATTGGAAGCTCCGGTGACTATAATAGTTTTTCCGGTCAAATCAATTAAGTTAATCATATAAATCCACCTTTATAAAATTAATTAGCAATATAATATCTTTGCGTTTTTATCCTTCCGTATAATATTCATTGGAGTATATGATATCCGGTATAGCTATATGTTCAAGAGTTAAATCCATTACTCCCCATGATAAACCGACTCCAAAACCTGAAGCTAAAAGACGTATTTTGCCGTTCTCTGCTTCGGTTTTTATATTATCAACAATCAACAACGGTATTGATGACCCACTACAATTACCGAATTTATCAACATTAATGGGTGTTTTCTCTGATGGGAATCCTATTTTTTGTGCCACCTTTTTGACTATAAATTTATTGGGTTGATGTAATAGCAAGTAGTCAAACATATCATTTTCCAGTTTGTAATGCTTTAAAAATTCTTTTATGGTTTTTGGTACTTTTGTGATTGAAAACTGAAAAATATCAAGTCCATTCATAAAATTATGATAGTCAGATCTTGTAATACCATCATCATGCAAGTAAAGTTCTTTTCTTGCCGTGTATGCATTTCTAAAAGCTCCCGCAGGTGTATAAAGACTTTTAAATCTACTACCATCAGTCTTTAAAGAGTACTTTATACTATTATTAACCTCCGGATCATACTCCAAAGCAATGGCAGAACCAGCAGATCCATGCAACAATATTGACGAGTGATCTTCTGGCGAAATGTTTATACTTCCCGCATCTCCGATTAAAACCAACATTCTGTTAATATCATTATTTGACATCATTAAGGAACCAAAAAAAGTTCCATAGATAAATGCTGAACAGCCTAAATTCACGTCAAAGGCAGCACAATATTCGGAAAGTTGAAGTCTATGTTGCAGGACGCACGCTGTTGATGGCTTTCTATAGTCAGGTGATTGAGTAAGAAAAATCAAACTCTTAATGGTACCTTTGTCCCAGTGTAGTTTTTCTATCAATCTCTCTGCAGCTGTATACGCCAAATCAGATGCGCATTGCTCTTTTATTGCTGTATATCTTGTATTTATTCCTGTCATTTTAATAACTTTGTCAACGAGTTCCTTTCCAAATTTCTCATAATAATCAGTATTTAAGACTTTATTATCAGGCAGGCAACAGGATATTCCTTTTATTGCAACATTTTTTAATTCTCCAATAGCCACATCTTCACTCCCCAAAGAAATAATTTATCAATTTATTTAGAAACTAACTCATATAAATCAGCAAGGGTTTTACAAGCTTTAAGCTGATTCGCATTTACTTCTTTACCGTATTCTTCATCTAACATGGACATTGCAGAGATATACCCCATAGAATCCCACTCGTTAAATTCTTCCAGTTCTACATTTATATCAAATTCACCTACGATATCTAAGGCGTCTTTAAATTTCTCCATAAATTCATTCACAGTTTTTTACCCTCCGTTTTTTGGTATACTATTTTTGCCGGGTTACCAAATACCGTACAACTATCCTTTACATCTTTTAAAACAACTGCTCCCGCTCCAACAATCGTCTCTTTTCCAATGGTGATGCCGGGGATCAATATGGCGCCTGTACCGATAAAGGATTTAGTGTTAATAACTACATTTCCGGAAATTGCCGTAAATGGCATTAAACTAACAAAGTCTTTAATAACCACATCATGACCTATTGTACACAATCCATTAAATAAGCAAAAATTACCAATATAAATTCCAGCAGTAAAACCAGACGGGCTGGTGATGATATTTCCATACCCCATTTCAATATCTTTTCCCATTATAGCCTTGGGATGAATGATATTAGGAAAATCCAAATGGCAGTTCCTTATTTGCTGATACACCTTAAATCTTGTCTTTGAATCACCTATTGCTATAACACAACTAACATTTTTGGTTTTTTCAAACCAGGAATCATCACCCAAGACTTCATAGCCATATTTAACTTCACCAATATCTTCTATATCAATATAACCCAGTAAATTCCATTTTGGTTTCTCTTGATTAATTCGCTCAATCAAAAAAGCAATTTCTCTTGCAAGTCCTCCGGAACCTCTTATTACAATATCCTCCATACTGTATTCCACCTCAATATAAATTAATTCCTCTTTAACAATTTACTATACAGTTTTCCTTGTTTGTTTAGCACATGTAAAACAAATTTTATTTACTTTTCCTGGTTTTACTTGCCTTCTAAATATCCCCTGTTGACACCATCTTTCCCATAAATTCCTTCTCTCTTAAAAATAACTACCCAGATAGTTTTAAACAATATTTTTGCATCCAACCATAATGACCAATGGTCAATATACCAGATATCTAATTTTATCCTCTCCGGCCAGGTCAATTTATTTCTACCATTAATCAAGGCCCACCCGGTAAGTCCGGGCTTCATTTCTAATCTTCGTCTATGTTCTTTAGAATATCGAACAACCTGCTCTAATAATGTAGGCCGAGGACCAACTAAACTCATCTCTCCTTTAAAAATATTTATTAATTGAGGTAATTCATCTATACCCCACCTAAGACATTTTCCTGCCCGGGTAATCCGTGAATCATCCCGGGATATTTTTTTTCCACCAATGGCTGCTGAATTATCAACCATTGTCCTCAACTTATAAACTTTAATTATTTTTCCATCTTTTCCGGCTCTTTCCTGAATAAAAAACACCGGTCCCTTAGAATCAAGTTTAATAAACACTCCAATTATAGCAAAAATTGGCAATAACACAATCAAAGCTATACCACTTGCCAATATATCAAATATTCGCTTTATAATAAGGGGAAATTTTTTTCTATTTATTTTTAAAGCCTCCTATGTTTATATCAAAAAAGATTAATTTAATCTTTTAAACCATGCTGTTATTTTTTCTTTTATTCAAAATGTTTGCTAATAATTTGATATGTCTTTTCTACACTTAAATTTTCTTCTAAAAATTTTCTTCCATTTTTCCCTAATTCTTCTCTTAACTTTTCATCATTTAATAATTTTTCAAAATTACTTTTATACCCCTCTAAATCACCGGTTTCAGACCATAATCCTGTCTTTGTTTCTTGAAGAAATCCTCTAAGATCAGTATTTTTATCGGTTGAAGCAAGTATGGGTATGCCTGCTTCAAAATAACCTATTATCTTGCTGGGCATATTAGGTATGGTAAAATTTCTATTTAAATTTATCAGCCCTATATCACACTGTTTTGTTAAATTCTGATAATCATCTCTTTTTATATTATCTCTTATCACCACATTAGATAATTTCTCATCTTTGATAATATTAATTATTTTCCCCCTCTCAGTGCCTTCCCCTAAAATCAGAAAGACAATATCATCTCTATTTTTATATTCCCTGGTTAATTCCAGGAGGAATTCGAGTTCTTGGGGTAATCCAATATTCCCTCCAAATATCGCCACAAACTTATTTTCTAATCCATATTTCTTTTTGTAATCAACTGCACCACTTTTAGTATCATATCCGATTTTCTTCCAATTATAAAGAATTTCTAATTTACCCTCATCAATATTATTATGTTCTAATACATATTTAATATTCCCCCGAGACATACACCCGATATAATCTGATAAATCATATAACTGTTGTTCTTTTTTTCTAAAGTAATTAAATAATAAATTATTATTCATCAATCCCAAATCCCTTGCATTTTGAGGGAAAATATCTCGTAAAATTAGATAGGATTTACACTTGTCTCTTTTTTTAATATATTTAACCACAGGAGCAAAAGTAATGGGCGGGGTAGGATAAATAAGCAAATTAAACTTCGCATTATTAAAATATTTATTTATTGCCTGCTGGAATTTATAGGGTAGAGAAATTGTAGTAATACCTTTTCTTAAAAGATTAACATTAAACATATCACCACATTTTACTCTTAATACAGTAATCCCATTTATTTTTTCAGTAAAAGTGTTTTTATTATTTTTCTTTTCTAAAAGCGCCGCCACATAAACATTATGACCATTATTGTTAAACTCTTCGACTAAATCTGTATATAAATTTGAATTTTTTCTCATATCCGGGAAAGTTATCATTAAAAATAATATATTCACGAAATTTTATATCCTATAATATTTAAT
>Ga0268276_1003347_pt1 | contig 12533 bp, 8 predicted proteins | sample saktaG_4_FD_190145 | JGI IMG/M metagenome (GOLD analysis project Ga0268276, IMG submission 190145) | Saline water microbial communities from Sakinaw Lake, British Columbia, Canada - sak_2010_1_5_45m | ecosystem: Environmental > Aquatic > Non-marine Saline and Alkaline > Saline ...
AGCAATATGGCGGCGTTGTCCCCGAGATTGCTTCCAGAGAACATATGCGCATTTTGGAAAACCTCGTTACTGAGGCACTTAATAAATCACGAATTGTGTTGGCCGATATCGATGGAATCGCCGTTACCCGTGGGCCTGGTCTCATGGGCGCACTGCTGGTCGGTTTGAGTTTTGCCAAAGGGTTGGCTTATGCTACTGGAAAGCCTCTTCTGGGAGTCAATCATGTTGAAGGCCATATTATGGCAAATTTCCTGGATCATCCCGAACTGGAATACCCGTTTTTATGTCTGCTTGTTTCCGGGGGGCACACACAAATAGTATTGGTAAAAGATTTTCACGATTATACGATTCTTGGAAGAAGTATTGATGACGCCGCTGGTGAGGCTTTCGACAAGGCAGCCCGGATTTTGAATCTGGGCTATCCCGGAGGGCCCATCGTTGATCGGCTGGCGCAAAGTGGTAATCCGGAGTTTTACCATTTTCCACGGGCGAATATAAAAGATAATCCCACAAATTTCAGTTTTAGCGGTTTAAAAACAGCATTACTCTATTTAGTGAAACAAAGAGGGGGTGCGTGGGCTGAAAAAAACATAAACGATCTCTGTGCATCTTTCCAGGAAGCGATTGTGGAAGTTCTAGTGACCAACGCCTTCGAAACGGCAGTCCAGAGAAAATGTCGGAAACTGGTGCTGGCTGGTGGGGTTGCTGCCAATTCAAGATTACGAACCCGGATCAGTGAAATTGCGATACAGTATGGTATTTCGGTATATTTTCCATCTCTGGAATATTGCACAGATAACGCTGCAATGATTGCACGTACTGGTCGCGAACTCTATATCCGCCAATTATTTTCATCCAGTAGTATCTCAGCTATACCGAATTTAACGCTGGGAAATGATTTTTAATTCATGCATTCATTATCTATTCAGTTTCAAAATTTAACATTCTGGATTTTACCGGTCATTGGTGCTGTTTTGATTGTACTGTACATCAGTTACCGACGTCTGCGAGTGCAATCCGATTGGCCTGCTCCAGTGTTGATTTTGTTGCGTAGTATTGTATTTTTTTGTATCCTGGTTTTAATTTTAAAACCGTTGATTAGTTGGGAAATTCGAAAAAATCACAAACCTCTTGTTGTTATATTTGCCGACCAATCTCTCAGTATGATGGCACATGAGGGGATTTCAGCAGATTCAGTCCGTTCAATTGTCACGGATCTGAAAACGTTGATTGAACGACATGACGCGCACGTTAAAATAATGCCTTTTGGCTTGCAGGTTGGTGGCGAAGTGAAAAGTCCAAAGGAATTATCCTTTGATAGTGATGGTACGAATATTTCCGAGGTATTAGATTACTGTGAAAATTATCGGGATGATTGGAATATTAGGGCCGCAGTCATTGTAAGTGATGGAGTTTCAACTGCTGGTGAAGATCCGCTGTTAAAAAAAATGCATCCACGATTTCCTGTCTGTTCCATCGGAATTGGTGACAGTCTTTTAATTATGGACCCCGTCGTAATCGATTTGTCCATGCCTTCAAAAGCCAGTATCGATGACAGCATTTTAGTTGAAGCACGGGTATTACCGTTAGGGTACGGAAATACGATCACGGTTTGGTTGAAAAAAGATGGTCAAATCATTCAGAAAAAAACTATTCCAACCTTTAAGAAATCGTTAGTAAGTACTATTCAGTTCACCATAATTCCGGATCAGGCTGGCAAGGCGTATTACAGCGTTTTGATCGATACGACTCATGATCGAAATCCGCTAAATAACGAACAAAAATCTTTAATTCGGATTTACAATAATAAACAACGGCTTGTGATTATCCAGGGCCAGAACAGTTTTGATGGCCGTTATTTTTCCATAATGTCGAAGACATTTCCCGAAATGGAAATAATCGACTTGCTTGGTTTTCAGGGTAAATGGCACACCGGTTTTGAGTCCGATCCATTCCGTGTGAAATGGGATGCAGTTGCATTGTTTGGTTTTCCATCAAATGACCTCACAGCAGATCAATTAAATCAGGTATCATTAAAAATATCTCAGGACAAACCAGCCCAATATATTCAGTATTTGCCGGCAATGGTACCCGACAAACTGAACCGTGTTTTTTCGAAACAAATCCTTCAAAGATATCGATTAAGTGAATCTGAAATCCCTGCTAGTTTTTGCCAAATCAATGAAGAAAATCAAAACCACCCGGTGTTGATGAATTTGCGATTGGAGAAACAGTATAAGAGTGATTGGGCGGACTTACCACCCGTTGGGATGCCTTTTAAGGAAATTCAATTATCCGATGATTATATTTCCATTATTGAATCCGATGATCAAAGAGCGCTTCCAATCCTGTCTCTGAGTGAAGCGGATGGTATCCGAAAGGTATTTGTCAGCGGAGTTGATCTATGGCGTTGGGATATGATGACAACAGGTGCCAATAATCATTACATTTACACAGAGCTGATGACGTCTGTTTTGAAGTGGCTTACTGATACATTAAGCACATCGGATTTACAATTTTCACTGAATAAAGATATCTATCTCAAAGGTGAAGTTGCAGAAGTGACCGGTATCATTACCGATATTAAAGGTGGAATTATTCCTGATGCCACATTGTCTGCTGAATTGATTGATGCAGGGAACAATTCAAGCAATTTTCTCATTCAATGGGATGGTAGCAAATACCGGGGAGAAATTCCGTTAATAAAAGAAGGAGATCATCAAATTATCATTAATGCTGTTACCGCTGAGTATAATCTGGGTGATTTCCGAAAAAGCATTCAGGTACTTCAGAATTCTGTGGAGCATCAGAATATTCACCAGGATGTTGAAACGCTGAAAGGCATTGCAAATAGAACCCAGGGCTCTTATTTTACTCTGAATTACTACAAAAATATTGCAGATGCAATCACCTTTGAATCAGAAATAAATACCAGTTTTCACAAGCTAAAACTATGGCGTTGGCCGGGAATATTTATAATATTACTATTTGCGATGATTACAGAATGGGTGATCCGGAGAATATCCGGCTATCAATAAAAAAACCTTGCGATTTAGCGTTGCGATGCCCAAATTTTCGAGGTGCTGTCGACGGAAGAAACAAAAGAGGCAAAATTAAAATATTTGATACATAAAAACAGATCGTAGCACCTGTCATAAATCCTTAAAAAATTATAAATATCTTTGTTCAGGAGGAGATTTCATGGAAAAAATTGCAATGATTGGGGTTGGGTACGTCGGATTAGTATCGGGAACTGGACTGGCGGATTTCGGAAACGAAGTCATCTGTGTGGATATTGATGCTGAAAAAATTAAAAAATTAAAAAATGATATTCTTCCCATATATGAACCGGGTCTTCTGGATCTGGTCAAAAAGAATGTTGATAAGGGAAGACTAAGTTTTACTACGGATTTGGAAAACTCGATTAAAAATTCCCGGGTTATTTTTTCTGCTGTTCCAACCCCCTCAGCAGAAAATGGAGAAGTTGATCTTAGTTATGTGTTTAATGTCGTTGATAAACTTGCGGAAATAATCGACAGTTATAAAATAATTGTGACAAAAAGTACTGTAGCTGTTGGAACCGGGGATAAGATCAGGGAACGGCTTTTATCAAAGGGAATTGCCGAAGATATGTTTGATATCGTATCAAATCCTGAGTTTTTAAGGGAAGGTTCAGCGGTTGGTGATTTTATGCGTCCGGATCGGATAGTTTTAGGAACCAGTTCGGAAAAAGCGTTGGAAATAATGAAAGGCATATACCGATCTCTTTACCTGATCGAAACGCCAATTGTCGGTACCGATGTCCGGACGGCTGAAATGATCAAGTATGCATCCAATGCATTTCTGGCGACTAAGATTTCATTCATTAATGAGGTTGCGAATATCTGCGAAAATGTGGGTGCGAATGTTCAGATGGTTTCGAAAGCGATGGGACTTGACGGACGAATTTCACCCAAGTTTTTGCATGCAGGGCCCGGTTATGGCGGTTCCTGTTTTCCAAAAGATACATTGGCATTGGCAAAAATTGCCGAGCAGACCGGCCTGAAAGCCACAATCGTGGAAGCAGTGATTGAGGTTAATCATCGTCAGAAATTAAGGGTCGTTGAGAAATTATTGAAGTTTGTTCCCAATTTAAAAGGGAAAACAATCGGATTACTGGGTCTGGCATTTAAACCAAATACCGATGACGTCCGCGATGCTCCGGCCCTAACAGTTATCGATGAAATTCTGAAGCAGGGTGGTAAAATTAAAGGTTATGACCCTGAAGCCATGAATGAAATGCGAAAGTATTTTCCACAGATTACCTATGTGGCATCATCAGAGGATGCTGTGAAAGATGTGGATGGTCTGATTATCCTGACTGAGTGGAATGAATTCAGGAACATGGATTTGGATTACATTAAATCGGTCATGAAGAAACCGGTGCTGATTGATGCACGCAATATTTATGAACCGGATATGGTTATAAAAAAAGGCTTTTTATATGATTGTATCGGAAGAAAAGTCGAAAATCTTTAAAAATTAAGAGGCATATTTGGCTGGAAAAAAGGTATATATTGTCACTGGCGGCGCCGGATTTATCGGTAGCAATTATATTCATTACCTGTTTGAAAAATACGAGCAGGTTAAGGTCATTAATCTGGATAAACTGACCTATGCCGGAAATCCTGAAAACTTAGCCGATTTAAAGGATAATCCGGATTACATATTCGTAAAAGGTGATATTTGCGACGCAAAAATTGTCAATGATATTTTTGAAAAATATAAGCCGGATTACCTGATAAATTTCGCCGCGGAAAGTCATGTGGATCGCAGTATTGGTGATGCCGAAGATTTTATCCGCACGGATATGTACGGTGTGTATATTCTGTTGGAAGCGACTCGTAAGTATGGCCTTGAGCGCTTTATTCAAATTAGTACGGATGAAGTCTACGGCTCTATTGAATCCGGCTCGTTTACTGAAGAATCACCGTTGAAGCCAGGCAATCCTTACTCTGCCAATAAATCTGGTGGTGACCGTTTGGCGTATTCCTATTTTAACACCTATCAATCGCCGGTGATTATTACGAGGGCATCAAACAATTACGGCCCCTATCAGTATCCTGAAAAACTGATTCCGCTGTTTGTTACCAATGCTATGGAAGACAAGCCGCTTCCGCTTTATGGGGATGGTAAAAATGTCCGGGATTGGTTGTACGTGAAAGATCATTGTAAAGCCATAGAATTTGCATTAAAAAACGGTGAGCTTGGTGAAGTGTACAATATTGCCGGCGGCAGCGAGATGGAGAATATAGAGATTACCAAATTGATATTAAAACTGACAGGGAAGACAGAATCTCTGATCAGACCGGTGGCCGACCGGATTGGACACGACAGACGCTATTCGCTTGATGCTTCCAAACTGAAAGCCTTGGGCTGGACTCAGGAACATAGCTTTGACACCGCGATGCAGGAAACAGTTGAGTGGTACAAAAATAACCGACAATGGTGGGAAGTACTGAAAAGCGGTGAATACCTGGAATATTATAAAAAGCATTATAAGATGGAGCTGTAGGATATCCATTAATTAGATATGCGAGGATAATACAAATGAAATTGCGTGCAATAGGTTTATTTTTAATAATAGGGACATTTGGTTTTGGCCAGTCTATGTCAAATAGTGGTATAAATCCGAATATGTTTGGCTCTACAATATCGATGGGACAAAATAGTTTAAATACCGGACAGAGAAATTTGACAGGCAACTATTTTTCTGTCGATGAAAAAAAGTATATTGTTGATTCTGGCGATGAATTCTATATTAAAATTGATATTGCAGGGCCCGAAATTAAAACTTATAATGTTAAAGTGTCTAGTGACGGATATATCTTCATTCCTGAAGCACCGGGCTTGTATGTAAGGGGAGAAGTATTAATTTCCGTCAAAAAGTTGATAGCAAAACATTTGAAGAAATACTTTAACAATGCTGATATCGAGGTTTTTCTCGATAAAACACATTCGATTCATGTCTATTTATCCGGTGCATTGAATCGTTTTAATACAGTCGAGTTAAATTCTGGTAATAGACTTTATGATGTATTAGAGATGGTAATTAATAATTATCAATCCGATACCTTACTTGTCGATTATCTGAATACAGCTTCTCTTAGGAATATTACCTTAAACAGAAAAGATATTCATAATCAATATGATGTTCTTAAATTTCGAAAAACCGGAATTAGTGAGAATCCATATTTAATGAACGAAGATATTATCCATATCCCATATAGAGATACAACCGCAGGAGATATAACTGTCGAGGGATTGATCGGAAATCCAATATCTTTTGAATTTAAAATTGGTGACAATCTATCTGATGCGATTCAATTTGCAGGAGGACTGTTACCATCTGCAGATTCTAGTGATATTATGTTATATCGATACACTGATAATAAAGAAACATTTCGTTTAATCCATGTTGATTATTACAATCAGAAGGTTTATTTACTAAAATCGGATGACCGAATTTTCATTCGTAGAAAACCGTTATATCGAAATAAAATGTCAGTCATGGTAAATGGTGCTGTATACTATCCTGGCGAATATCCGATTATTCTCAACAAAACTACTCTTTCTGAAATTATTCAACAAGCCGGCGGGATTACCGAAAATGCCAACCTGAATAATTCACGATTATTGAGAGTGAATGAAATACCCGGAGATAAAGAGCTTGAGCGAATTGACCTGTCATTGATGACATCTATGAACAGGCTTGAACGTGATTATTGGTCGAACTCATCGAAAGAAAATCTGTATATATTAAATTGTGATTTTTCAAAAATTGTCAATAAAAATAATCCGGATGATGATGTTACGCTATTAAATGGAGATGTTATTGAAATTGGCATGGATATCGATTATGTTTATGTGTCCGGAGCGGTGGTGAACCCCGGAATGATTAAGTACAATCCAGATTGGAGTTACCCAGACTATGTTGAGGCTGCCGGAGGGTATAAAGAAAGGGCCAAAAAGAAAAATATAAAGTTAATTAAAAATGCAGATGAAAACTGGTTGGATGCCAGAAGAGGTTATGTCATAGCGGAAGGTGATCATCTTTTTATACCACAGCGGTACGAAAGAGATTTATTATCCTATGCAATGCAGGCTCTATCAATATTCACTCAAGTAGCGACAATTATTCTTGTGATGACCAGTTTTAAATAATCAAAAAGGTCAAAATAATATGGAAGAAAAAGCAAAATATCCTGTTCTGACGTTTATACTACGATTCTGGAAAACAAATCTTTTCACACTTCTTATCGCGGGTATTGCGATAATATTTTACGTGTTTTTTGTTATTGAAAAAAAATACACATCCAATGTTTCGATTTTACCACCTAGTGGTAATTTAACATCGGGAATAGGTGGTCAGATGGGGGATTTAGCAAGCCTTGTTGGGGTTAATATTCAATCCAATGCTATCCAGAGTCCCGATATGTATAAAGAGATTTTACTCTCTCGCCAATTAACAGAGCATCTTTTATTTGAAGAATTTGAAATTTTAAACGATCAAAATATTCTTATTAAAGATAAACTAATCAACTTGTTGAAAATTGAGGCAAAATCTGATCATGAATTATTAGATGCATCTCTAAAAATGTTTAGGGAAAAGGTTATTTTTATAAATATAAGTACTGATTGTGGAATTGTCTATTTAACTGTGACACTTAATGACCCAAATTTAGCAGCAAAAGTTGCTACTCGCATGGTAGAAATTCTAAATAATATTGTTACGACTCAAGTTCAGCTTGAGTATAGGCAACAGCTAATGTACATTCAAGAACATATTAATGTTGCCAGGGATAGTATAAAAATCTCTGAAAGAGATCTCCAGTTTTTTTTAGAAGATGTGAATGTAATGTCTGACCCGATAAATCTAATCCGGGAGATGGCATTAAAGAGAGATTTGGAATTATATACTGCAATTTATGTTGAATTAAAGAAACAGTTAGAAATATTTACCTTAAAATCAATGGTTACTTTAGCTGAAGTTAAAATTTTAGACAAAGCGAATGTTCCTTATTATAAAAGCAGACCCAAGCGAGTATTACTCGTGATTAGCGCAGGACTTCTTTTCCTTGTAATTCAAATTAGTATAAATAGTGGAATTCTTATTTTTCAAAATTTCCGTTCAGATATTATAAAAAATAATGACGAAAATTAAATCTCAAAAAGAGAAAGGGATTTTTCAAAGATCAGAGGGTAAAAATATTCTTCAAAATATTACCCATTTTGGGATATATCAGATTATTAGCTATCTTGTTCCTCTTATTACAATTCCCTATATATTAAGAGTGATCGGTGTAGAGAAATTTGGGGTAATTAGTTTTGCATTGGCATTGATTTACTACTTTCGAATAATTGTTGAATATGGTTTTTCTATTACTGGTGTTCAGATGATTGCTCAAAATCCAAGCAATCCTCAAAAACAATCGAAAATTGTATGTAATGTAATTACAATCCAACTGATAATTTCTATTATCTGTGCTTTAGTTTTGACTCTTTTAATAATATTTATTAAGAGAATAAATTTTAGTAAAATGGTATATATATACACATATGGAATTGTGTTTGGAAATATTTTCCTTTTTTTATGGTTTTATATTGGCTCAGAGAAAATAAAATATTTAAATGTAATTAGTTCTATCTCAAAGCTGATATATATCATTTTAATTCTTTTACTAGTTAAAACAGAAAAAGATTTCATTTATATCCCAATGATAAATTCCGGTACGCTCTTGCTTGCAGGTATTGCAAGTATGATCATTTTAAGATATCGATTTAATATACGGTTTGTTAGACCTGATATTAGAGAATTGATCAAGTATTTAAAAGAAGGTTGGTATGTTTTTATTTCCAATATTGGTATGAACTTATACAGAAATACTAATATTATTATTCTTGGTGTTTTAGCGAGTGATGCATTGGTTGGAATTTACAGTGCTGGCGAAAAATTGATAAAAGCTGTCCAGAATATGTTGTCACCGATTACCCAGACGCTTTATCCATATGTTTCAAGAATGAAAGTCCAAAACCCAAAAAGATTACTATATATTTTCAGATATATTATCATAATTATGAGTATAATTGGTGGCCTATTATCATTGCTAACGATTGGACTTGCACCAACGATAGCTCGATTAATTATGGGAACAACGGATAAATCATTAGTGCTTATATTACGATATGCGTCAATGGTAATTATGTTTGGTGGAATTAATTATGTTGTTGGTATAATATTTATGACAAATTTCAATTTGAAAAAAGAATTTTCTAAAAGTGTAATTATTGTAGGAGTCGTAAATATAATTATCTGCTTCATACTGACATATTTTTGGAAAACTGTCGGAACGTCGATATCTTTAACTTTATCGGAGATGATTTTACTACTATTAATGACATTTTATATTTATAAGCTTAGAAACAGGTGGTTAATTCTTGATAAATCAATTTAATACACCCCATGTGGCTGTTATTATCCTTAACTGGGAAACCTGGCAGGATACAATTGAATGTCTTGAGTCAGTACTTAAATCGAAATATCAAAATTATTCAATTATTTTAATAGATAATGGTTCAAGAAATGAATCAATTGAAATGTTAATCAAATGGGCAAATGGGAACTTAGATCATAAGATTAACACATCCTTTTCCCATTTAGTTTTTCCCGAATCAATAAAGCCTATCAAAGTCACACAGGTGAGTTGTAAAAATGGAGAATGCAGATCATATAGTAAAGATGTGGGAAAAAATCTGATACATCTTTTATGCAATGATGAAAATCTTGGGTTTGCCCGTGCAAATAATATAGGGATCAAATATGCTCAGAAAGTGTTGACAAGCGATTTCTTTTTTTTATTAAATAATGATACAGTAATTGATAATATGACAATCAGTAATCTTATTAATCCCGTGATCAATGATAAGACAGTGGGTGCGGCACAGTCAGTGATTTATTATTATGATAAACCGGAGAAAATCGATTCTGCCGGGGGTAAACTATATTATTATTTGGGAAAGGGAAAATTCAATACGAAAATGAAAAGTGATAAATCAACGGATGTTGGGTTCATAAACGGTTGTGCACTTTTGCTACGAAATGATACAATTGAAAAAGTTGGATATCTTTCCGAAAGATTCTTTTTTGGTGAAGAGGATTTTGAATATAGTTTAAGATTATTTAAAAATAAAATTAAAAGAATTTGTGCTAATCAAAGTATTGTATATCATAAAATTAGTAAATCATCAAATATTTTACTTGATAATCAAAGAGCTCGAAAATTATCAATTTCTGCTTTAAATAGGATAGTAGATATGAAAGAATATTACCCAAGGATTTACTGGCATATATGGAGATATGTGACAATATTCTATTATTATTTTGGTCTTATGCTAGTTAAGTATCATATCGGGTTCCGGGAAGCAAATAAGCAATTTCGAATTATCTTTAAAAATAGCAATCGACTTCAAGATATGAAAAAAGAAACTTATTTAAAGCTGTTTAAGAAATGATTAATGCCCCGCAATTGACTAGTTTGGCGTTTTCTGGAATTGTACTACTTCTGACAGTGTTTGATAAAAGACGATTAAATACTGTTTTGACTCCTTTTTCATTATCGGCGTGGCCGTTGGTTGTTATTATATTAACAGTAAATTTCTTATTAGGTGGGCTGGAATTCAAATCTGTAACAGTAAGAGCACAGTTATTTTTGCTGTCAAACATTCTTGTTATATGGCTAATCGGATTTATATTTTTAATAAATAATGGAATTGAGGTTAGAAAAAATATTAAAGATGTATTTCAACCCTATGCCAGGTACCAAAATATTCTTATTATTCTTTCATGGATCGTCAATATTGCAGTATATCTAAGAGTCAGATCTTTATTATCATCTCATGGTGGATTTGGCTATTTAGGCGATCCTGAATTTGAAAAACTGATTACTTCTGGCCCGGTTGCACATATGGCTCAATTTGGTAAAGTTACGTTTATTCTTCTAAGTTTTATTCTGCCTAGTGCAACAAAGAAAAAGTTGATTTATATTACACTTTCCGGATTGATTGTTTCATTTTTAGCGCTTCAGGTAAAATACAATCTGATTACTGTTTTAGTGATAATCTTTATTTATCATAATTATTCATTGCCTGTCAAGACACAGATAAAAAATATTATCATGTTTTCTTTAGTAGTTGTTCTTTTAATGGGATTGTCTCTTGTATTATTAACAGTGTTTTGGGGCACCTTTTTCGCTTCGAAGACTTCGGTGTGGCTTTTCTTACTTAGAAACATGTTGAGTTATCTTTTCTCTGCGCCAATCGTGTTAGATGAGTGGTTGAATTATCCGAGTATTCAGCCGGGATGGTCACTACTTATCGTGTTCAGGAATATACTAAATTTAATAAACGGAAATCCAATAATATATAATCCTCTAAATTATGTTGATCTTGATTTTTCTGAAGTTGCTCCAAAAGTCAATTCAAATGTTGGGACAAGTTGGGGAGCATATTTTATAATTGGTGGATGGTTTTTTTCTTTGTTTATGAGTTGCCTTGTTTCTATCATTTCATACTTTTTTTATTTTAGATCAAGAAAAAAATATACTTCTTCTAATATTTTCTTTAATATTATTTTTCTTTCCTTAGCAACCCTAAGCTTTTTTGGACAGTATTTTACTCTGATTTCTTATTACGAAATGTGTGCATATTTTGGAATAATAATAATTTGTTTTAATCTATTCAACAATCTCTATGAAAAATATGATATTCCAGATAGTAGACAATTATTAAATAAATCAAATAATAAACCAATCAGTGGAATGTAAACGGAGTTTAAATATTATTAAAAAACCAATTATATTGAATGTTGTAAATATATTTAGTGGTGCCGTCGCTCAAATACTCTTCGATTTAATGCCATACTTTATGATGCATTTTAATGTAAAAATTATTTCAATTGAACCAATTAATGAAGATGAAAAAGTTGTCAAAGATTTTCGACGAGACTTTGATTGTTTGACATCGTTAAATGTTCACAGGCTTTCTATTATCAAAGCCTACCGGGAGTTGAAGAAATATATCAATTTCCATAAACCAGATATCGTCCACTCACATATGGGACGAGCTGATGTTATGTGTGCTTTGATAAATCCAGTCGATTTAATATTGATGAGTACATTTCATTGTGAAAAGAGAAATCATAAGATATTTACTCAATTTGGGTACTATTTAAGTGATAAAAATGTCGATTGGCGAATCTGCATTTCGAAAACAGTCGAAACAAGCTATTATTCTAATTTATTTTTAAAAAGTCCTCATTCAGTCATTTACAATCCCGTTAAGGTTGAAAATTTCACAAATGTTATCAGTCACAAAATGGTTTTAAAAAAACAACTAGGAATTGATTCCGATAGCAAAGTACTATTAAATGTTGGACGATTAGTAAAAAGTAAGGGGCAAAAATATTTAATTCCAATGATGGTGGATCTATGTAAAAA
>Ga0268276_1003348_pt1 | contig 12532 bp, 11 predicted proteins | sample saktaG_4_FD_190145 | JGI IMG/M metagenome (GOLD analysis project Ga0268276, IMG submission 190145) | Saline water microbial communities from Sakinaw Lake, British Columbia, Canada - sak_2010_1_5_45m | ecosystem: Environmental > Aquatic > Non-marine Saline and Alkaline > Saline ...
GAAGTGCCATCTGGGGTGCCCAACATTTTGAGCCCTCTTACAGAAGTAAGAAGTTTGCAATATAATTCGTAGTTGCTCTTTTTAATCTTTATAAATTTTTTCAGTTGTTCAAGCTGTGCTAAACCAAGCGCAGCTTGCAGATTTGTAAGCCTAAAATTATATCCGATCTCATTATGGATGTATTTTACAGGATCATCTTTGGCCTGATTAGTCAGATATCTTGCTTTTTCGGCTAAAAGCCTGTTGTTCGTCACGATCATTCCACCGCCACCGGTTGTAATTATCTTATTACCGTTGAATGAAAACACTCCTATATCCCCGATTGTCCCGGTGAATTTACCTTTGTATGTACCTAAGGTATAATACGACCCCAAACTTTCAGTGGCATCCTCTATAACTTTTAGGCGATACGCCTTAGCGATTTTCGTTATCTCTTGCATGTCGCAGGGATTACCAAAAATATGCACCGGGATCACGGCCTTAATGATCCTGCCCGTGCTCCTGTTTATTAATCCGGATTTTGCGATCTTGCATTCTTTAAGACAAAATTCTCTCAGTTTAATCGGATCGATGTTCATATAATCATCGCAATCCATAAAGACCGGCTCCGCCCCAAGGTATTTAACCGCATTCGCAGGAGCAATAAATGTAAGAGTAGGGACAATGACCTCATCCCCCATGCCTACACCGCAAAGCTTAAGAGCGATGTGCAATCCGGCAGTGCCATTTACGCAGGCGACGGCATATTTAGAGTGGGTGTAGCTGCAAATGGCATCTTCAAATTTACTTACAAAGGCTCCAGCAGAAGAGACCCAATTCGTATCAATGCATCTTTTGATGTATTGCAGTTCTCTGCCTTTTAAGTTAGGTACAGAAAGCGGTATCATCATAAGACCCCTTAAACATTATAAATATCAGTTTTGTACTTCGCGTTATTTTCCCTGAACCACTCAATCGTTTCCTTAAGGCCCTGCTCAAGGCTATACTCCGGAGTCCATCTTAAAAGTCTTTTAGCTTTAGAATTATCAGCCATAAGCCTATCGACTTCGCTCTTTACCGGCCTTTTTCTCTTAGAATCCTCTTGTACCGTAACGCTGACCTCCATAATTTTTGCAATTAGACGCACTAAATCACGAATGGAAATCTCGCTTTTATTACCAAGATTTATAATTTCTCCTACACTCTTTTTTGCTTCACCTACCTTAATGAAACCCTTAACCGCGTCATTCACATATGTAAAATCTCTGACAGGATCCAAAGAGCCGAGTTTGATTTTTTTACATCCGGCTAAGATCTGAGTAATGATCGTAGGGATTATTGCCCGGGCAGATTGTCTTGGCCCATATGTATTAAATGGCCGAACAATCGCCACCGGTAAATTAAACGAACGGTAAAATGACATCGCAAGAAGATCAGCCGCGGCTTTTGTTGCCGCATATGGGGACTGAGGATTAATCGGATGCACCTCTGCGATAGGAACAGCTTGAGCTGTACCATAGATCTCGCTTGTAGAAGTAAGAACGATCTTTTTAACCGCTAAATCTTTTGCTATCTGAAAAATATTCAAGGACCCGTTAATATTGGTTTGTACATACGCCTCAGGTGACCGATATGAATAAGGAATGCCAATTAAAGCAGCGAGATGAAATACTATTTCAATATCCCGCATAGCATGCCGTACAATATCGGCGTCTCTGATATCACCGGTTATTATTTCTATATTTTTTTTGCATTTTGATGATTCTAACCAACCCCATGAATTCCTGGAGTTATAATGGATAAAAGCTCTCACCGAATATCCGGAAGCGGATAACTTCTCGGTTAAATGACTTCCAATAAACCCTCCGGCGCCTGTGACTAACACCTTTTTTTTCATTTTCATTACTTTACCTTGCCCTTCATTTTTTATCATCCCTGTTTCTTGACAAACATTTTATGAAAAAACTTTTCCCAGATACTTAAGCTCTTTTTCTGAAAAAACTTTCATAGCAAAAAGAGCGGCAATATAGATCATTACCCCAAAAAGCATTTCCCCCAATATAAACCAGACTTTATACGCGCTCTTTCCTACAAATAACAACATAAAATATAAGATAGCCCCCATGATCGCCGAAGCAATAATCGATTTCATGATAACATTTGCTTCAAAACTAACCGCCCAATCCTTCGTTACCACTTTGCGGATAGATAAAAAAACTATAACATAGCTGATAAGCGTGGTAAAAGCCGCTACCAGAACATTTTTAAAAATATAGAGCAATATAAGATTGAGTACAAGATTGATGACCGCGGCAAGCATATTCATCTTTAGCATGATGGCTGTTTTCATTTTAACCCAAAGCGCATTAGAGAGAATAATATTAAGCCCGAAAAAAAGCGTAGCTGTAGCGACTACTGGTGTCACCAAATAAGCCTTTTGAGATACCTCAGCATTTGCGAATAAATATAAAAGCGGCCCGCTTAATACAGCAGCTCCGAAAACAAACGGGATGGCCATTAAGAGAAACCCTTTTATTGTGTAATTGAGCATATTCTGCGCTTCTAAATGTTTACCATTATCGATTGACTTTGATAGAAGAGGTATTAAAACAACACCTGAAACTCTTGGAAAAAAAATGATAAGAGAACCAAGCGCATAACCCGGGTTGTAATAGCCGACAGCGGTTACGGTCATAAAATATGTAATTAAATATCTATCACTGGAACTCAAAAGAAAATCCATGATATAGTCAACTCTTAAAGGAAAACCAAGCTTTATATCGCTTATTAGGTCCTTTACATTGCTAATCATAAATTTAAATCCGATCTCACGAAAAAGCATTAAAAACAGCGGCACAGCGAGTACAATATAAGACAAGATCTGCGTGATGAATAGAATATTTATGGATAATCTATGCGTAAAAAGGTAAACCAAAACGATCAAGGCAATGTTTAGGTATGGAAAAACTATAGTTGCATAATTAAAATGATTTATTCTATGTGTGGATATAAAATAACCGACTGCCTGACTATAAAGAAAATTAAAAATAAACCATGGAAACACGAGCCATTTTAAAAAAATTACCTCCTTTTTAAAAAATACACTATTAATAAAAGGATATAAAACAATAAAGATCAGGGAAAGAACGGCAAGACTAAGCAACTGAAAGCAAAACTGTGGATAAAAGATAGCGCTCCTGGCTTCCCTTCCTTCTGTCGCGGGGAGAAAGCGTCCGCTCTTAAAGCCGACACCAAACGATGAGATACCATAAATAAGTCCAACTATAGTAGAAACCAGTATATACCCGCCATATACGGTTACGCCTACCGTCTTAATAATAAGTGGCATAAGGATTATCCCCTGGGCGTAAATTAAAACGTGCCCTATAAGAACAGTGCGATTATTTTTAATAAATGCTTTATACAATAGTGACAAGCCCTCTCACGTTTGCCTAAAACCCCGAAACGATGCATCCTTCTCTATATAAAGCTTCCTAGCTGTTTCCAAAGTTTTATTCAGTCTTGCGGAATAATAATTCTCAATCAAAATTTTATTTGCCTCATAAAGAAGTCTATGGAATTCATCATTGGACAGCCCCGTAAAATTAACTGATAACAAATCCGAATTTATATGCTTATTTTCATAAAAATCCTGACAATCTTTCAATAAGCCCTTTTCTATCGCATAATAATAAAGCGGGGATCCAGGATAAGGAGTAACCGGCCTTATCGTCCTAAGCTGGGCATGATCATCATATTTTATGAGAAAATCAACTCCTAGCTTTAATGATTCGGCAGTTTCTCCGATATTACCAAAAATAATATTGAATCCCGGACTTATTCCTGCCGCCAACGTATTTTCAATTCCGACAACAATTTGTTTAACCGAAAGCGCCTTATTCATAGCGCGAAGGGCTTTTTCATCCATCGATTCAATCCCATAATTTATAAAAACACAGCCTGCTTCTTTCATTAATTTCAAAACATCGGGCTTCGCATAATTCAACCTGCCACTACACATCCACCTAACCTTCAGATTGGATTTAAGAAAACTTTCACATAGCAAAATCGTTCTTTGAACGGAACTCGTAAAAAGTTCATCGGCAAACTCAATATAAGATATTTTATGATCTTTCTTGAGTATACTAACTTCTTCGATAATGCTCTCCGCGCTTCTTGGACGAAAACCATCATCCATCCTGTAACAAAAATTACATTTAAATGTACACCCTCTTCCGGACAGCACCGGAAACCAACGATCTTTATTCTCCATATTAGGATCCCTAAGCAACGAATAATGATCTATGGGGAACATATCCCATGCAGGAAAAGGTATCGAGTCTATGCTCTGAATGAGCTCACGCCGAGGAGTGCGAACAAAAGTACTATCATTCATAAATGCGATACCCCTTACCAAACTCAGATCACCTTTTTTTTCTATAATATTCAGCAATTCAACGATGGTTTCTTCGCCTTCCCCTAGCACGGCCGCATCGGCCTTCGTTCTCTTTAGAAAATATTCAGGTTCCGGAGACGGACCATGACCAGCAATGATGTAAAAAGGCCTGTTTCTACAGCTATTAATCGCTTCTGATAATTTCAGTAGCCTTCTATATTGATAATACCCTGCAATAACACCTATTCCAATTACATCAAACTTTTCCTTATTTAATAGTTCAACCAGATGAGTTTCAGACCAGTGATATATATCCTGATTGTATATCGTAACATCATGACCTGCCTTTCTGCATACGGAAGCAATATACGCCAGACCTAAAGGAAAATTTGAAATATAGGAATCATTATCATATGCAACTAAAATAATTTTCATTGATTTCTCATTTTCACGGGAATACTCAATTCACCCGATAAATATTTTATAAAATTCATATATAGCTCGAGGATTCGTTCTCGACTTATTTGAGGCATCGTTAATATTGAATCGTCTATCATGGAAATCCTGCTTGGTATTCCAGGATTAACATACCCCTCCCTTAAGCAAACATCATATAGCTCAGTGCCAATATAAGGCGCAAAAATACTGTTTGAAAAACTGTCGGGCGCCGATTCCATATTGAGCTTTATCGTATCAAATATATCACTCTCGGTTTCATATGGAAAACCGAAGATATTATTGGCGGTGGTCCTAATCGCATATTTTTTACAGAGCTTGAATGCTCGAATTATTTGGTCATTAGTATTAGCGCGCTTCAAAACCTTTTTTCGAAACTTCTCGTTTCCGCTTTCGATGCCGAATGCGATGGTCGCGCACCCCATATCCTTAAGAACCTCTATTTTATCCTCGCTAGACATCTCAACGCGAGTCGTTATATAAAAAGGTAATTTAACCTTGTCTTTCCAGAGACGCGCCAATTCTTTTAATTCCTTTAAATTAAGCGAAAGCATATTTTCATCGGCAAAAAAAATAAAATTATACTGATACTCTTTATTAAGGGCCTCAATCTCGTTAACACAACGCGCCGCATTTTTAAAACGGATATGACATTTTTCGGAAGCATATAGCACTTCATTTAGATAAAAATTGGCGCAGTACGTACAGCTAAAAGGACAACCTCGAGAAAGTTCAAAATATCCCGCGCGCACCATCTTTCCATCAAACGGTTTCATAAGATGTCGCTGATCAAATATTGAAATATCTTGAAAAGGTATCGTGTTCAGATCCGCGTATGCGCGTACCGGATTAGCCCTGACATTCCCCTCTTCAAAAAATACACAATTATCAATACCTTTGATCTCATTCCCCGATTCGAACGCATCAGCTAGTTCAACAATGGCCCCTTCCCCCTCACCACGAACAATAACATCGACAAGCCCGGTTAAAAACAAAGATTGGGGATATATAGTGGCAAAAGTCCCACCGGCAACAATTGGAATATCAAAATTCTGTCTTATCTCTTTAAGTAGATCAATGCTATTCCAATAATTATTTTGAATCACGCTAATTCCTATAAGGCCTGGCTTGAATGCTTCTACCTTCTCGATAAGCAGCTTCTTAACATCAATATTACCGATCGATCCCCAATGTACAGATGTATCTATCTTCTTTGCAATTCCTATCTTCTCACGCATTTCGTTATCTTTGTTACTGCTTACCAGAAACGTAAGATCAAACAATTCAACTTCATGTCCTTTATCTTTAAGACATGAGCTTAGAATAGAAAGCCCTAAAGGAATCCTGCCGTAGCCTTCTGAATTTGGATATATTAAAAGTATTTTCATTTGTTTATAAGGTATCTTTTCATCAACTGCCCAACAATATAAAAATCGACTTCATCATCAATCTCGGAATTATATATTTTATCTATTATCAGCGGAATTTTCCTGTCCCCGACCCATTTTCCAGACCGGATCACACTAGCCCTCTGAACGTATATGTTTCCGTCATCATAAAACCAACCTGTAAGTTTTTGGCGTGGGGTATTTTGTGTTGAACCCCACTCATATTCAAAAGATTGAAATCCAGTGGCAAGAGTATCGGTACCAGTCTTAAAAAACTTTTTAACACATGAATCGATCAATGCACCGGTCCTTAAAGGAGATGTTGGCTGGAGCAAAACAATAACATCAACCTCCGGCATTCTCCGAACAATATCCTGTAAAACGGAAAGCGTTGTAGAGAAATCCCTGGCTAGTGCCGCTGGTCGATCCATTACCTTGGCCCCAAATCTTTGAGCTACGGCTTTAATTTCACAATCTTCCGTAGACACAACAAAATTATTCAGAAGCTTTGACTCCTTAGCCGCACGTATACTCCAATAGATCAATGGTTTATTGCAGATCTTTCTCAGATTCTTTCTGGGGATACCCTTGCTCCCACCGCGAGCTGGAATAACGCCAAGTATAAATGGTTTTATTTTTTTCATTGCTTTCATTGACTGATTTCCCGATAATTTTAAGGTGCGGTAGGCACGCCCCAAAAATGACAATAGGAACACAAAGGAATGTTATCACGCCTACCCTGTTTGTGATATTCCAACCACTCCATACGTTTCGGGCTGTTCCATATCTGTTCAAGGCTCTGTTCATTAATATTACCAATAACCCCTAGCTCTTTAGGGTCAAAACGTACGCATATAGAAACTTTCCCCTCTCTATTGACACATAGATGGTGCAAAAAATCCCAGCAGATACCTATCTCCGGGATCGTCGGATCATGTTTCTGATAATCAAAACTACCCATTTTATTATGCAATACACGCTTGATAATCAGCGCTCCCAGTTTTTCATATCGCGCAGGATCAACGTTTCCGATTAAACGCAGGCTAGTAAATGGCTTTCTATCGCCTTTGATTGCTAAAAATTCTTTTATTAATTCAAACTGAGATTCGGATTCTTCATCATTCTCAAAAACCGATATAGACATCGTATCAAGAGTATCAATTATTTCGTCAGCCTTTTCAACAATAAGTTTTCCGTTTGTAACTATATTCTTAATCTGAGGCTTGAATAATCCCACCGCTTCACCAAAACGGGGATACAACAGAGCTTCGCCGTCTTTATGAAATTGCGTTACAATATTGGCGGGCAGCTGCGCTGCTATCTTTTTAACAAGACTAAAATCCATATCGCCGTATTTGAGGACAAGCTCAGGATGATCTCTATCAACCTTACGCCTACCACACATCCAGCACTTTTTATTACAACGGGATGTTAACTCAATATTTATGCAGCCTAAGCCATATAAATTCACGTTCAATCTCCGAGTCATTTCTTTTTATTACGTAAACAAGTAATAGCTTTACGCGTAGAATCGATCATATACTCCATCGTATCAAGTGCCATATTCGACCAGAATGGAAAAGAAATCATGTTTTTAAAAAAATCATCGGACTTAGGGCAATTATGTTCATTATAACCATTACGCTGAAAAAGCTCGTAGTTATAAAGAGGCATGTATTGAACAACACATTTAATACCGTACTGGTTATAAAGAATATCGATAAGATCGTCGCGTTCGCTGTGTGAAGCACGATAACGGGCCACAAGTAGATGATACGCATGTATATAGCCGGATGGGATTTTCTGAAATTCTAGCTCAGGAAAATCCGATAGACCTTTTTTTATGCGATTTGCCTGATTACGTCTTGTTTCGTTAATATCATTAATCCTGGAAAGAATACAATTCGCCGCGCATGCATTGGGCTCAGCCAGGGCAAAATTATATGGAATTTTGCCCGGGACCGCTTCTATTACGTTAGACATGGCCGGTATCCAATATTTATCCTGATTTTTGTAAGGTCGGTTTCCGATCTTTCGCAAACCTAAAATCTTTTCATGTGCATCGGAATTATTTGTAGCAATCAATCCTCCTTCGCCGAGAGCGGTAATGTTCTTCTGGCTATGAAAACTGAAACATGAAAAATCGCCCCAACTCCCAGCAATCTTCCCGTCGATAAGCGCGCCGGGAGCTTGAGCAACATCTTCGATTACAACAATATTATTCTTGCGAGCGACTTCGGAAATCATTTTCATAGGAGCCATAAGGCCGTAAAGATGGACTGGCACAATCGCTTTCGTGCGCTTCGTGATCCTATCAAGGATACTCTCCTCGGACATAACAAATGTTTCCTTGTCTATATCAACAAATACAAGCCTTGTTTTTGTGCGCAAAAACGGAAGTGCGCTAGCAGTAAACGTATGCGCGGGTAAAATAACCTCATCGTCCGGCCCTAGATCCAGCAGCATTGCAGCAAGCTCAATCGCATGAGTGCAATTGTCCACACCAACAGCATACTTAACTCCCAAAAATTTAGCAAAGTTCTCTTCCAATTCTGCAAGATGCGGCCCCATTGTCAGAGTTCGGGCTGTGTGGATACACTCCATTACTTTCTTTTCTTCATCCGGCAATAAACGGGTCTGAATAAGAGGAAAATCAACTTTTATTTTAATTTTATTCATCTTCATCCTGATATATTACTAAAATAATTATTTACTTAGCAACTAGTTTCCGATTCGTCACACGTCTTAATTTTTGAATAATCGGAATTTCACTCTCGTATATCACAATCTTTCCATCACCCTTTGCAGCCTCCCATGTCCGTATATCTGCTACCAGCCTTTTCATACCCTGAGGTTCTACCGAAGCCGCTTGATCGCTGCCCCACATCGCTCTGTCGAGTGTTATATGCCGCTCGACGATGCATGCGCCAAGCACGGCAGCGGCAAATGTAGTATACAACCCGACTTCATGTCCGGAATATCCGACTGGAACGTTAAAACTTTTTTGTAATGTCTCAATTCCTTTAAGATTCAATTCCTCGAGTTTGGACGGATAGGTGCTCGTGCAATGCATTATAACCAGGCCATCTTCTCCCACGACATCAACAGCATGTTTAATAATAGCCATGTCGCTCATGCCCGTTGAAAGAATAATGGGTTTGCCCTGTTTTTTGTGGTAGCGCAACAAGTAATCATCCGTTATTGAAGCGGAAGCTATTTTATAACACGGTAGATCAAATTGCTTCATGAAATCGACTGATTTTTCGTCCCAACAGGAAACAAACCAACAGATCCCCTTTTCCTTACAATATGAATCTATCGCCCTATATTGCTCTAAATCAAACTCAAGGCCTCTTTTTAGATCGCCATTCGTTGATCCAAAAGGATTTTCTCTGGGCTTAGCCAACTCTTCCTTAGAATAAACTATATCCACTGTTCTTTTTTGAAATTTGACAGCATCACAACCAGCTTCGTGAGCTGCATCAATAAGTTTTTTAGCTATTTCTAAGGACCCATTATGATTTATCCCAATTTCAGCTATAATATAACAGGAACGCCCTTTACCAATTGTTTTATTTTCGATTTTTACTGACCTAGCAACCATTACTCCCTCCTTTTGTTTATCCATTTTTACTTTTCCCTGTTAACAACACTCTTTAACCTCATTCGCTCCTTCTTTAAACTTAACCCTGGCCATAAAACCGTATTATTTGCACGCTACTTATGCGCTGTTTTATAATCACTTTTTTCTATCTGCCCGCATATCCATTTATAAGTGATCTTCAATCCGTCTTCCAGCTTCATCACAGGAGCCCAACATAATTTCTCAAGCATAAGCCTGTTATCTGAGTTTCTTCCCCTAACCCCCGTCGGCCCCTTTATGTGCTTAATTTTTATGCCTTTACCGGACATATTCATGACTATTTCTGCGAGATGATTTATCGTGACCATCTCTTCAGACCCAATATTAACCGGACCTGAGAAATTAGACCGCATTACCTTCAGAATACCATCCAGGCATTCATCGATATACAAAAATGAACGGGTCTGCTTACCGTCTCCCCACATCTCTATTTCACCGCCCTCTTCAGCGCTTGCAACTTTACGACAAATAGCAGCGGGAGATTTTTCTTTTCCGCCGCACCAGGTACCCTCAGGTCCAAAGATATTATGGAAGCGGGCTATATGAACATCTAACCCGTAATTTCTTTTATAAGCAAGGTAAAGCCTTTCACTGAATAATTTTTCCCATCCATACTCGCTATCGGGCGCAGCCGGATAAGCCGAGTCTTCAGAGCACTTTGGATTATCGGGATCTAGTTGATTATACTCAGGGTATATGCACGCGGATGAAGAATAAAAAATATTTTTTACACCTATGACCTTACAGCGATCCAGCATATTTAGATTAATGGTTGCAGAGTTATGCATGACATCGGCATCATGCTCACCGGTAAATATATAACCTGCGCCACCCATATCAGCTGCCAATTGATATACTTCATCATAAGGTATATCGACAACACCTTTAACGAATTGTTGATTGCGTAAATCTCCGATTATAAATTCATCGGCCACAGTCTTACTAAATTCAGGGTATTTTAAATCCACTCCCCGTACGCAATTGCCTTCATTTTTTAATCTTTTAACAAGGTGACTACCTATAAAACCACCTGCACCTGTGACTAATATCTTTTTCATTCCCCCTCCAAACATAAATATATTTATCAATCCCTTGGTTTCGGTCGTGCATCCCATTCTTTTTTTAAATCATTGTATTCCGCTTCTTTTATCTTCAGAAAATGATATGTAAGGCGCAATTTTTCCTCAAGGCCTTTGGGTGTAAGCAGATAGCTGACCTTTCCCATCTTCCCGGGATTGGCGGAAAAGGATTCACCCTTAATTATGCCCTTTTGGATAAGCTCTCTTAAGAGATAGTTGGTCTTGCCAAGCGATATGCCCAATTTCTTAGAGACAGCACGCTGGGTAGCCGCGGGATTGGTTTCAATCTCTTTTATAATGGATAAGGCTTCTTCTTGGGCTTGTTCAACCATTGAACATATTTTATCAAATGGCTGGAATTTGTCAAGAGATAAGAGGTATTGTTAGATCCCCGCTTTCGCGGGGATGACACGGGAATCAGGATGACGAAGAAGACGATGGTGGGTTATTCATGCGTAACTAAATTCATACGCGACAGCCGCTCTTTAATAATATCAATAAATTGCTCCCGGGCATCTTCCTTAAGCTCAGCACTATTAATTGCTGTCTTCATTAACTTCAAACACTCTTTAAATTTATCATATCGGATTTTTATAGGTATATTTAAATAATCCGCCAGCTTATCAAAATCCTCTCTTTTTAAATGATCCTTCTTGCCATTAACGGCTAAGGCGGAATCTTCTTCGTCCGGGATCGCCAATTTTGAGCAAACAATATCATAAGCGGGTGTTAAACGAATAGTTTCGTTATCCAAGTATGCGATGGAATAATTTTTTAAATGCGCGTCGCCGTTGCCTATAATAAAATTAAAGACGACTCTCTCAAAAAATAATTGCACGTCATATCCGGGCGCTGTCGATATTTCCTTTAACTTACGCCCAATTTGCTCAACAGAGCCTTTGTATTTATCTTTTGGGGCTAAAATCTGGAAAAATTCTTCCTGATGTATTTTCATGCCTGATTTTCTATCAAATCTTTTCACGATATACGCCAGACTTCCGTCCTTTAAAGGCAATAGACAATGGGGCGGGACATCTATACCGAACTCAGCCGCTATATCCATACAACATTGCTCATTCTCGGGAATATTAGGAAAGGCTTGATTTTGTGGTTTTAAAATATATTCTCCGCCTTCGGCTACAGAAATAAGCGTATTATTATCTCTGTCAAGCTTCACGGACAATTTCGGCTGCACCCCGGAGATAGACAACTTTCCCGTTAATTGCTGCGCTTTTCGAGAAACATCCTGCAGGCTAAATCCTATTATCGGCAGCCGAGAAGCGTTAAACATCTCCTTGATAAGCTTTTTATCCATTATCAGACTCATCTCCCATCTTCCGGACGGTTACAGCGCCAATTGTATCTACGTTCGTAGTGCAAAGCAGAAGGCCGAACAGGTCTTCCCTGTCGACCTTTTGCGTAGCGGTAACAATATCTAAATACCAGCCTTCCGGCAAAAGGCCCTTAAAAAAAGAGAATAGTTCTTTAGATTCATAGGGATCTTCCCTGGGAGGCAATGATATCGAAATAGGTATATTCTTTTTTAAAAATTCTTTGTCGTATTCAAAAATATATCCATCCTTTGCCTCAG
>Ga0268276_1003349_pt1 | contig 12531 bp, 6 predicted proteins | sample saktaG_4_FD_190145 | JGI IMG/M metagenome (GOLD analysis project Ga0268276, IMG submission 190145) | Saline water microbial communities from Sakinaw Lake, British Columbia, Canada - sak_2010_1_5_45m | ecosystem: Environmental > Aquatic > Non-marine Saline and Alkaline > Saline ...
CGTGCCGGACTCGTTAATCGCCTTCTCTGTATCCTGCAAGAGTGCTTGAAGAGTATCAAGTATAAGCTTCTGGTCAGCTGTGGGGTTCCTCATTATATTGGCTAGTCTCATGGCCAGGTCCATTTCCTGAGGAGCTAGCATTCCCTGAGGCAGTGCAAGCGCTGACTCTCCAAGTGAATCCTGGACTATTTTAGCTATGAGATTGGGGTTAATAGCGCCTGTGGCATCGCCCTGTAATGCGTCCTTATTGGCGAGGAGACCTTTGAAGATATCACCTAACCCTTTATCCACCACTAAGGCCTTGCCATTTCCAAAGTCAAACAGCAGCTTTGCCGAATCCTGGGCAAGGTATTGTGTGTTATATGGATTTAAGAACTGATATGAACTTAAGAGCTTATTGGATGCGGAATTTTGCGCCAACTTGCTTGCTGCGGCATCTGAAATGCTCTTGGCAAAGCTATCGAATGTCATGCCCTTGCCGGAGGAATCGAGGACCTGCGCTTTGAGCGAATATCCCTCATTCCAAAATACAGCGAGGCTTCCATCTGAAAGCATGGTTACATTGTTTATCTCAGCAAAGCCCGTATTATTGGCGATACTATATGGATTCGAAAGTAACACTTTTCCGCCGGTGTCGAATATCTGCATTTTGAGCGAATATTTCCAATCATATCCATCAGATTCATACTGCTGCCAAAAGACAGCAAGATTTCCGTTTGAAAGCGTGATCACATTGCTTATAGAAACAGAGGACATATTATTGGTGATGCTATATGGATCCGAAAGTAACGCTTTTCCTTTAGCAGCGTCGAAAATTTGCACTTTGAGCGAAAAGTCTTCCGAACCGCTACTCCACTCACTCCAAAAGACAGCAAGATTTCCGTTTGAAAGCGTGACCACCTTTTGCACATCAGGAGAGAATGTATCATTGGCGATAGGATCGGGATTCAAAAGTAATGCTTTTCCGTTGGTGTCGAACACTTGCGCTTTGAGCGAAGATCCCTCACTCCAAAAGACAGCGAGGTTCCCGTTTGAAAGCGTGGTTATATTTTCCAGCCAAGGATAGGACGTACTATCGCTGAAACTAGGCGGGTTCAAAATTAATGCTGTTCCGTCGGCTCTGAACACTTGCGCCTTGAGCGAATAGTTGGAATCGCCACTTTGCTCGCGCCAAAAGACAGCGAGGTTCCCGTTTGAAAGCGTGATTACTTCGCCACTCCAAAAATACTGCCAAAACAGCCGCGCGCCGCCATTCAGGCTGCTGAAATTGAAACTAAATGAAGTGATATCCTTTTTCTCCGTTAACGGATTTATGCCGGTGTCGAAGATTTGCATTTTTACTGTACCTTGCCCTGCAAATTTAGACTCAAGCCAAAAGAGAGCGAGGTTTCCGTTTGAAAGCGTGGTTCGCTCGAGTAATCTACCAGAGAAAGTGTATGGAGTCTCACGTACCGGTTTTCCGCTAATGCTATCGAACACTTGCACTTTGCTATTCCAAAAGACAGCGAGGTTTCCGTTTGAAAGCATGTATACACCTTGCTCCACAACACTCGCCATAGAACTGGCGATATTACATGGCTCCGAAAATTGCGCTTTTCCGCTTTTTTGGAAGACTTGGGCTTTGAACGACCAGCTAAGATCATCGCTTCGCTCATACCAAAGGACAGCGAGATCTCCATTTGAAAGTGTATCTATAGTGAGCGTAGGTATCCTGCCTACAACGGCAATCGGAGAATCTAACATATTTTTGCTTAGAATATATGGCTCCGAAAATACCTTTGTTCCACTGGTGTCGAACATTTGCGCCCTGAGCGACCTGTGAGAAGAATCAGTAAACTCACTCCAAATTATAGTCACGTATCCATTTGCAAGCGCGGTGACCTCTTCTATCCCAGCATCCTGGTTAAGGGGGGCCCTTTGTGCAAATGCGGCAACAGTGCAGGAATCCAATAGCGGGTTTCCGCCGGTATCGAACATTTGCGCTTTGATTGAAGGTTTAGAATTAGTCATTGTTTCCCAAAAAGCCATGTATTTTCCTGCTGTAGACACGATGTGATATTCGGTAGAATCACCAGTAAACTGTTCCTTATTAAGATATTCCTGTATAGAGTTACGTACCTCTATCGGAATCTCACCGGGTTCAGTCGGCGATGGCATCTCTATTATAACGTCAGAAGATTCCACTGCCGATGATTGCTGTGACCGGTCTCCCGCCTGGCTTGTCTTCTTCTTTAACTGAGGCACTGGTTTATCCGCGGCTTGAGCCTGTAGCTCTCTGGCTATCCTGTTATCCATGTATTCTGATTCTTGAGATTTCTCCTTAGGATTCTTACCCTTATTGTTTACTTGATTAACTATTGCATCAGTCCTCTGCTTTGCGGCATTGATATAGCCTGGGGAGAATATATTGGATTGTTCATTGGACAGTTTATCGCTATTGTCCATGCCCGCATAGGCAGGGATTGTGAGTGCTGTTACCATAGCTATGAGCAACATCATTTTTATCTTCATCTTCTTCTCCCTGATATAGCTTAAAGCTTATAGCTTACAGCCTAAAGCTATAAGCCCTAAGCCGTAAGCTTACTTCTTCACTCCTTCCAGCACCTTGGATAGCCTCTTCGTAAAGCCATTCATCATATCCTTCATCTTATCTTCCATGACCCTCTTATTGGGGTCAATATAGGCCTTGCGGAGTTTCGCTTCTTCTTGGAGTAGATACTCCGTCTCAAACGACTTATCCTTTGCCTGGCGAAGCTTCTCTACGATTTTGTCCAACTCGTTACGGGGTATCCTCTCCAGGTCGTCCCTCGACAACTTACCCGATATGATGTCTTGAAGCTGGAGTATATTCATATTCTTCGATAATTCTTTAACCATCTCGTTATAGTATGGTTTGGTGGAGTCCTGGTACTGCAGTAATATCCTGGACTTCTCCGTGTTGAGCTCGGTGAAGATACCCTTGATACCTGATATGTCGCCTTCCTTTAATAGATCCGGTATCGCCTGAGCTATCAATATAGCGGCCACCATCTGAAGGAGGTCATCGCTTGCTTTCATTAGCTCAGGCGTGCCGGACTCGTTAATCGCCTTCTCTGTATCCTGCAATAGTGCCTGGAGAGTATCGAGTATCAGCTTCTGGTCAGCTGTGGGGTTCTTCATTATATTGGCTAATCTCATGGCCAGGTCTAGTTCCGCAGCCTGAGCGCCCTCTAATCCTCCGAGAGGAATGGCAAGCGCATTTTGCTCCAATACGCCGCGCACGATAGCCATCATGGCTTCGTCACCTTTGCCGAATTGGCCTGACTCAAGGCCGGATATTTCGCCACGTTCTACGAGTAAGCCCTTTAGTATCGAGCTGATGCGCTCAGCTTTTATTTCCGGTACCAATCCATTACCGCCTAATAGACTCTTTCCCGCAAATAGGAAAGGATATTTATTCATTAGCGTAGACGCCTGCTTGTCTCCTCCCGGCGAAATGGAATTTATTATAGTATTATAAAAGTGGGGTAGATTTTCCGGAGAGTACCCTTTGCCAGCGACGCTGCCAAACTTGCTTATCGAAGGATCGATGCCGAGGAGACCTCCTGTATCAAAGATATTCCCGATATTGGTGATCTGGCTTTGATAATTCGGCAGGCTGTTGGGAAGACCTATGAATATGTTGTCCTGAAACACGCCTGTAGCCCGCGTCGCCCACATAGTCATTGTCCCGCCGTAAATTGTATTATTTTTGTACGTAACATTGCCATAATGAAAACCGATATTCCCCTTGGCATCCCATATTACGTTATTTTCATAGGAAGATGTTGAGTTAAAATCATAGATAGCGTATTGGCTCATGTTATGAATGTTATTGCCGGTGGCATACACTGATGAGCCCTGTCCCCAAAGCCCTACCCACGCGTAATAGATGTCATTATTAGAGATGGTTGCTTTCGATGTCGCTCCCCCATAGTCGTTCACAGATATGGCCATACCCATCTGGCCGCCCTGGGTATTGTCAAAACCCCGTATGATGTTATTCGATACCCTGAGATTATTTATATTCGACACTGACGCGATTATACTTATGCCCGTACCCGACAACGGATTGCTGGAAGCCATAATAGAGTCGGTTTTAATAGTAAAGCCATTTATTTCCGTTAACTTATCAATAGTGCCTGTTACAGAAAAACCAGTTCCCATCGTCCCCGTCCATTGGGCGAATGTGCGCGAGACTATGACTATTGTAGGTGTATTCTTAAGGTCTCTCTCTCCGGACTCATTATAACCCCCGTAAAGCCGGACGCCGTCCTTGACCTCGATCCCGCAGCCGATACCATATTTCTGATTTACGTATGTCCCGCCCTTCACAAGCACAATACCTCCGCCCCGGGACGCCGCGTAATCTATACCTTCCTGAATTCCGCTTTTCCCGACATTATCGAAACCCACATAGATATGCCTTTCGCCATTGATAAATTCTGAGATGAGTCTTTCTTCGTCATATGTCTTATCTGTTCCGCTTCCTATATTCACGTTATAGTCAATGGAATCGACGAGGCTGGTTTCGACCGAAGGAACTACTTTGATAGTCTGTATACTCTCTCCCTTCTCGCCTTGGCTGGTCTTCTTCTTTAATTGAGGCACCGGCTTATCCAGGGCACCTTCTTCTATCTTTCTACCCAGTTTCTCCCTGACATACTCTGTGACGTTCTCCATTAGGGTTTTAGGCTTATTCTGCTGATAAATAATCGCATCAGTCTTTTGTTTGGAAGCGTTGATATAGCCGGGAGAGAATACATTTGATTGGTTTTGGGACAGTTTATCGCTCTTATCCTCCATGCCTGCGTATGAGCCCTGGATGAATATTATTGATATCGCCAGGATAGCAAATACCGTGATTATTTTTTTCATAAACACATCCATTTACTACTTCTTAAAAGTTTTGGTTAACTAAACACAAAAAACCTATGTTCCACCATCGTGGACATAGGTCTGCTTAGCTTCGGTAACTGGCTATCCTGACCCCTTAGGATCGAGGACCCTATAGCTTTGCCCCTCTTTCGCAATCAACGCGTTGTAGCGTAAATGCTTCAGAGGGCCCGACGAAGCATCATGCCTATTACTAGGTGATTACGAAGTCGGGGACCCACCCTTTCAGATGGTGTGCCATTATCGGCTATACTCTAATAATCTGACTTTTCTTTACCCTCACTGTGTATAATACCATATAAGTTGACACAATACAATAGATAAAATTCTTACTTTTGTATATTTAACTATGCCCCTCTTCTGTCCAGAACAAAGTTGCTCTTCTTCTCTTGCTTAGCCTTGACCTTGACGCTTACAGCTATGTTCGTGAGCTCAGCATAGCTCGACACAGGCCTCAGCTGATTGGTGACGCCGGCCATCGATATCGTCATGAATGGAAATTTCACAATCTCCCCCCGCCTATCCTTCTCAACTATATGGCCTACATCAATGTCTTCTTTTGAATAAAACTTTCTTATTTCGGAGTCAAAATCATGAATTATTTTTTGTGTAACCAGTTCCGCTTTGTCCGGAGTCGTTATTATAAAGAAGTCGTCTCCCCCTTCATGACCGAGAAAGTCGCCCGAGTTTCCGCTTGATCTTATAGCTGCCTCGAGGACGCTACTGGTAAACTTTATGACTTCATCGCCCTTCGAAATGCCGTATCTGTCGTTATAAGCCTTAAAGTTGTCCAGGTCCAGGTGTATGGCAACAAATTTATTTCCGCGCTTTATCCTGTTCTCAACCTCTTCGCGGATGACGTTATTGCCCGGCATCTTCGTGAGAGGGTTGGCGTTCTCCGCGCGCTCCTTCATACTCTTCAGGGCGACCGTCATCTCGTTGAACGTCTCTCCCAGCTCCTGTATCTCGTCGCTCGTCTTTATGTCAACCTTGAGATCGAGATTGCCGGAGGCTATCTCTTTAGTAGCGGAGTTCAACACCTCGATTGGCCAGACTACCGTCTTTAATAACACAATGCCTAAAAACAAGTTGCCGATTATAATCGCTATAACGGTCAATGATATCGGGATAAGAGTATCGACTATCGCCTGGCTCATATTGACTATCGAGAACGAAAGTTTTACGATGTACTTCGGCACCGAATCGATCGATAGAGGCATGAATATATCTATGACCTTGGTATTCTCGTTTATGGCGGAGTAGAACCAGGAGTTCTGCCCCGACCCGCGAGAGAGTCTTTGGTAGGTATCGATATCCCGCTTCGACTCCCCGAACTCTTCCACTACAGGGTCGTTCGTGGCGATGACCACGCCATTCATAGAGAGGACGGATATCTTTTCGACGACACCCTCTTGAGAGAAGGATCCTATGGCAGCTTCGAATATTCCAGAGAGGGACTCCTCTGTTTGCATGCCCTGGATAAGCATCTCTAGAGTCGTCTTGACTATTATGGTTCCGACCCGGGCGCGGTACTTATTGTAGGCACTGAGCCTATCGAGATGATTTTTGAGCTGGATGGATGTAAATATGCATATGAAGAGGAGCGACATGCCGGTTATGAGGAGCGCCACCCTTACGTGCAGTTTAAATCTTGGCATACTTCACCCTCGTCATTGTATATCCTTAAGTTCCAGCTGTATCGATTGCAGCCCCTGCCAATCGTTTATGGATGGTATATAGGCCAGGTTCACTCCTGAACCCGCCCTCGGCACTTCGAGCTGGATCCTGCCGAAACTCACGGCCTCGCATGTAGTGGAGTTATCGGTCACCCACATCTTGAAACCATTCTTACCTATAGGCCTCGTGCCCTCCTTGACGAGAAGATTACGCGACGAGAAGACGGGCCTAGGGTTCTCCTCCCCGAATGGAGCCAGGCTTTCTATCTCGCTTATGACGCTTTCGGTCAGATTATTTAAGGGTATATCCATATCTATATTAAGCTGCGGTGAGAAGATCTCTTCGGCGGCATCTTCGTATTTCAGGGAATTGATCATCTCCCTGAATTCACCGAGTTTCTCTTTTTCTATAGTTATACCGCAGGCCCCCTCGTGCCCGCCGAACCCTATAAGAAGATCCTTGCATTTCAGGATCGCGTCGAAAAGGTTGAACTTGTCTATGGACCTGCCGGAGCCTTTGCCGTGCTTGCCGCCCAGAGAGACAAGTATTGTGGGGCGGTAGAATCTGTCGGCTATCCTCGACGCCACTATACCTATAACGCCGGGATGCCAATTTTCGCTTCCTAAGACTATCACCTTATGGTGTTTAAAATTGACTTCCCTCTCTACCTTTGAAAGCGCCTCTTCGAGTATGCCGGCCTCTATCTTCTGCCTGTTCCTGTTCTCCGCGTTCAGCATCTTTGCTAATTTCAGGGCCTCCGTCTTGTCGCTTGCCATGAGCAACTCCAGGGCTTTTTGCGGAGATCCCGTTCGTCCCGTCGCATTTATTCTCGGTCCCAGGATGAAACCTATGTGGCCGCTCGATATCTCTTTTCCGCTCAGGCCGGATGCCTCCGTAAGCGCTTCCAAGCCTATCCTGGTCCTTCTATTTATCTCACCCAGGCCGTGCTTCGCGAGGATCCTGTTCTCCCCCTTCAGCGGAACTATATCCGCTATCGTCCCGAGCGATACCAGGTCCAAAAAATCCTCCGCTAAGAATGGCGTGCCTTCATATAGCGCCTTGGCCAACTTATACGCGACGCCAACGCCCGCCAGATGCTTGAAAGGATAGGCGCAGCCTTCCTGAAGCGGATTTATTATGGCGTATGCTTCTGGGAGCCTGGAGCCGACTATCTCATGATGGTCGGTAACTATAACATCTATCTTATAGGCCTTGGCGTGCTCTATCTCCGCGAAAGAGCCGATACCGCAGTCGACGGTCACTATCAGGGATACGCCGTCTCTTTCGGCCTTCTTTATGGCTCCGACGTTAAGGCCATAGCCCTCTTCAAGCCTGTTAGGTATATATGTCTGGGCTATGGCTCCCAGGTTCTTTAAAGCCGTATAGAGTAACGTCACCCCGGTCATCCCGTCGACATCGTAGTCGCCGTATACCAGTATCTTCTCTTTGCTTTTTATGGCGCTCTTTATGCGTTCAACCGCCTCATCCATACCCTTCATAAGGAACGGGTCGTGGCAGGAGGAGAGCGAACAGGCCATAAATTCTCCGGCCTCTTTCGCGCTATCTATGCCTCTATTCGACAAGAGCTGCGCGGTTATCCTGGATATATTGAGCTCTTGAGAAAAGGCGCTCTGAACAGCCGGGTTTGCGGGTTTTATATTCCAGATCTTTTTCATAATTTTATAGTCTACAGCTTAAAGCTTACAGCTTATAGCTCACTTTTTAGGCTCTATATGCACCACGACATCGGTAACCCCCGATATGCAGCTCTTTATAGCGACCTCTATACGGTAACTTATGTCGTGGGCCCTGTCCACATGCATATCGGGATTCACCTGGACATGGAGATCAACATGTATATCGTCAACTCTGCCGCGCGTCCTTATCTTATGGCAAGCCCTGACGCCTTTAACGGCCATGACAACTTCGGCTATTTTTTTATCGTCCGATATCACTATCTCATCACATAGGACTTTGGAGCTGCCTTTCGCGATAGAAAAAGCGGCGTACGCTATAAAGAGCGCTATCATGATAGTCACTATAGGATCCAGGATGGGATAGCCTAATCTTATCACCACCATAGCGATTATTACAGAGGCGGACGTAAATATATCGGCTCTTGTATGCAGAGAATCGGATACAAGTATGTCGCTGTTAAGGCGCCTGCCCGCTCTATTTTCGTAGATCATGACACAGATATTGATGGAGATGGTTATCAGCATCACTGCCATGCTTACAGCGTCTATCTGGGGCACCGCGTGGCTATGCAGACGCTTCAGGCCCTCACTAAAAAGATTAAAGCATACAAAAAAGAGCATTCCGGCGATCGCCAGGGAGAAGAGTGTTTCGTATTTTTTATGGCCATAAGGATGGTCCTTATCCGGGAGGCGGCGCGCGAGCGTAATGCCTATAAGGCCTATGATATTGGAAGCGCCGTCGGCAAGAGAATGAAATCCGTCGGCCATCATGCTCGTGAAGCTGGTGGCATAGCCGTAGAATATCTTGGCCAGGGCCACGCCCCAATTCAACGCCAGGGTGATCAACAGGATGCGTTTGATATATCGAAAGCGCTTCTCCTGGTCTATGGTCATATGCGGTTATCTCTTAGCGATATACTTCTTCTGCCACGATATTATCAACGGACTCGCTATATAAACGGTGGAATATACTCCCGATATGAATCCTACACACAAACAGAACGCGAAGTTATTAAGAACCTCTCCACCGAAAGCAAGAAGAGCTACGACCACGAGCATCGTAACGGCCGTTGTAAGTATGGTCCTGCCGAGTGTCTGGTTTATGCTCAAATTAACTACATCCATGAAGCTGCCCTTCTTAACGAGCCGTAGATTTTCCCGGATCCTGTCATAGATTACTATCGTATCGTTGATCGAATAACCCGCTACAGTAAGAAGCGCCGCCACTATTGTAAGATCAAACTGCCTGTGCGTTAACGCCAGGGCACCCACGGCTATCAGTACGTCGTGCAGCAATCCGATGACACCGGCTACGGCATACTTGATATTGAAGCGTATCATCACGTAGACCAATATGCCGGCTATACCGAGCAATAAGCTCACGGTGGCATTCTGCTTCAGGTTCTTTCCTACTGCGGGGCCCACCGTTTCAACCTTAAGCAGGTTGAAAGGGTTATCTTTAAATTTACCGGTGAAGAGACTGTTTATCTCTTTAGTGGTGTCGGTTTGAGTCCTTATTATGAGCTCCTTCGGATTTCCGTATTGCTGAATGGAGGCGCCTCCCACCCCTACCTCTTTCAGACCATTCCTTACGGCGTCTATCTTGATAGGTTTATCGAACATGAACTGCTGTAAAGTACCACCGGAGAAGTCTACGCCATAATTGCTCTCTCCGCGCATGGCGAATATCGAGATGCCCGCTATTATCACAATGGCGGATACAACATAACATATCCTTCTCTTTCCGATAAAATCTATCTTGGTCTCGGGTATCATCGACATGAATCTCAATTTAGCGAGATCGAATTGATCGCACATGAGTTCAAAAATCGCGCGCGTGCAGGTTATAGCCGTAAAGAGGTTCGCCAGAAGACCTATCGTCAGCGTAACCGCGAAACCTCTTATAGGCCCGGTACCGAATTTGAATATGAGCGCGGCGGCCACTATTGTAGTAACGTTCGAATCGAATATCGCGGAGAACGCCCTGTGATAACCGGAAGCTATGGCGGCCCTCAATGTTTTACCGAGCTTCAACTCCTCCCTGATCCTCTCATAAACTAGAACGTTAGCGTCTACGGACATACCTATAGTCAATATCAAACCCGCTATACCGGGCAGCGTCAGGGTGCCCTTGAACATCGCGAGGCACGCGAGAATTATCAGCAAGTTTAACGACAGCGCGATACTGGCTATTATGCCCGCGAGGCGGTAGTAAACGATCATGAAGATAAATACAAGAAGTCCGCCTATCAGCGTCGCTCGCAGCCCGGCTTTTATTGAGTCGGCTCCAAGTAGCGGGCCTACCGTCCTCTCCTCCTCTACTATTACAGGTGCCGGCAGGGCGCCTGCCCTTAAGACTATAGCGAGGTCGTTAGCTTCGTCGACCGTGAAGCTACCGCTGATCTGGGCCTGGCCGGACGGTATCGGCTCGCGTATAACCGGCGCCGATTGAACCTTGCCATCCAAAACAATAGCCAACCTCTTACCCACATTGGCCTGAGTTATCGCATAAAAAGTTTCCGCGCCCTTGGTGTTTAGCGAGAGCGAAACGTACGGCTCCCCGAATCCCCGGGAGCTGAAATCTGTCTTGGCGTTCACTATAGCATCGCCCGTCAACGAAGCGTCTTTCGATATGAGCACCGGCTCGCGCCCGCCCCTCTCTCTTTCGAGGTACTTCAAATCATAACCATCTACGGGCTCGTTGTTGAGCGCCTTCTTTATGTCCTCCGCATTATCCGATACTATCTTGAACTCCAGATGCGCAGTCTTGCCTATGATCTCAAGAGCCCTCTCTCTGTCGCTGATACCAGGGAGCTGGACTATGATATTCTCCTTGCCCTGCCTCTGTATGGCCATCTCACCTACGCCGAACTGATCGACCCTGTTCCTGATGATCTCCATAACTCTCTCTACAGCGTCTTTTCTGGCTTCGAGAGGAACCTTGGACATATCCACCCTCAGGACAACATGCATGCCACCCTGCAGGTCGAGCCCAAGATTTATCTTCCCTTTTTGGAGCACCTTGCCGTCTTTGTCTTTCACGGTAAAGGGCGGTATTATCATCATCACGCAAACTATGGTAAGCGCCACAATGCCCAATAGCTTCCACTGAAGACCCTTATTCATCTCTTACTCTCCTTATAACGTCATGACAACAATGGGTATTATACCGAAGCCTTACGCTTCATCCTCGCGATACAGCTCTTCTCCACGTCAATTTTAACATTATCGTCGACCTTAAGAGTAACTGCGGTCTCCTTGATATTGACGACCGTGCCGTTTATACCACCGGTCGTTATGACCTCATCGTTCTTCTTCAGTGCCGCTATCATCTTCTTCAGCTCGTTCTGGGCCTTTTTTTGAGGCCTGATAAGCAGAAAATAGAATATTATGAAGATAAATATAATCGGCATCAAACTGACTATCGGATTCTGCGCGCTTCCCATATCTACACCTTACCTTTCAAATTTGTGAAACAAATTTGATCCTGAGAGCGCGACGAACAGGAGCGCCCGAAAGATCTCTCAACTTCTACCGTACCCACTCGCGAACTGAAACCTGAAATTTTCGAAGCGATCTTCTTTGATCGCCTGCCGCGATTTTTGTATAAGTTTAACATAAAAACTAACATTATGCAATGATACAAGCCTCAATCCCAAGATCTCCCCCGTATTGAATAGATGCCTTATATACGCTCTGGTATACACTCTGCAAGCCATACAGCCGCAGTTCATATCTATAGGACTGAAGTCCTCCTTGTACTCCGCGTTACGAAGTTGCAGCTCGCCGTTCCAGGTAAATGCCTGGCCATTCCTTCCGTTCCTGGTAGGCACAACGCAATCGAACATATCTATGCCGTTGGAGATGGCCTGCAATATATCAACCGGCGTTCCCATGCCCATAAGATAGCGCGCTCCTTCTTCCGGCAGAAGAGACGCGGTGTATGAAGATATCTCGTGGATCAGGCTCTGCGGTTCGCCTACGCTGACTCCGCCAATAGCGTACCCATCGAACCCTATCGCCAGGAGCTCTTCAACCGCTCTCTTGCGCAGGTCCAGGTAAGTGCTCCCCTGGACTATTCCGAAGAGAAGCTGCCCTTTAGCCGACCGTAAAGACTCTTTCGATCTCTTCGCCCATTTTGTCGTCAGATCGAGCGATTGCTCCGCATAATCGCGAGCGGCCGGATAGTGGACGCACTCGTCGAACGTCATCATTATATCGCTACCCAAAGCCTCCTGTATCT
>Ga0268276_1003350_pt1 | contig 12529 bp, 9 predicted proteins | sample saktaG_4_FD_190145 | JGI IMG/M metagenome (GOLD analysis project Ga0268276, IMG submission 190145) | Saline water microbial communities from Sakinaw Lake, British Columbia, Canada - sak_2010_1_5_45m | ecosystem: Environmental > Aquatic > Non-marine Saline and Alkaline > Saline ...
AATAGGAATAAATACGGCTATAGCTAATAACGCTCAAAGCATTGGTTTCTCAATACCAATTAACTATGCTAAAAGGGATATAGAACAAATTCAAGAAACAGGAAAGATTGTCTATCCTTTTATTGGGGTTCGTTATGTTTTAGTCAATGAAGAAGTAAAAGAGGAAAAGAAGCTAACCGTTAACTATGGAGTTTTAATTGTTGAAGGTGATTCAGGACAACCAGCGATTACTTCTGGTTCGCCAGCAGAACAAGCTGGATTAGAAGAAGGAGATATTATTCTTAGTTTAGATGGAAAAGATATTACTCAAGATAATAGTTTAGTTAAAATATTAATGAGATATAGGGCGGGGGATGAAATAACATTAAAAGTTTTAAGGGATAATCAAGAGATGAATGTTGTTTTGACCTTGTCAGAACGTTCTGAATAGTGTGCGACGAAAGGGACGGGTGAGTGCGTTTATTGTAAAGAAGTTCAAAAAAAAGCGGTTTCTTAAAACCGCTTTTCTTGATTTTCTCTTTGTTTTATGGTAGAAATAACACTATGAATGGAGCTAATTTTACTCACAAAGCGCAACAAGCTATAATGAAAGCCCAGTCTATTGCTCAGCAAAAAGGGCAACAACAAATAGATGCTTTACATCTGCTTTTGTCTTTGCTTTCACAAGAAGATAGTATTATTTTAACTTTGTTAAGGAAAATAAATGTTGATATGGAAAGCTTGAAAAGAAAAACAGAAGGAGCTTTAAACAGAATACCGAATATTGCTACTCCTCAAGCCTTTGGTCAATTCTATCTAACTCAAGACATGGCTAAGGTTTTAGAAAAAGCTGGACAAGAATCGGTTAAAATGGGTGATGAGTTTATTTCAGTAGAACATCTGTTCCTCGGACTTATTAATTCTAATACTAGAGCCAGAGAAATAATAAAGATTGATTACAACGAAGTGTTAAAGGCTTTAGCGGAAATTAGAGGAAGTGAAAAGATTACTGATCCGGAACCAGAATCAAAATATCAGGTTATTGAAAAATATGCTAGGAATTTAACTGCTTTAGTTCAAAAAGGTAAACTGGATCCGGTTATTGGACGGGAAGATGAGATAAGAAGATTGATGCAAGTTCTTTCTCGAAGAACAAAGAACAACCCAGTTTTAATTGGAGAGGCGGGAGTTGGTAAAACAGCTATTGTTGAAGGATTAGCTCAAAGAATTGTTAGATCTGATGTTCCAGAAAGCTTGAAAGATAAAGAAATTATTTCTTTGGATCTAGGAGCTTTGATTGCTGGAACAAAGTATCGAGGAGAGTTTGAAAATAGAATAAAATCTCTATTAAAAGAAATTGAAAAAGCTGATGGTAAGTATATATTATTTATTGATGAGCTTCATACTTTGGTTGGTGCTGGAGCCACAGAAGGGTCTATAGACGCCTCTAATCTCTTAAAACCAGCACTAGCTAGGGGAGAGCTAAAAGCGATAGGTGCTACCACCTTAAAAGAGTATCAAAAGTATATAGAAAAAGACTCAGCTTTAGAAAGAAGATTTCAACCAGTTTATGTTAAAGAGCCAACTGTTAGCGATACAATAGCTATTTTAAGAGGAATAAAAGAGAAATATGAAGTTCACCACGGACTAAGAATAAAAGACTCAGCTCTGATAGCGGCAGCTGAATTATCTTCAAAATATATCTCTGATAGATTTCTACCAGACAAAGCAGTTGATTTAATGGATGAAGCTATGTCAGCTTTAAGATTAGAAATAGAATCACAACCAAGTAAACTAGATGAATTAAGAAAGGAAATACAAAAGTTAGAAATAGAGAAACAAGCCAATAAAAAAGATAGTAGAAGAATAGTCGCTATTAATAGAACGTTAGCGGATTTAAAAGAAAAAGCCAGAGCTTTTGAATTAAAATGGAAAACAGAGAAGGATTTAATTCAAAAGATTAGAAAGTCTAAGAAAGAAATAGATGAGCTTTCTTTCCAAACAGAAATTGCTGAAAGAGAAGCTGACCTACAAAAAGTGGCTGAAATTAAATATGCTAAGATCCCAGAATTATTAAAAAGTATTAAAGAATCTGAAAAGGAATTAATTAAAGTTCAGAGAAACAAGAAGATATTAAAAGAAGAGATAGAAGAAGAAGATGTCGCTGACGTTGTTTCTCGATGGACCGGTATTCCAGTGATTAGATTGATAGAAGAAGAAGCCAGAAAACTAGAAAAGATGGAGAACGTTATCTCTAATAGGGTTATTGGTCAAAAAGAAGCAGTTGTTGCTATTGCTAATGCTATTCGTAGATCAAGAGCTGGTATCTCAGAGCAAGGCAGACCTCTTGGTTCGTTTATGTTTCTAGGACCAACTGGTGTCGGGAAAACAGAAACAGCTAGAGCTGTTGCTGAGTTTTTGTTCAACGATGAGAACGCTTTGATTAGATTAGATATGTCTGAATATATGGAGAAACATACAGTTTCTAAATTAATTGGTTCACCTCCAGGCTATGTTGGTTATGAAGAAGGGGGACAGTTGACTGATAAGATAAGGAGAAGGCCATATAGTGTTATTTTACTTGATGAAATTGAAAAAGCTCACCCAGAGGTATTTAATATCTTGCTTCAGATATTGGAAGATGGAAGATTAACAGACGCTAAAGGAAGAACAGCTTCATTTAGAAATTCTATTTTAATTATGACCTCTAATACTGGATCAGAACATATTGCTCAAATGGGATCACTTGGTTTTTTAAGGGAAGGAGAAGATATAGAAAGAAGATCTTTGGAGCAAAAAGTAGGGGATGCTTTGAAAGAAGATTTTAAACCTGAATTTCTAAACAGAATAGATGAAATTATTATATTTAATTATCTTGGTAAAAAGGAAATAAGGCAGATAGTGGATTTAGAATTGGCTAAAGTGGCTGATAGGTTAAGAGATAAAAGAATAAAGATTAAATTTTCTCAAGAAACAAAAGAGCTGTTAGCTAGTCAAGGATTTGATCCTAATTTAGGTGCTAGACCTCTTAAAAGAATAATCCAGAAGAAGATTTTAGATCCATTAGCTTTGAAGATAGTCTCCGGCTTAGTAAGAGAAGGAGATGAAGTTGTAATTAATGCTCAATCTGATAAGATTATAATAGAGACTCCAATTAAAGAACTAAAAACAGCATGATCAAAAATGTTTTTCAGATCGTAATTGTTTTCATTGTCGGTTTGTGTGGCGGTCTTTTGGCTGAGCAGATTTTTTCTCCTCTTCAATATCAATTTTCTAATGGCCCAGTTTCTGTTATTGAGAACAAAGAAGTGATTGTTCAAGAAAACAGTGCTTTGCAAAATTCAGTTGAGAAAATAGAAGGGTCAATAGTTGGGATAAAATCAAAAAAGGACGGCGAAATAATTTCAGGATCTGGCTTAATTGTTACAACTGATGGACTAATAGTTACATTATCAAGTCTTGTTCCCTCAAAAGGGGATTTTGTTTTTTTCGTTGATGGTGGAACTCCTGACTGGAAGGTGTTAAAAAGAGATAAGGATTTAGCTTTAATAAAAGTAGAAATGAATGATTTGAAAACTGTGGCTTTCGCTAATTTTAATGAGGTTAGGTTGGGACAAAGAGTTTTTTTAGTAGGGACCACTTTTACTACTAAACCATTAAAAATCGTTAATGAAGGAATTGTTAGATCTTTTACTTCTGACTATATTATAACTAATATTAGAGAAGAAAAAGCACTTGAAGGAAGTGCTTTGTTTAATATCAAAGGGGAATTATTAGGATTGAATAGAGTTGATTCGGAAGGAATTGTAACAACTATCTCGGCAACCGAGATTAAAGAATTTCTTGGTTATTAATAGAGATATTGATCCACCGGAAAACCACTTTGGTCATAGATGTAGATAGTATCGTGGAGAGGCTCCACGATATTTTGATTTACATAAACATACCAACTGTTATTAAAAAAGTCTTTGTCTCCAGAATAATCATTAATACAACTTCTATAATTAAAGATGCTGTCTATAAAGTTTCGACATTCCATATCAAAGACAATTTTAACATCATCAGAATAATCAGGAATACTACAAGAAGGAAGACGAAGAATATATTCTTGACAATAAGGTTGAAGATGAGAAACGTCTTTTAGTGTTGGTTTAGGGCAATAAGAAGTATAGATAGAAGGATAGAAGCTATAATTCTTAAGATAACCAAAACATTTGTTAGGTCTAAAGTTATAGTTCGTTCCTAAAGGACTATCACCATTAATTAAATAAACAGTTACGCTATCTTTTATAACAATATCTTGAAGGGTTCTGGTGGTCGGATAAGGTTCATATATTTCAAATCCTTGTTTAATAGTTAGTTCTCCTATTCTGGTTTTTATCCTAAACCCAGTTAGATCAATAGCCTCTCCTTTATAGGGGCTTACTCGTAATGTAATCATAGCCGGACGATAAGAGTTAGCTGATTGTATTCCGGATATCTTTACTTTTCCAATATATGGAGAAGTAGTTGGTTTTGTTACTGGTGTTTCAATCTTTTTATTGTTAACAGGAGTAGGATTACTTGGTGCGTAGTAGGTTGTCTTCGGGGTTGTTATTTCTTCTCCTTCAACGGGTGTTTTAACTAACTGAAAAGAACTGAAAATATTTCCAGTAGCAACATATTCGTCTATAAACGAATAAAGAGCTATAACAGCTAAGATTATTAATACGAAATATATGACTTTCATGTTTTAGTACTATAACACTCTTTTTCTCTCTTTTCAATAGAGAGAAAATAGACTTTATTTTTTTTAAACCTTATGATATATTAAAATATATGATAGATAATTTTTATAAAGGAAAATTTATTGTTATAGAGGGATTAGATGGTTCTGGCCAGAGTACGCAGGTATCTCATTTGGCCGAGTTTTTAGCAAATAATGGTCATAATGTTATTGCTACAAAAGAGCCGACTATAGAATCTCAAGCCGGGAAAAGAGTAAGAGAGATATTAGAGAAACATATAGAAATTAATCCGTTAGAGTTTCAGAAACTATATGTTCAAGATAGAGAGGAACATTTAAATAGTAAAGTAATTCCTGCCTTGAAAGAGAACAAGATAGTTGTCTCTGATAGGTATTTTTTTTCAACTTTTGCTTATGGAACTGCTCATGGAAGTGAATTAGAAAAACTTATAGAATTAAACAATAACTTTCTTTATCCTGATATAATATTTCTTCTGGAAGTAAAACCCAAAGTATGTATTAAGAGAATTGAGGAAAGAGGATCTCATATAGATCTTTTTGAAAAAGAGGAAAAGTTATCTAGGGTTTGGGATATTTATAAAACATTCCCCTCAAGATTTAAAAATATATATCTAATTGATGGTGAAAGAAGTATAGAAGAAATTGCAGAAGAAATAAAAGAAAAAGTGAAAACAATATTATGACGGAACAAGAAAAATATTTATTAAAGCCATTTTTCACTAATTTAAATAAATCAGTTTTTGCTGTAACTTTTTTGCCCCCTGAAGTTATTGGAGCTTTGTGTTCTAGAACAAGTAGAGCTAAAGATGATTTAAGGCAGATTCTTTTAGAAGAGTTTATAAAACCATTTATTATAGCTGATGATGAATATGGTAGATCTTTAAAAGCTTTAATTGATTTCTTTCATCAATATCCAATAGAACTAATCTTTTCAAACCCAAAAGGCAGAGAATTCTATATCAAGTGGTTAGCTCAATTTGGAGATGATTCTATTGCTCAAATGGCTGGAGCTCATTTAATATATACCGATCTTTCCCAATTAGCTATAAAGCACTTTGAAGATATGAGGATAGGGATTGCTCCTATTGAGAAATCAACTCGTTATGTTGATTACTCAAGCAAAGTTGACGGTAGATATCGTTATTACGTTGATCTTGAATTTGAAGAGATAGGTTTAATGAATGAGTATATTAAAACAATGGATCATCTTTTTGATACTTATTCTTCTTTATTAGTTAAATATTTTAATTACTTAAAAGAGAAATATCCTGATCAAAAGGATAGCTTATTAAAAACAAAAACATTCGATGTTATCAGAAAGATTTTGCCAGTTTCTACTCTAAGTCAGGTATCTTTTTACGGAAATGGGCAAGCTTTTGAGTATCTAATTAATAGATCATTGGATCATAGGCTTAATGAAATTAGGTGGGCTTCAAGAAGAGGACTAGAAGAATTAAAAGAAATAATACCAGCTTTTTTAAGAAGGGTGGAAACGGAAGAAGCTAAACCTTATAGGAAATATATGAGTGAAAGGGGAGAGAAAGTTAATTTAGCTATTAAGAATGTTAATTGGGAGAGAGAAACCAAACAGTCAGATTCATCAGTTAAACTTCTAGAATATGATCCAGATGGAGAGAATAAAGTTATTGCTGGTTTGCTTTATCAAGAGCTTCACGAACCATATAATACTATTCTTGATAAAGTAAGAGCAATGTCTGTCTATAATAAAGAGGGGATACTTAATGAAGTTTTAAACGATAGGAGTTATAAATATTATAAAGTTCCTAGAGCTTTTGAAAACACCTATTTAAGATTTGAATTAGTAATGAATATAGGGGCTTGGAGAGATTTGCATCGTCATAGAATGTTAACTCAATATAGAGAGAAATTCAATATCTATAATGGTTTTGATGTTTCGCCAGAATTAATAGAAGCTGGATTGGATAAAGAATACACAGATGCTATTATTAAAGCAGAGGACTTGTTTAGAAAAGTAGAAATAATTAATCCTGATTTAGCTCAATATTGTTGTACTTTAGCTCATAAAGTTAGATTTATTCAATATCAGAACTTAAGGAATTTCTTTTGGGAAACAGAACTAAGAACCATTCCAGAAGGACACCCTGATTATAGGAAGATAGAACATCAAAAGATTAATTTAGTCAAAGAGGTTTACCCTTTGATTTCCAAACATCTTTTAGTTGATATGAATAACTATGATTTTGCTCGTCGTTTGGTCACTGATCAAATAAAGAAAAAAGAACAAGAATTAAAACTATGGAATATAAAACAACAATAGGATTAGAAATACACGCTGAACTAAAGACAAAATCTAAAATGTTTTGTTCTTGTAAAAACGATCCTTTGGAGAAAAGAGCTAACTATAACATTTGCCCTATTTGTACTGCTCAGCCAGGAACATTGCCAGTTATCAATGAAGACGCTGTTAGGAAGGTAATCAAAACAGGCTGGGCTTTGAATTGTAAAATAGCTAAAGAGTCTAAGTTTGATAGAAAGAATTACTTCTATCCTGATTTACCAAAAGGCTACCAGATATCTCAATATGATAAACCATTCTGTAAAGAGGGTTATTTAGATATTGATGGAAAAAAAATAAGAATAACTAGAATACACTTAGAAGAAGATACCGGTAGATTAATCCACAAAGGGGATAGTTCTTTAGTCGATTTCAATAGAGCTGGTGTTCCTTTGATGGAAATGGTTACTGAACCAGATATAACTTCTGGGAAGCAAGCTAGAAGGTTCGCTGAAGAATTAAGACTAATGTTTAGGTATCTTAACGTCTCTAGTGCTGATATGGAAAAAGGGCAAATGAGAGTAGAAGTTAATATTAGTTTATCTAAGAGTGATAAATTAGGAACTAAAGTAGAGATTAAAAATCTAAATTCTTTTAGAAGCGTTGAGAAATCAATAGATTATGAGATTGAAAGACAGAAAAAAGCCTTAGATGAAGGAGAAGAAATAATTCAAGAAACAAGAGGTTGGAATGAAGTAAAGGGGGAGACAGTAAGCCAAAGAAAGAAAGAAGAAGCTCATGATTATAGGTATTTTCCAGAGCCAGATTTACCAACTCTCTATTTTGATAATAAATATGTTAATGCAGTTCAGGCAGAGACACCGGAGCTTCCTGAAGCTAGAAGACAAAGATTAATGAAAGAGTATGGTTTAGATAGGCAAAATGTAGAGATATTTATTACTAATAAAGATTTAGGAGAATATTTTGAACAAGTAATGTCAGAACTAACTAATTGGGTGAAGGAGATGGAGCAGAAGAAAAGTGTTGAAGGAAAAGAGTTCTTTGGGTTATCTAAGATAGTAGCAAACTATATGTCTAGTGACTTACAAGGTCTTCTTGGAGGAATGTCTGTTGAAGATGAAAGATTCTTGATTACAGCTGAGAACTTTGCTGAGTTTATTGCTTTAATTTACGAAGGAAAGATGTCTTCTAAAATAGCTAAGAAAGTGTTAGAAGAAATGTTTAAAACAGGGATAGATCCTTCTAATGTTATTGATAGTCAGGAGTTGACTCAAATGGATAATCAATCAGAATTAGAAGATATTATTAAAAAGGTTATCTCTAAAAATCCTAAAGCAGTTGAGGATTATAACAAAGGAAAAGAAAATGCCCTGCAGTTTTTAGCAGGGCAAGTGATGGCTGAAACTAGAGGCAGAGCCAATCCCGATATTGTTCAGGAAGTACTAAAGAAAATTCTTTAATATTTTTTGTGCTTGAGAAAGGTTTTTTATCCAATTGATGCGTTGATCTCTTTTGAACCAAGTCATTTGTCTTTTGGCATAATGCTCTATTTCTTTCTGGAGTTTTTCGATCATTTCTTCTTTGGTTATTTTCTTTTGAAGGTAGAGAGAAATATATCTATATTCCAATCCAAATTCTTCTAGACGCTTCCAAGAAACTCCTGATTGTTTTAATCTTTTGACTTCAGCTATCATTCCCTGCTTCAATCTTTTTAATAGTCTAATCTTTATTAGTTCTTTTATTTCTTCTTTTTTAATGCCCAATATTAAGATATCTGAATCTATTGGATTACTCTTTATCTTGGGGACTGGTTTGTTTGTCTTTTTAATTATCTCTATAGCTCTAATTAATCTTCTCTTGTTATCTTTCTCAATAGTTTTAGCTCTTTGAGGATCTAAGCGCTTTAGTTCTTTGAAAAGATCTTTGATATCTTTCTTTTCAAGTGAAGAACGGAGTTTCCAATCGGGTTTTACTTGAGGAAAGACAATACCTTCTGTTATGGCTTGGATATAGAAACCAGTTCCACCTATTAAAATGGGAAGTTTGTTTCTTTTCTGGATATCTTTTATAACCTTTAAGGCCTTCTTTTTGTATTTAGTAACATCAAATCTTGTTTTAGGAGAAACAATATTTAAAAGATGATGGGGAATACCTTGCGTTTCTTTCTTAGTCACCTTTCCAGTGCCAATATTCATTCCTTTGTAGACTTGTCTAGAGTCAGCAGAAACAACCTCACCATTAAATTTCTTGGCTAGTCTTATTGATAGGTCTGTTTTTCCTGAGGCCGTTGGGCCGACGATAACAAGTAATTTATTTGTCATTTTGGTATGTTCCTTTTAAACCCCAAGAGGAAGCTTCTATTATTTTAACCTTGATAAACTGACCGATTAAGTTCTTTTTTGATTCGACTACTATTGTTTTGTATTCTTTTGTTTTTCCTATGTTTTTATTACCCTTTTTAGTATCTATCAAAGCATCCACTTCTTTTCCTATATATTCTTTGTTCTTTTTTAAAGCAGTTTCTTTTAAAATATCATTTAAGATTCTTTCTCTTTCCTTTTTTTCTTTATTCGAAATGTTGTCAATTAATTTAGCTCCCTGTGTCCCAGCTCTAGTGGAATATTTGTTAATGTAAGCCATATCATATTTCACTTCTTTAAATAATTTAGCAGTGTTTTGAAATTGTGCTTTTGTTTCTCCGGGAAAGCCAACAATAACATCTGTAGATATTGTTATATCAGGAATAACCTTTCTTACTTTTTTAATAATATCTAGATATTGCTTGATAGTGTAAGGTCTATTCATTTTTTTAAGTATGTTGTTGTCTCCAGCTTGAACGGGAAGATTGAGATAGGGTGTTATCTTATCTTTCATTGCTTTAATTATATCATCTGAAAAGTCTTTAGGATGAGAAGATGTAAATCTAACCCAAAACTTCCCTTCAATATTATTTATTTTCTTTAATAGTTCTGAGAAAGGAATATTAGAATAAGAATTAACGTTTTGACCTAATAACCAGATTTCTTTATAGCCATTCCTAATTAGTTTTTCTATTTCACAAACAATTTCTTTAGCTGGCTTTGATTTTTCTCGGCCTCTGGTGTAGGGGACAACACAATATGAGCAAAAGTTATTACAGCCAGTCATTATCGGGATAACGGCAGAGAAACTGCTAGAATGTTTTACTTCTTCTTTAGTGAATTCTTCTATATCAATAATTTCATCAAAGTCTTTTATAAACAGATTTTTATCTTTCTTTAAAATACATCCTGTTAGAATAGATTTCTTTCCTTTTATTTTAGGCAATAATCCACGAACCCTATCAACAGCTGATTGTCTGACTGAACACATATTTACGACAACTAAATCAGCCTCTTCCATCTTTGATGTTGGAGTGTATTTCTTCTCTAAAGCAGAAGCGATTCTTTCGGAATCACTTTTATTCATCTGACAACCAAAAGTAACAATAAAATATTTCATATCAATGGATTTTTTCTTTTTTCTCTTTAAGGAAATAACGCCACTGCTCAATGAACTCTACAAAGATGGTGAATGGCATATCTATTAGGGCGCTAAAGAAGACAGCGATAATATTATATCTCTTCCATTTATTAGTAAGCCATTTTCCTAGCTGAATAACTGGAATAGCGAATGGATCTATGAAGAACAATAAGAAACTTTCTTTTTCATCTAATACTTGTAATTCTTTTGCTCTTCCTCTTATTTTAGATCCAGCAAAAGCAATTAAAGAAAGGAAGATAATAAAGATGACATAAGAAAGAGGAGGAAAGTTTACCTGATAAAGACCCCAAGATATTAAGAACAATATTGCTAGAAAAGCAATTAAGTAAAATAGGTTGATAATAGCATCAAAAATAATATTTCTTTTTCTAGCTTTCTTTATCTTATAAACATCTTTTTTCCCTTTATCGTAAACAAACTTCATAACTTCCATTATTACTAATGGTAGGTTGTCTTTCTTTGGAGGTTTAACTGTTATAACTAAAACAAACATCAGTATGGTTGGTCCTAGTATATCTATTACGATTGCCCAATAGTTAAAGAAATAACCAGTAACCCATTTGTTAAAAGGCATTTCCACTAATAAAAGAGAAACTATATTTGTCAGAAAAATAGATAGGGTAGAATAAAAAGCAGCTCTCCCAAGTCTCTTTTTCAATGTTTTAACCCTTCTATTATAATTAGCAGAAATAGCTGCTTCCAATAATTCTGGATCAGAAAGTTTTTCCTTGCCTTCCATTGGGTTTTTTGTCAAAACATCCCCGAGTAATAAAAAGGGAGTGTCATACTTTTCACATATTTGGTAAAACTTATTACCTAAAGGATGATTGAGATCATTTTCTAGATTGGCCTGTACTAAATGAATGTTTTGAGATATGTCTTTCAACTGTTCTTGGTCAAGATTTTTCCATTCTTTATACCTATACTTTAAAAGATGATAACTAATGACAGCATTATCTAGATTGAATAATGCTCTTTGAACAGCAATAAATGTTTGAATACTTTTTTCTTCTTCATTCATCTTTTGATCGATCTCTATCCTCTCATTTATTATTTCAAACATGTAACTGATAAGAGCTCTTTCCTTAATAGATGGAGTTAATATTTCTTCTAACTCGCAAGCAGCTATTCCTGATATCCAACTATATAGTTGGATTCTAGACTTCTTTTTATCATAAGAAACATTATTTAAGATAAAGATATATTTATTGATAGCTTTTTGAACTTGCTCTATTTTTATTTCAGCAATTTTATCATTAGGAAAATGACCACCTCTTATTAATTCCAAAACCAATGGTTCAGCGATATTAGAACTATCAACGATATTTCCATCAGCTATATCTAATTTAGAGAAAAGACGTCTTTTTAATATTCTCTCAATAGCTCTCCTTTTTAATAAGTGTTCTTCTTGCCAATCAATAATTCCTCTTATTTTCTCATAAAAAGCAGCCACTCTAGAAGCGACCTCATCAACATGAATTGTATTTATGCCTTCTTTTGGCTGGAGTGATTGGTGCCACTTTTGATACTTAGATACCAAAGTATGCGTGGCTTGAGATAAATAAGCCATATAGATTACTTCTTAGAATCTATATCCTTTCTAATGGTTTCTACAAATTTGTCAAGCTTCATTTCACCGACATTTTCTTTGCCTCTTTTTCTAACATTTACCGATTTGTTCTTTATTTCTGCATCGCCAACAATTAAAATATATGGAATCTTTTGTGTTTCTCCTTGTCTTATCTTTTTTGAAATAGTTTCATTTTCATCTTTAAGCTCAGCTCTTAAACCAGAAGAGATTAGTTCTTTGTAAATATCTTTAGCATATTTAATATGTTTTTCACTGATAGGGGCTACATAAACTTGGACAGGGGACAACCAAACAGGGAAGGCTCCAGCAAAATATTCTATGATAAGAGCTAGAAATCTTTCGTATGATCCTAAAACAGCTCTGTGAACCATAACTGGTGGTTTCTCTTTACCGTCTTTATCGATATAGGTTA